>OJKH01000661.1_pt1 | contig 12046 bp, 9 predicted proteins | sample 1596471 | NCBI WGS metagenome assembly OJKH01 (sample SAMEA4350108, study PRJEB24818) | metagenome | biome: human; feature: gut; material: faeces | place: Denmark | collected 2013-09
AACCTTGAGTTTTAATTAAAAATTATAAAAAATATCATACAATAAATCCATGGAAAATTTCAATAGAACTTTGCTTGTGTGTTGGTTTGGTGTTTTTACCACAAGTATGGGGCTTAGTCAAATCGCTCCGATTTTGCCTTTTTATATCAAAGAACTAGGACATGTTGATACGAGTGAAATAGCGTTTTACTCAGGGCTTGCTTTTGGGATCACTCCACTTTTTATGGCTGTTTTTTCACCTTTGTGGGCTTTTTTGGGTGCAAAGTATGGTTATAAAAATATGCTTCTTCGTGCAAGTTTTGGGATGTCGGTTTTAACTTTATGGCTTAGCTTTGCTCATAGTGCTTTAGAAGTAGTTTTTGTGCGGGGTTTAACAGGGATAATTTCGGGTTTTACTTCTGCTGCTGTTGTGTTTATTGCTGTGATAGCACCTAAAGAAAAAGTCGCTTATGCTTTAGGAACTCTTTCTACGGCTTCTATAAGTGGAAGTTTGCTTGGGCCTTTGTTTGGTGGCTTTGTGACTGAATTTTTTAGTATTAGTACGGTTTTTGATATGGTGGCTTTTTTGATCGCTTGTTCTTTTGTGACGATTTATTTTTTCATCCATGAGAGAAAAATTCAAAAAGAGGCGAAGAAAAATACTCAAAAAGTGAAAGAAAACAAAACCCTTATTATCGTTCTTTTTATCACTACTTTTGTGATACAATTTGGTACTTTTGGAGTGATGCCGATTTTAAGTATCTATGTTGAGCAAATTCATCAAGGTGGAAATTTGGCTCTTTGGGCGGGTATAGTAGTGGCTGCAAGTGGGATTAGCAATCTTTTTTTCGCACCAAAACTTGGAAAAATCGCCGATAAGATAGGGCCTAGTAAGATTATTTTTGGAGCTTTGATATTTTGTGGAATTTGCTTTTATTTGCAGGCTGTAGTAAGTAATGTTTATACGCTTATTTTCGTGCGTTTACTTATAGGTGTAGGACTTGGGGGGCTTTTGCCTTGTGTGAATGCCTTGCTTAAAAAAAGTGTGAGTGCTAAAAATTTAAGTGTGATTTTTGGTTTTAATCAAACTTGTCAATTTTTGGGAAATTTTTGTGGAGCTTTTGGCGGAGGGATTATGGCTTCACATTTTAGCGTGGAATTTGTTTTTACTTTTGTGTGTTTGATTTTTATCATTAATGCTTTTATTTTCTTGGCGTTTGAGAAAAAATATATCTTTTCAAATCAAGGTTTATAAATTTAGAAAGGTTTAAAATGGAAATGATTTTATTTGTTTTAGTGATGATTTTGCTTGTGCTTTTGTTTGTAGTGCTTTTTAGGCAGTATAAAAGCCCTAAAATAGAAGAAAAAAGTACGCAAAGTTTTAGCGATATCATGCAGCTTAAATCCATAGGAGAATTAAGTGTTTTTCAAGTTTTTAGTAAAGAGATTGTCACTAAAAAAGACAGCGCTTTTAATGGAATTTGGAAAAATCTTTTAGGATGGTCTTTGAGTGAAAGACAGATTGCTTTGATTTTTGAATTTGAGATCACTTTCTTGTATGATTTAAGGGATAAAAACTTTGATATTTTGCCTTTAGGGGACGATGCTTATAAGATCATCATGCCAGAGTGTAGATACAAACACAGCATCATAGATATGAAATTTTATGATGAAAAAAATGCTAAATTTTTACCTTTTTTACTGCCTGATTCTATCAATAGTACGGGGATTAGTTTTAGCGAAAGTGATAAAAACAAACTCATAAAAGAAGCCAAAGATGAGGTTAAAGACTTGTCTTTAAATCTTATCCAAAATTTAGAAAGCAAAATTCATAAAAGTGCTAAGGATACTTTAGAAGCTATTGCTAAAGGTTTTGGAGCTAAGAGAGTGGAATTTGAATTCAAGGATAACACGCAAAAGCTAGATATTAAATAGCTTTTTTCTTGTTTTTCTTGGGGGGGGGGGTAATGCTTAGTTTGTTATTTTGTAAATTTTTTGATTATTTCATAGGTTTGTAAAAGCTGTTCAAAAGAAAAATTTAAATTTGCAGGAGAAGTTGAGGGTAGAGCTATGGCTTCTAAGTGAGGGTGGAATTTAACAAAAAATCTATAAGCACTTTGTCCTGTAGTAAAAATGGCTTGAATTTTGGTTTGAGAAAGGATTAGGTTTAAATCATTGGCTTTTGCATAACTTATGGTTTTATCATCTGAATTTTTTATCTTGCAACTTTGAAGTACATCCCAAAGAGCGATATGTTTTTTTCTTAAAAAGGCTTGTTGTTCTGTGATATTTTCTAATCTTACATCAAAAAGTGTTTCTAGTATAGGCCAAAAACGATTTCTTGGGTGTTGATAATAAAAGCCATCTTGTCTTGATTTTACCGAAGGAAAAGATCCTAAAATTAAGATTTTAGAATCTTTGTCAAAAAAAGGCTCAAAAGGATGAGTTAGAAATTCACTCACTCACACAAATCCACAGAAATTTTTCCGTTTTTAATTTCGCTGATTTTAACTTTTAAGCTTTGGTTTTCGCTTAAATTAAGATGCTTGCTTTTTGAACTATGCAATAAACCATCAACACCATTTTTAAGTTCCACAAAGGCTCCAAAAGGAGCGATTTTTTTAACAATACCTTGAAATTCTTGCCCAAGTTCAAAGCCTGATATATCTTTGTCTTTAGGGCCTTTTTTAGTTCCTTTTTGAGAGCTTGTGATGTTTATGATGTAGTCTTTTGCGGCTTTGATTTGCTCGTTTTGACTACCTGCTATTTTTACTTCACCTTTTTCGCGATCTAAGTCTATAGAAACGCCAAATTTTTCTACGATTTCTTTGATGGTTTTTCCGGCTTGTCCTATGATATCAACGATTTTTGAAGGATCAACGCTAAAAAGCTCAAGTTTAGGTAAAACTTCTTCATTGACTATGATTTCTTTGGCGGCTTCTTCCATGATATTTAGAATGTGAATTCTTCCTTCTTTGGCTTGGTATAAAGCTTGTTTTAGTATTTCTTGATCGATTCCACCTAGTTTTATATCCATTTGAAGAGCAGTAACGCCGTCTTTGCTTCCTGCTACTTTAAAGTCCATATCCCCATCATGATCTTCAAGTCCCATGATATCTGTTAAAACAGCATACTTGTTATCTTCAAAGATAAGCCCCATGGCTACTCCTGCAACAAGTTTTAAGCTTGGCACTCCTGCTGCTTTTAAGGCTAAAGATCCGCCACAAACCGTTGCCATGGAACTTGAGCCATTGCTTTCTAAAATTTCACTGACTAAGCGGATTACATAAGGATAGTTTTCATCCACACTTGGATAAAGTGCTCTTTTGGCTAAATTTCCATGTCCTAGTTCTCTTCTTCCTGGAGCTCTGATAGGACTTGCTTCGCCTACTGAAAAACCTGGAAAATTATAATTTACCATAAAGCGTTCGCTTATAGGATTTTTTTCTGTAAGCAAGTCTATCATTTGAGAATCGTTTTCTCCGCCTAAGGTTGCAACCACTAGGGCTTGAGTTTGTCCACGAGTGAAAAGACAAGAACCATGAGCGTTTGGTAAGATGTTGGTTTCTATACTAATAGGACGAACCTCGTTTAAACTTCTACCATCAGCTCTTTTGCCTTCATTTAAAATTTGCTCACGAATAAGTTTGCGTTTGACTTTAACTAAGGTATTTAAGACACTTTCTTCGCTCCAGTCTTTAGTGATTTCAAGATTTAAAATTTCTTTAGCGATTTTATTTAGTTCGCTTGCTCTTTCGCTTTTTGCCATTTGATTGATGGCTTCTTTGATTTGTTTTTGGAAATTATTTTCTATAAAAGCTAAAATTTCAGGATGTTCAATCTCATTTTTTAGTTCGATTTGAGAATTTTTTTTGTGTTTGCTAAAGGCTTCTTCATAAGCATTTGAACCATTTAATATAGCTTTTTGAGCTAAATTTAGAGCTTCTAAAATTTCATCTTCGCTAAGTTCATTCATATTTTGTGAAGTGGTTTGAGTTAAAACATCAGCATAAGGAGCTTCGATAAAGATTTCATTTTCTTTTTGATCAGGTAAGGCTCTCATTTCTATCATCAAAAGCTCATCTTTTACACCTGCTACATAGAGATCTAGGGTGCTATTTTGAAGCTCTTCATTGTTTGGATTGAGTATGAAATTTCCATCTATCTTTCCTATACGCACACCACATACTGGAGCTTTCATAGGTATATCACTAAGATAAAGTGCCACGCTTGCGGCATTTAAGCTCATTACTTGTAAATCTACTTTAGGATCAGCTGAGAGAACCATCACAACGATTTGAGTCGGATAAGCATAGCCTTTTGGAAAAAGAGGGCGTAAGCTTCTATCAATAATGCGTGCTGTTAAGGTTTCTGCATCGCTTGGCTTGGTTTCTCTTTTGACATAACCACCAGGGATTTTTCCTGCGGCATAAGCCTTTTCGATGTATTGGACGGTTAGAGGTAAAAAATCTTCTTCAACTTGTTTTTCTTCTCTTGCAACTGTAGCTAGAACAACGCTTTTGCCTTGTCTCATTAAAACAGCACCGGCAGCTTGTTTGGCGACTTTGTCTATATTAAATATTTCTGTATTTTTGTTAATTTCTATGCTGTATTGCATTATTTTTCCTTTTTTACCAGATAATAAATTCGTAAAATTTTTTAAAATATTTAGCAAATTTCATCCTTTTTAAATTTTGTTTTCACTTTCTGCTAAAGAGAAATCGTATTTTACTCCTCCTAAAGGATAGAAGTTGAAAATAAAATAAACTCCGCTTTGATTTTTAGCTGTGATACCACCACTTGTGAGTTGTGGATCGATTCTTTCTCTATACATTAAAGAATAGTTCCAACATTTTCTTTGGTAGGTATAGCCAAGTTCCCACATGTTTGCATGAGCTCTTTGAGTATCAAACCAAATTCCACCAAATAAATTGTAATTAGGTGTGGCAATATAATTTGCTCTTGTGCCAATAAAGCTATATTTTCCATACTCATCGTTTTGATAAGCATGAGAAAACATCCAATTAAATTTTGAATTTGTATTGACTTCTATTTGGCTGATGACATTGGTAAAGCGACTTTGTTCATAAGAGTAAAGCACTTCGCTGTTGAGATTGATATTTTCATTAAAATAATAAGTTAAAAGATTTTCAAGTTCATAGAATTCATTTTGTTTATTGAGATAGTCAAGTGAAATTCTGTGTTTGAGTTTTTTTTGTCCTTCGTTGTTATAGAAATATTGCACAGCATAAAGACTTGTATGTTCGTTTTCTTTGTCGTATTCTTCAAGATAATCTTGCGTGATTTTACCTGATTTTGCTCCTGGTAAAATGTAATTCACCCCTAAATTTAAAGTATGAAAGAAATTTTCATAAGCTTTTGAAAGATCGGTGTAGAGATTAAAATCATGAGTGTTTCTGAAATAATGCTCATGGTTTCTTTCGGGATCGTTGCTATAATTTACAAAAGAAGCATAAAATCTTTCTGTAAAAGTAAAGTGTAAAAAGTCTCCAAAAAAAGCGTTGTGATACGAGATAGGCAAGTCTAAATTTAGCTCATTTGCATAAGAACCAGCAGGTCGGTAAAAATTATGAAATGAAGCATCAAATGAATAACGCAAGCGTTCATCAAAAAGGTTATTTAAAAATCTATGATATTGAAAGCTTGGATATTCTTGTAAGGTTGTATTGTTGCTAAGTTTAGATGTGTCGATATAATATCTTGCATAAGCTCCGTAAAAATTGTTTTCATCAGCTAAAAAATAATTGATTTTGGAGGTTACAAGCGAGTTAAGATCTCGATAATCCCTATTTCCTAAATTTAAATAATCCACATCGTTGAGATAGGTTGCATCTATCCATAGGCCTTCTTGAAAATTATCACTGAGTAAAGATTTGATTAAATCATCTCTTGAGTATTTTAGTTCTATTCCATAGTGGGTTTGATTTTTTAAATTTTCATCGTGAAAATAGGAGCTATTTTCCCTAAAAGCACCAAAATTTAATTCTCCTGTTGAATATGGAGAATCAAGAAATCTTAAAGTAGAATAAAGTCCAAAACCACGGTTTGTTCGAATTTGTGGATTAAGTTCTAAATCCCAATTTTCTTGAGTGGCTATATAAATAGGTTGTTCATAGTATAAGCCTTCGCTACTTTTTAAAACGATTTTTGGGATTAAAAGCCCGCTTTGTCTATGAGTATCAGCGCTAAATCCAAAATAAGGTAGATAAAAAACTGGGGTATTTTTAACATATAATCTTGCATTGTAAAGATGAACAAAATTGGTTTCCCGGTTAAGCCAGCCTTTTGAAAAACGAATTTCCCAATCAGGATCTTCAACATTGCAGCTTGAAACTGCTGAAACTTTGCTTTCAAAGACTTTATCATTTAGATGACTTGTTTTGCTTTGAAACCATACTTCAAGATTGTTATTGGAAAAGAAAAAATTACTAAAATCGGCTTGATTGGAATTTAGGTTGATTTTAGCATAATCAGAATGCGATCTTTCGTTTTGTCCCCTTAGGATGTTAACATCGCCAAAAAGCTCAACATCTCCGGTTTTTTCATTGTAAATTGCTTTATTAGCAGTGATGAAATAAAAATCAGAAAAAATAATAACATCATTGTTTGCAGTAAGAATATCACCTTCTTTTTTTACATCAAGAGCGTAAATATCAACTTGTGCTGCATTTAAAGCTATGCTAGTTCCTAGCAATAGGGAAAATTTACGCCACATCGACTACTATTGTCCTTGCTAGATAATCCTCCCAAGCTTTGCGTAAATCATTGCTTAAAGCCCAAGCAAATCCAAGCATAAACGCCATAGCACTAACTTGTCTTACGGCAGACCTGATGCAACTTTGAATGAGATTGGGTTTATCAAGAAGATTTTCATCCAAGATGATAATTTTGCATAATATTTTTCCCAAACTTGCCCCATAAAGATAAGTAAAAATTGCTTGATAACTAAAATGAAGCAAGATGAAGCCAAGGTAAAAATTTCCTACAATTTGAGTTGTTTCAAATAAATCTTTTGCTTGGATTAGACGATCATAAAAAATGATAAACACAATCAAAGAAATAACCATATCATCGATTAAAAAAGCTAGAACTCTTTTTCCAAAACTTGCTATTTTTAGATTTTCACGCTCTAAGCGGTCTTGTAAATTTTCTTTCATTTCAGAACCTGATGAGCGATGTCTTTTCTGTATTGTTTTCCTTTGAAATTTACATTATCACAAAGTTTATAAGCATTTTTTTGCGCTTCTTCTATACTTTTTCCTGTGCCAACGCAAACTAAAACTCTTCCACCATCAGCCATTAATTTGCCATCTTCTAGGCTTACTCCAGCATAAGAAATATGAGAGTTTTCAGGAATGTTATTTACGGTAATTTCACTTTTTGGTGAACTTTTGTAAGGATAATTTTCACTTGCGCATACAACCCCTACTGCAAATTCTTTTTTGATTTTGATTTTTGAGTGTCTTAAGCGTCTTTGAGTAGCAGCTAAAATAAGCTCTAAAGGATCTTCGATTAAAGGCATTAAAACTTCACATTCAGGATCGCCAAAGCGAACGTTAAATTCTAATACGTAAGGTTTATTTCCAACGATCATAGCACCTATAAATAAAACACCACAAAATTCCGCTCCTTCTTTTTTCATACCTGCTAAAGTTGGTAAAATAATATCTTTTTGAACTTTTCTAAGCAAGCTTTCATTCGCCAAAGAGCTAGGAGCGTAAGCACCCATTCCACCAGTATTTGGCCCTTGATCATTATCGAGTAATTTTTTGTGATCTTGTGCTGCAGGAAGTAAAACAAAATCATTGCCATCACATACTGCAAAAATGCTTAGTTCATAACCATCTAAAAATTCTTCAATTACAACGAGTTTTCCAGCATCTCCAAAGCTTTCTCCGCTCAGCATTTTAGCTGTTTCTTCTATGGCTTCTTCATGAGTTTTAGCTATGATAACACCTTTTCCTGCGCAAAGTCCATCGGCTTTTACTACTATAGGAGGGGTTAAACTATATATAAAATTTTTTGCTTTTTCAATGTCATTTGTGTTTAAAAATTTGGCTGTTTTGATACGGTATTTTTTAAGAAAGCTTTTCATAAAAGATTTTGAGGTTTCAAGCATTGCAGCAGCTTTACTTGGCCCAAAAATAGCAAGTCCTTGTTGTTTAAAAATATCTACAACCCCTTCAGCTAAAAAACTTTCACTTCCTACTATACAAAGATCAAAACCTTTTTCTTTTGCATAGGTTGCTAAAACTACTGGATCTTTTAGGTTTAAATTTGTTCCAAGACTTTCGGTAGCGCCATTTCCAGGAGCAAAATAAAACTCTAAATTTTTGTCTACTCTTCTTAAGGCTAAAGCAATAGAATATTCTCTTGCACCACTACCCAAAATCATTATTTTCATTTATATCTCCTTTTAAACCCAAACAGCCGTTTAACAAAGATTGACCCCAAAAAGTCAAAGAAAACCGCTAGGTAATTTTTAAAGGCTGCAACTTCTCACTTTTTTCAAAGCTCAAACGATGCCACAGAACACGGTAAATCACACAATCGCAGTTAATAAAAATGTGTTGGATCACTTTAAATACTACAAACTGTTTAGGCAAGGAAATTATAACTTAATTTAGCTTAAATTTCTATGTCTTAAATCAGTTTAAATTTGGTTTTTCCTGATTTGTCAAAATGCTTTCCTTGTAAAATAATATCGGCAACATTTTCCCAAACATGTTTTTCATCAATATAGACTATATCAAAGGTGTTATCACGCATTAAAGATTGATAATTTACTTTTTTAGGTGCGTATTTTACTAAATAATACGGATTTTGTGAAAAGTTTTCAATTTTTAATTTGCATAATAAATCTAAATCCGATGTGACAACTAAAAATTTTTTTCTTTGTTCTTTTGTGATTTTTTGAATATACACTAAAAGTTTTTGATCAAAAGGATTTAGAGCGGATTTATTTAAGCGACTTAAGTAATGTTCTGCAAAAGAAAGAGAACAGAAAGAATTTTCTATATTACTCATAGTAAAATAAGAATTTTTAACCCCTGATGATTTTAAAGATAAGTGCCAAATTTTGACATCCATTATGGTTGCACATAGATTTAAACCTGTGACAATTTTTTTAAAGAGTTTTTCTCGTGAAAGTTTAAAAGCATTTTCGAAAATATTGTAATTTTTCTTATAAAAATCTTCCCTTATAGCATCAAGTCTTTTTAGTGTTGTTCTGTAGTATTCTGCTTCTTTTTGTAGTTTAGCCAATATTTCTTGTCGTGCTTTAAGTTTTTCAGGGTCTGCATCGGTCGCATTGCTTTTAAGATTTATTTCAGATTGTAAAGTTTTCATTTGTGCTTCAAGTGAGGCTAGACGATTTTTTCTTGTATCTATGGTGGCTACTAAAGCTTGGTAATGACACTGCAAAGATAAAAAAGTTTCGTTAAAAATTTTAGTGATATTTGGTTTTTGATCAGCCATCATTTGCTTATACGAATTCTCTAAATGCATCATGATGCTTTTTAATGCGCTAAATTGGTTTTGGTCTATGCTATTATCCATAAAAATTAAAGTATCATAAGCTTTAAATAAAAATCTTTTAAGTATAAGATAATCAAGTATACAAGGAATTTCCTTTTCATCTTGTAGATTGGCTTGAAGCGTTTCTACGGATAAAATTTCATGGGCAAAATATTTTTGTATAGCTTGAGGTATAGTAAAAGAAAGAGGAATTTTTTCTATAGTGTCAAAGTCTGTTGTTCTATAAAGTTCTGTTATATAAGCACTTCTTCTTGAGTTTTGCAAGTCTTCTAATTCATCATCATTGTCAGTTTTCCAAAAATCATGCTCAGTGATAAAATCCCCTTCTTTAAATTCTTGAAATTTTGAAGGTTTTATACCTGTTATGGTTTTGCTTGTTTGAACGGGCTTGCCGTCTTCTGCTTTTTTTTCGCTAGAAAGAGTTCTAAATTCCACAAGCATACCAACACTTGGCATACTTTTTTTATCATTCCAAATTTGGCGATTGAAGTCAAAAAAGGTATTTGCTGAGTTTGTAACGGTTCCACGTCCTGTAGAATCCATATAAATAGCTATTTTTCCATGCATATTTCTTCCTTGAAATTTCTTGAATAAATTCTAGCCTTATTTTTATAAAAATTTTATAATAAAAATAAGTGCTAGAAAAAATGGATCATTCCCATTCTATGGTTGCAGGTGGTTTGCTTGAGATATCATAAACAACGCGGTTTATACCTTCTACTTCATTGATGATACGGCGACTTATGTTTTCTAAAACTTCGTAAGGTAAATGCGAGAAAGTAGCTGTCATGCCATCGCTTGCATCTACAACGCGTATGCAAACTGCATTATCATAAGTGCGATTATCCCCCATAACTCCAACGCTTTTAACATTTAAAAGTACGCAAAATGCTTGCCAAGTTTTATCATACCAACCTGTACTTTTAAGTTCTTCAAGTAAAATTACATCAGCCTTGCGCAATAGTTCTAAGCCAGGGCGATTTACTTCTCCCATAATACGTATAGCAAGACCTGGTCCAGGGAAAGGATGACGATAAACTACTTCTTTACTAAGTCCAAGCTCAAGTCCTAAGGCACGCACTTCATCTTTAAAAATTTCTTTTAAAGGCTCTATGAGTTTAAGATTCATTTTTTCAGGTAAGCCCCCTACATTATGATGGCTTTTAATGGTTTTGCTTGCACCTACAACAGAACTTTCTATGATATCAGTATAAAGTGTGCCTTGAGCGAGATATTTTACATCTTTATGTTTTTTTGCTTCTTCTTCAAAAACTTCTATAAAGGTATTTCCTATGATTTTTCTTTTTTGTTCAGGATCTGTGACATTAGCTAAGCGACTTAAGAAAATTTCACTTGCATCAATGCTGATGAGATCGATGCCTAAAGTGTTTTTAAACATAAATTCAACTTGTTCTTTTTCTCTACTTCTTAAAAGTCCATTATCTACAAAAACTACTATAACTTGCTCTTTTATAGCGCTAGCTAAAAGTGCAGCAACTACGCTACTATCTACTCCGCCACTTACAGCACAAAGCACTTTATCATTGCCTACTTCTTCACGGATTTTTTCTGCTTGAGTTTTTGCAAAAGAACCCATATTCCAAACACTTTCACAATTGCAAGCATATTTAGCAAAATTTTTTAAGATATTTTTGCCAAATTCGCTGTGTTGTACTTCTGGGTGAAATTGTAGAGCAAAGAATTTCTTATCTTCGTTTCCAAAAACACAAAAAGGGCTATTTTCACTTGTGGCTAAAACTTCAAAACCTTGAGGTAAATTTTCTACTTTATCAGAATGACTCATCCAAACGGTTTGTTTTTTTGGAAGATTTTTAAACAAAGCGTTATCTTTTTTAATTTCTATGTTTGCTTTGCCGTATTCTTTATGTCCTGCAGGTGCTACTGTAGCTTTGTAATGATGTGCCATGAGTTGCATACCATAACAAATTCCAAGAATAGGTAGATTTAAGTCAAATATGCCTTTATCGCAAAAATACGCATCAGTTGCATATACGCTTGCTGGACCTCCGCTTAAAATAATACCTTTTGGTTCTTTCGCCTTAATATCAGCCAAGCTTACATTAAAAGGTAAAATTTCTGCATAAACTCCTTGTTCCCTTAAGCGTCTTGCTATAAGCTGAGTGTATTGAGAGCCAAAGTCTAAAACTAAAATATCTGCTTTTTTCATTATTTACCACCTATGTAATTGTTCGTATTTTTTAATGGTTTTTACCGAACCATTTTGTTCATAGCTTGTGTATTGAGGGTTGCCTTTATATCCGCAAGCACAGAAGAAAATTAAGAAAAGAAATGCTAAAATCATCTTATGGGAAAAAGAAATAATATTAAGATGACTAAAAACGCTAGTGCTGTTATTAATGAATTGATGGATAAACCTCATTATAAGCCTTTAAAAACCTTATTTTTTTGCAAAGATTTTTTAAGTTCTTTTCCGCTTGCTAAGCAACGTTTGATTGCTAAAATTTATGTAAAAAATCATATTTTAAAG
>OJKH01000685.1_pt1 | contig 11572 bp, 6 predicted proteins | sample 1596471 | NCBI WGS metagenome assembly OJKH01 (sample SAMEA4350108, study PRJEB24818) | metagenome | biome: human; feature: gut; material: faeces | place: Denmark | collected 2013-09
ATGTAAAAACTGACCTGTCTGGTATTCAGCGTCACAACCTCTCCCTGGAAAGAAGAAACAGGACGCTCAGATTACAAACAGGCCAGAGTAATTGTCGCGATGCGGACGGGGTAATTGTCGCCTAATAATCAGTAAGCCTACCCGGTGCATCATCGTCTCCTCTAATAATCCAGCGCCGTATACCCTCTGTAGCCGGTCTGGCTGTTAACAGTGTGAATATAGACAATAACCTGTTTTCGCTCACCGGCATCACCATCATAAAAAAATAAAAGTCCTCTTAACCCTTCATGGTCATCTTCACTCGTCGAGTGAAAGTCTTTGCTGCGCTCCGGTCTGTTTCGTCTGAACGCAGATATCTATTATTCATTTCACACAAGGCAGCAAATAAAAGATGCAGCCCTGAAACCGAAACGGGTAATGCTGTCAACTTGTTGATAACTATTTTAATCTGTAGTCATTCAATCCTTGTAACATCAGGATAATCCTAGTGTCAGTGAAAATACGAAATCAACAAGTTGGTATCATTACCGGGACGAACGTCCGCTATGAGCGAGGAGCGGTCGTGACCTGCTACCCTTGGCCATCGACGTTTAGACCTATGTTTAATGCCAGCCGGCGTCATTGCCATGTTGATGTAACAAATATCAAATACTTCCCGGGATTTAAAAATACCGAAATACCAATAGACTCGTTTCCTGATTAAAGTTTCTGTCGCTACCTTCGGCCTTAGAAAGTTGAAAGATTTTGATTCAAGCGGTTGATACCCTAACCCCTGACATCGAGGCGCTTACTTTGCTGGACGAGAGTCTGCACTGGTGGTCAGCCACAAACACCCACCTGCAAACGAATAATCGGTTGGGTTGCAGGCTCTGAACGACGAGTCGCTTGTTGTGCTCAGCGCGGAGTTTGCGACCCGCGGGCAGATTAATTGTTACAGCAGGGAACACGGGAGCAAGCCTCTGGTGCTGATGGAGGCAAATTCTCCCGGGGTGGGAATCGAAATTGTTCGCAGGACATCGTTATCAACATTGCTGCCCACGAGGACAGCCTTCGCGCATGACGATCTGATAGCTATCACACTTGAGGCTGAGCGCCTGCAGCGTACCGCAGTCCTCATTCGGCGAAAGAATGCCTGTCAGAGCTCCGCCGCTCGGATTTTTACTGAACTGTCTGTAGTAGTATCCAGATAATTAGTCGGGTGAAATAACCAGACGTGGATTCTGCTTTCTCAACAAGCCCGGATACGAACAAGGGGAAAACCCCCCCGTGGATGCGGACACTCCCATACCTCTCGGGGGAAAACTAAAAAAACTGAAGGCGCTGTCCCGGCAAATCCGGAACCTAATCAGGATGACAAGCAGATGGCCGAGGGTTCAGCGACCAGCCGGCGGTACCGGCTGGTCACTTGTTCGTTATTTCAGATGTTCTTTCAGCTGGCCGGCGGCCTGGCCTATGGCTGCCCGTACGGCAGGAACGTCACTCAGCGCATTCAGCAAACCAAAATCATGGATCAAGCCGTTATACCGGGTCACCGTCACATCCACTCCCGCTGCGTCGAGCTTACGTCCGAACGCTTCTCCCTCATCACGAAGCACGTCAAACTCGGCAGTCTGGATCAGTGTGGGTGGTAAGCCCTTCAGCTGCTCACGCGTTGCACGCAGTGGTGAGGCGAGAATATTATTACGCTCGCTCTCTTTGGTCGTATAGGCATCCCAGAACCACTTCATCATGTTCCGTGACAGGAAATAACCGTTTTGGTACTGATTATAAGAACCGGTATCAAAATTTGCGTCAGTGACAGGCCATAACATGACATTGTAGCGAATGGCAGGTGACTTATGCTGTTTTGCCTGAAGCGCTACGGCGGCAACCATGTTACCTCCCACGCTGTTACCGACAAGGGCTAACCGTTTGCCATCCACGCCAATCTCGCTGCCGTTTTCAGCCACCCAGCGGGTAGCAGCATATGCCTGATTGATAGCAACCGGGAAGTGCGCTTCTGGTGACGGGGTGTAGTTGACATAGACCGCTGCTGCTCCGGACTGACTGACCAGGTCACGAATAAGACGCTCATGTGTCTGGAAATCGCCCAGTATCCAGCCACCACCGTGGAAGAACATGAAAACAGGCAGAGTGCCTTGTGCGTTGTGAGGCTTCACAATTTTCAGCGTAATATTCAGGCCATCAACACTGATCGTTTTTTCGCTGACGTCCGCTGCCGGTAGCGTGGCGCCTTTCTGCGCATCAATCAACACCTGACGTGCGGCCTGGGGAGATAATTGTTCAATGGGCTTTCCCCCGCCTCCGTTTAATGCATCCAGGAATTGCTGGACATGGCGATCCGGTGCAGGTGTATCAGCAAAACAGTTGACTGAAACAGCTGCCATCGCGGCAGACAGTAATGCCGATTTGATATTCATTGTGTTACCTCATTAACGTTGCTTGCAATTAAATTGCAAACTATTCATATGATTAAGAAATAATCTGTATCAACACTTTAATAAACATTCCTGTCATCTCCCATGTGAATGCCATCTCACCAGTAAGGGGTATTCACATCACCGAAACAGGCAGGGGCGTAAGGGAAAAAGACAGGGCCCCTGCGGGAAATGGAGTTAAAGACAGGACAAAGACGTTTATTTTGCTGCTTCCTCAATAAGTGTCGCTACGTCCTGAGGATGAGAAACCATCACGACATGGGATGCCCCTTTGATCACAACGGTGTGTTTTGATCCCGCGCGTTCAGCCATGAAACGCAAACTTTTGACAGGGATATTTTTGTCGCTGTCACCGTAAATGAAGTAAGAAGGCAGTGTTTTCCAGGCGGGAGCCCCTGATTTTTCAGTTAATGCTGCTTCGGTCACAGGTCTTTGTCCTGCCGCCATCAATGCAGCATTTTCAGCTGACACGTCATGAGCGAATTGCTGATGGAACTTCGACTGCTCAATGGACAGATCGACGTTTCCATCAGCCAGCTTAACCGGTGCGGCAAGCGCTTCGCCAAGCGTGCTTCCGGGGAATTTCCCCGCCAGTTCAGCGGCCGCTTCACCCGCGTCAGGAGCAAATGCGGCGACATAAACCAGTGACTTAACATTTTTTGTTTCCCGGGCTGCATTCGTTATTACCTGACCACCATAGGAATGCCCGACAAGTACAACGGGTCCCTTAATATTGTTCACAACAGAAGAGACGTAAGCCGCATCAGTTGAAACACTGCGCAATGGATTAGCCGCTGCGACGACGTTATACCCGTCTTTTTGCAGGATCCGGGTGACACCATTCCAGCTAGAAGAGTCAGCAAAGGCACCATGGACCAGGACAACAGTGGGCTTTGCGGTTTCGGCGACAGCACTGGCAGACAGCAGAGCGGTGGCAATGGCGAGGGAGGCAGCAAATTTAGACATAATAGTTTCTCTCTTCAACGGTTGTATGTTCGTGCGCAATTTGTTTGTTCGCGACTTGTTTGTGTGCAAATCAATTTAGTACTCCTTTTTGTCGTTGTCAATCGCTTGCAATTAAATCGCACACAAATTATTTTAGAGGCACTGGAGGACATATGACTAAAGACATCAATACCGGAGATTTACTCCCGGATGTGCACGGCATGCTCTGCTTCTCTCTCTACTCCGCGGGACATGCTTTTACGCAGCTCTATCGTCCAATGCTCGATAAGCTGGGATTAACCTATCCCCAGTACCTGGTGATGATCACGTTGTGGAATCAGGATGGACGTACTGTGAAGGAACTGAGTGGAATACTCTTCCTTGAGTCCAGCACGCTGACTCCTCTACTCAAGCGGCTGGAGACGGCGGGCTTGATCACCCGGACACGCAATCCGAAGGATGAACGTGAAGTGCTTATTCATCTCACAGAGAAGGGGAACAGATTGAAAATTGAGGCCAGCAATATCACGCGCTGTATTGTGGATACTCTTGAGATGGATGCGGATGTGGTTGCTGACATCAAAGCCTCAGTCGATAAGATCCGTGATCAGATACATCGTGCACATAAACCGGATATCTGATGATGCTATAAAGCAATATGGCCCTACATAACATTAAGTTATAGGGGCGTATGGAGCTGCATGACAAGGTCATCGGGCATTATCTGAACATAAAACACTATCACTAAGTTGGAGTCATTACCTGGTCAAAGCTACTTATCCGGATATAGCCAATACGTTGACCTTTCATACGCCTCCAATACTGAATGTGTCAGAAAAGAATCCATGACCTTTAATCACCAGTGTCAATAAATAGTAATAGTGACTTTACTCTGACAGTTTTCATTATCAGGCCTGACGTCAGATTAGGGTATATCCTAAATGGGCATAAGCAATATTAAGGAACCTGAGCGGCGTACGGATACTTTAGCCATACCTCGCCACTATTCGGGTTGCCCCACTACGCCGGAATTGACAAGCGGTCGAAGCACCATGAGGGCCACGCCATACAGAACCGTTCCAAGGGCTGCAACCCAAAGCGACCCGTTGGCATAACCGATACCGGCCAGGCTGGCCGATAGGGCTATCCCGATGTGCATCAGGCTCATGCCCAGAGCGATCAGAGCTCCGCGTCGTGCAGGAGCCAGTCTGGCAATGTGGTATTGCAGGGCGGGAGAACCCACTCCCCCCGCAAGCGCCCATAACGGCAATGCAATCAGCAAGGACCATGGCAGTGCACTTGCTACTGAAAATACCATTACATTCATGACCAAGCATATAACTAGGGCGATGCGCATGACGCGCCGCCCATCGCCGAGGCATGAAATCATCACGGGCATCATGAAATTGCCCGCCATACTGAGGACCCCGAGCAAGACATACGTCAATCCGATGATGCCTGTTCCGTACCCAGCAACATCGCGCAAGCGCTCACCGATTAGCGTAAAAATGCCGATGCCACCGCCAAGCCCAAAACCCATTGCGATCAGAGCACCCAAGGCCCCCGGTACAAGCAAGGGGGCTTTGGGCTTAGGCTTCGTGATAACGACTACCGAATGCGATTGTGGTTTGATCACGAATGTCAGCGCCGCAAAAGGCACAGCTGCAAGGCCAAGCGCGATAAAGGCCACCCGCCAGGAGAACAGCGCGGTCAGTAGCGCCCCCAAACCAGGACTCATGATCATGCCAAGCGTCAAACCGGCCGAAACGAAGGCTATTCTACGCACCGCGTTGGTGCCCCCTGCATCGCTGGCGATCGCAAAAGCAACCGGCAGCATCCCGGCACGCGCCGCGCCGGTCAGCACGCGAAAGAACATCGCCATTTCAAACGTCGCAGCGAGGCCAGTCTCCAGAGAGGCTGCGGCGAAGAGAATTGACGCCGGGATGAGAATCCTCATTCTTCCATACCGATCCGACAACACGCCGAAAAAGAATGCACAAGCCGCATTGGCCAAGCTGTAGGCCGTGACAAAGAACGCCACGCTTTCCGGCCTCACGGATAAGTCGTTGCCGACTGGTGTGAGAATGGGCCCGAGCAGTAGTTCATCGGCACCGATGAGGAACGCGATGAAGAACAACGTGATATTTTGGGTCCAAATCACTGTAGCTCCTCAACAAGTCGTGGTGATGGTCTTATCGTTGCGCAGAAATCAAAACCATCATGGGACGCTCCACCTCTTCGGCCAGCGCCGGGTTTGCTTTGATTTGTTCCTCAGTTGGTCCCCATTCATTGACATTGCGAATAGCAAAACCAGTAGTTATCAGCGTGTTAAGCGTGGTGCCCAAGGTCCGATGGTATTTTACCACCCCGTCAGCCAGCCAGTTGCTGACGCGCTTACCTTCATTTTGATAGTTGTTGACTGCCCACGACCGCTGACCTTCATCATCGGTAAGCCAGCCCTGACGTACCGGGCAGGTGTAGATTGGGTGCTCGGTAGTGAAGACAAACCAGCCGCCGGGTTGCAGCGCCTGATAGATGGTGGCAAATATCGGAGCGAGGTCGGGCAGGTAATGCAGAGCCAACTGGCTGTATACCAAATCGGTTGCCTGGCTCGGCAGTGCGAGCTGTTCAAGATCTCCGCGTTGATAGCAGATGCCGTTGTCATCGGTGAGCTCCCGTGCCCGTGCTAGCATTTTTTTAGACAAGTCGACACCGAGTACCTCGGCGGCTCCTGCCTCTCGCGCACTGCGGCAAAACCAACCGTACCCACAACCGAGATCGATGACCCGTTTTCCGGACAGATCCGGGAGCATGGCCTGAATAGAAGCCCACTCCGGGGCGGCCTCCAAACCGAACTGAGAGCGTGGCAGTTGGGCATAACTATCGAAAAAGGCCTGATTGTCGTAAATGTTTTGAGACATATTGAACTCCGAAAGTAATTTAGATCGCCTCAAAAATGAGACAAAAAAAAGCGAGCAAGGGAAAGCCCTGCTCGCTCTATGAAGCTGCCTTCAGGCAGCTTCAACGAAAAGGGCCTAGGATGAATTATCATCCTAGGCCCTGATTAATCGCCACACACATAGCCACCTCTATCTTTACAGACGAGGCACACGAACATCGTGGCGATAAATATAAGGAGGCTAAAACTCCTGCTCAGGCTCTGAACAACACTTCATCGCAAGCAATTGTCAGAGCTAACTCGGGTAACCAGCTGATCTGAATCGTACGTATTTTGCATACCAAGCCAATCAAATAGAATAGGTGATTATGCGCGATTTTTAACGCTTTTAGCGAAAAAAGTCAATTGGCGTTTTCTGTTATGTGGTGCGAGATTCTGTGGCTGCGCCGATGCTGACCAGCTCGCTCTCCGTTTATCATTATGGACTAGCCCGATAGGCGCTAAGAAGCACAAGGTTAGCGTACGTTTCCGTACGGTTGGGCTTCAGACCCCTTCTCTTACCATTAAGGCGCACATAAGGTGCGTCGCACTGCTTAAAAGCACCAATATAGATCATGCTGGTAATCTGAAGACGCCCATTATTTGCGCATGTTCAGCCATTACCGCATTGAAATTCGCACCACCATTGATCTTAATCGTCTGTAATGCGGACTTTTCTTCCCCATTGCCTGTATACCTACTCTGGTATAGTTCTTGCTATGTCGCTATATATTTAATTATATAGCGAGGCAGCCATGACTTCCCAGCGCCAACAAGCGACGAAAAGCGTTTGCCCTTACTGCGGGGTTGGCTGCGGCATCGTGATGGCCGTGGAAAATAACCGGGTGACCAAGGTCAGTGGCGACAAACACCATCCCACCAACTTCGGCCGGCTCTGTACCAAAGGTTTTACCTGTGGTGAAGCAATTGCCGAATCCGGACGGCTGGACGCGGCCTATATTCGCCAGGCGCGCGGACGTGATCCGGTGCGCACCGACATGGATACGGCCATCAACGAGGCCGCCCGCCGCTTGCGCGCCATCCTCGACAGTCACGGCCCCGATGCGCTGGCGCTGTATGTGTCCGGGCAGATGTCCCTGGAGGCCCAGTATCTCGCCAACAAGCTGTGCAAAGGCTTCATCCGCACCAACAACATCGAATCGAATTCCCGGCTGTGCATGGCCAGCGCCGGCAGCGGCTACAAGCTGTCCCTGGGCGCCGATGGGCCACCGGGCTCCTATCAGGATTTTGATCAGGCCAACCTGTTCTTTGTGATCGGCGCCAATATGGCCGACTGCCACCCAATCCTGTTCCTGCGCATGATGGATCGGGTCAAAGCCGGCGCCAAACTGATCGTCGTGGATCCGCGCCGCAATGCCACGGCGGAAAAGGCCAGTCTGTATTTACAGATCAGGCCCGGCACCGATCTGGCGCTGCTCAATGGCCTGCTGCATCTGCTGGTGGCGAATGGCCACATCGACCAATCCTTCATTGATGAATTCACCGAAGGCTGGGATGTCATGCCAGCCTTCCTGGAGGACTATCCGCCGGAGCGAGTGGCCGATATTACCGGCTTGCCGGAGACCGATATCCGCACCGCGGCGCAACTGATCGGCGACGCCAGGGACTGGATGAGCTGCTGGACCATGGGCCTTAACCAAAGCACCCATGGCACCTGGAATACCAATGCCATCTGCAACTTGCATCTGGCCACCGGTGCCATCTGCCGTCCCGGTACCGGGCCGTTCTCCCTCACCGGTCAGCCCAACGCCATGGGTGGTCGTGAAATGGGTTATATGGGGCCGGGCCTACCGGGGCAACGGTCAGTGTTGGTGGAACAGGATCGCGTTTTTGTCGAAAACGCCTGGGGGCTTCCCGCGGGTACGCTGCGCACGGAGGTGGGTGGCGGCACCGTGGCCATGTTCGAAGACATGATGGCGGGCAGGATCAAGGCCTGCTGGATCATCTGCACCAATCCGGTGGCCACCGTGCCCAATCGCCAGAACGTGATTGCCGGTTTGCAGGCGGCGGAACTGGTGATCACCCAGGATGCCTTTCTGGACACGGAAACCAATCGTTACGCCGACATTCTGCTGCCGGGCGCGCTGTGGGCGGAAGCCGAAGGGGTGATGATCAATTCCGAACGCAATATGACGCTGATGCAAAAGGCGGTGGAGCCCCCCGGCGAGAGCCTGCCCGATTGGCAAATCATCGCCAGAGTCGCCTGTGCCATGGGCTTCGAGGATGCATTCAGCTACGCATCCGCTGCCGAGGTATTCGAGGAAATCAAACAATTCTGGAACCCAGCCACGGGGTATGACATTCGCGGCGCCAGTCACGCTGCACTGAGAGAATCCCCATTGCAATGGCCTTGCGCGCCGCAGGCGGCCAGTGACCGCAATCCCATCCGTTACCTGAACAATGGTGTCAGTCAAACGCTGGCGGTGCATGAGGATGGTAGCCGACCGCGTATCGTGTTTGCCACGAAAAGCGGCAAGGGGGTATTCCTGGCTCGACCCCATGGCGATCCAGCGGACATGCCTGACAGCGATTTTCCTTTCGTGCTCAACACCGGGCGCCTGCAACATCAATGGCACACGCTGACCAAAACCGGCAAGGTTCCCAAGCTCAACAAACTCAATCCGGGACCCTTTATTGAAATTCATCCCGAGGATGCGGCCGACCTGGGCATCCAGGATCAGACGTCGGTCGAAATCCGATCCCGCCGGGGCCGCGCCATCTTGCCCGCTGTGGTCACCGACCGGGTACGCCCCGGCAACTGTTTTGCACCGTTTCATTGGAACGATGTGTTCGGTGAGGAGCTGGCTATCAATGCCGTGACCAGCGATGCAATCGACCCCATTTCCAAGCAGCCGGAATTCAAATTCAGCGCAGTGGCGTTGAGCCCCGTCAGCCCGCCGAAACCCACTGCAAACATCCATGTTACACAACAGCAACAATCCGGCACGGCGATGAATGCCTCCGCGCCAGCGCTGTTTACCCGAGAACTCGATATGACTGTCATTCACTCTCTGGCTCAACTATTGGGCCTTGCGGAGCCACCCTCCATAGCGTTAGTCCCCGATGAAAAACTCTACCTGCAAGGGTACCTACTTGGTTTGCAACAGGATGCCAGTCGCTTACAGGGTGGTGTGCCGACCTTGCCCACCACAGCGCCTATCGCCCGTGAGCGCCGCTTGCTGATCGATGGCCTGTTGTCCGGTTTGTTTGCCCGCACCAGGTTGAATGACAGTGACCATCTTGCGCTGCCAACGGGTTTTGATGAGGTTGGCACCACGCCGGAAAAACCGAAAGTGCTGGTCCTCTGGGCTTCCCAGACCGGCAATGCCGAGGACGTTGCAGGCCAATGCCGTGACCGCTTGCGGGATCAGGGAATGGAAGTGCAACTGCTGGGCATGGATGGAGCCAATGTGGAAATGCTGGCGACCAGCCGCTGTGTACTGCTGTTGGCCAGCACCTTTGGCGACGGCGATCCACCGGATAACGGTGCTGCATTCTGGGACGCGCTGGCCGGTAGCCCGGCACGGCTGGAAAGCACAGAGTTCGCGGTGCTGGCCTTTGGCGATTCCAACTACGATCAGTTCTGTGGTTTCGGCCGCAAGCTGGACGCTCGCCTGGAGGCCATGGGTGCCCGGCGACTGATACCGCGGGTGGATTGCGAGCCCGATTTCGAGGACAGCGCCCGGCAGTGGCTTACCAGTGTAACAAAGGCGCTTGCGGGTGCGGCAACAGCGGCCAAAACCGCCGAAAGAATTCCGGTGTTAACGATTGGAGATAACGATCCCGATGAGGTACCGGAATTCACCCATGGAAAAGTACCGACTGCGAAAGTACAGGACGCCGCCCAGCAGTGGAGCCGGAAACAACCCTATCCCAGCCAACTGTTGCTCAATCAACCGCTGAATGGCAAAGGTTCGGGCAAGGACACGCGGCAATACGGCTTCGACCTGACGGGCAGCGGCCTGCAGTATGAAGCGGGCGATGCCCTCGGCGTATGGCCGCGCAATTGTCCCGCCCAGATCGGCGCGCTTTGTCAGGCGCTGAGCCTGAATGAACAGGAGACTGTGGAGGTTTCGGGCAAAGGCGAGATAACACTGGCCGAGGCGCTGGCCAGCCACTACGAGATCGGCAACATCAGCAAAGATTTCCTGCGTTTCGTCGCTGCCCACAACGACAACCCCCGGCTTGTTGCATTGCTGGAGGATGACAGCAATGCGGCTTTGAAAAAGTGGTTGTGGGGGCGTCAGCTCATCGATGTTGTGCGGGCCTTTCCCATCAGGGTGAGCGCGCAGATATTTGTCGACGCACTCAAACGCTTGCAGCCCCGCTTGTATTCCATTGCCTCCAGCCCCAAAGCGCATCCGGACCAAGTGCATCTCACCGTGGGCACGATACGCTATGCCTTCGAGAACCAGGCGCGCAGCGGCGTGTGCTCGGGCTTTCTCGCGGATCGCGCCGGCGGGCAAGCGGTGCCGATTTTTGTGCAGAAATCCGGACATTTTCGCCTGCCCGCCGACCCGGACAGGCCGGTAATCATGGTGGGACCCGGCACCGGTATTGCACCCTTCCGGGGTTTTTTACAGGAACGGCAGATCACCGGCGCGAAAGGCAAGAACTGGCTGTTCTTTGGTGAGCAGCGTGCTGATACCGATTTCTATTACCAGGATGAGTTGGAAGCACTCCGGAAACAGCAAGTGCTTACGCGACTGGATACGGCGTTTTCCCGAGATCAGCATGAAAAAATTTACGTCCAGCATCGAATGATCGAACAGGGTGATGCCCTGTGGCAATGGTTGCAAGAAGGGGCCTATTTCTATATCTGCGGCGATGCCAGTCGCATGGCCAGGGATGTTGACATTGCGTTGCGGGACGTGGTGCAGTCACACGGTAAAATGAGTGCGGATAAAGCCGAGGAATATGTAAAAAACCTGGTGAGAGACAAGCGTTACTTGAAGGATGTCTATTGATACACCTCAGTCATCTTTTAGCAGAATGACACTGGGTGCCTTAAATAAGGCACAGGCTGCATCGCCTTCTTTCAGGTTCAACTCGGTTGCGCTGGTATTGGTGATGATCGCACTCACCGATTGGCTTTGTTGAATGAATCGAACTTTTGCTGAGTTGAAGGATCAGATCACGCATCTTCCCGACAACGCAGACCGTTCCGTGGCAAAGCAAAAGTTCAAAATCACCAACTGGCCCACCTACAATAAAGCCCTCATCAACCGTG
>OJKH01000692.1_pt1 | contig 11444 bp, 10 predicted proteins | sample 1596471 | NCBI WGS metagenome assembly OJKH01 (sample SAMEA4350108, study PRJEB24818) | metagenome | biome: human; feature: gut; material: faeces | place: Denmark | collected 2013-09
ATAAATTTCGTTGACGAGGCGCGGCGATTACGGTTTAATGCGCCCCGTTGCCCGGATAGCTCAGTCGGTAGAGCAGGGGATTGAAAATCCCCGTGTCCTTGGTTCGATTCCGAGTCCGGGCACCACTCATTTAGAAACGGACGTCTACTGACGTCCGTTTTGCTTTATAAAGTCAACAAGTTATCCCCTTCCAGTTGTCTACTACTGTCCGTTAAAATCTACTGGCAGCTCCCTCTATTTGTTGGTAAAAATGTTGGTAATCTCAGTTCGATGGGATTTTTACCAACATTTGCACAGGAGGCTTGTTATGCGCTTAACTGATATTGCTGTAAAAAACGCCAAGCCTTCCGACAAGCCAACTAAAATTTCTGATGGCAAAGGGCTGTATCTGCTCGTTCATCCTAACGGCTCGAAGTATTGGCAAGCGGCTTATCGCTATGATGGTAAGCAAAAAGTCTTCTCAATTGGCACCTACCCTTCTGTTTCGCTCTCAGAAGCTCGTACAAGCCTCTTAGCGATGAAATCTCTGTTAGCCAGTGGTATCGACCCACTTCAACAGAAAAAAGCTGTAAAGGCCGAAGAGCGAGGAGATTTTACGTTTGAAGCCGTAGCTCGTGATTGGCACAAAAAAATGTCTGTTAGTGAGCGGTGGATACCTCAGCATAGTGAGCGTATTTTAAACAGTCTTATTAATCATCTTTTCCCTGCTATCGGCTCAAAAGATATTACCAAGTTGACTACGCGCGATCTGTTGCTACCTCTGCGTAAAATTGAGGGCAAGGGCCAACACGAAACCGCTTCACGTTTAAAACAGCGTATTACCGCTATTATGCGTTATGCTGTCCAAGAAGATATGATTACCCATAATCCCGCTAATGAACTTGGCGGCACGTTAATCACACCTAAAAGAACGCATTATCCAGCGCTTGAACTTGAGCAGATACCTGATCTTTTAAGTCGTATAGATGCGTATAAAGGCCGTAGGCTCACTGTATTAGCTTTAAAACTCACTTTATTAGTTTTCATTCGGTCGAGTGAACTACGCTTCGCTCGCTGGCCTGAAATAGATTTTAAAAATGCCTTATGGGTTATTCCGCCAGAAAGAGACGAGATCGAGAACGTTAGATTTTCTGAAAGAGGATCTAAAATGCGCATACCTCATTATGTACCGTTAAGTCATCAGGCCATTGAAATATTAAAAGAGCTAAAAGATATTAGCTATGATATTAGCAATGGTGAGGGTTTGATATTTATCGGTTGTCATGATTATCGTAAACCTATGAGCGAGAATACCGTTAATAAAGCATTGCGACTTATGGGCTATGACACTCAAACTCAAATTTGTGGGCATGGTTTCCGCACAATGGCCTGTAGTTCTCTTGTTGAGTCAGGTATATGGACTGAAGACGCAATTGAAAGACAAATGAGTCATAAAGAGCAAAACAATGTTCGTGCTGCTTATACTCATAAAGCAAAACATATTACGCAGCGTCGTTTGATGATACAATGGTGGGCTGATTATTTGGACGCAAACAAAGAAAGACATATTATGCCGTTTGACTTCGCTAAAATGTTATAGGGGGATTTATGGATACTGTGATTTTCAATAACAATGAAGATGCGTACAAAAAGTGGTTAAACGATAATCCAGAAGGATACGTTGTTAACCTGTTAGAGAAAGCCAAAGGTACGGCAAGTAAATCTGACATAAATAGCACATGCCTCCACCATGTGAACTGTTTCGCTATAAATCCTTTAGTGTCAGATAAAGAAAAAACTGGATTTACAACAGGCCAGTATCAAAAAATATGTTCTGTATCAGAGGAGTCTGCTTATAACAAAGCTAAAGAACTTACAGGACTAACGACCATTAAACGCTGTTCTTTTTGTTTTAAGCATGTAGATATATAACAATTTAATACTAAAAAATAAAAGAGGTTTCAAGCCTCTTTTATTTTGGTTTAAAGGTTGGATATTTGACACTCTGTTCTGCTTCCTGCTGTTGTAGTTTTAATGTTTCTTTTTTTAAGTTTGATTTCAATTTGGATTTAAATCTATTTTCATAATCAAACATATATAATGGTTTTTTCTTTATTTCTTCTTTAATCACTTTTTCTTTATTTTTGGGCTGAATAACAGGTTTTCTAATATTTAACCTTTCTCTTATCTCTTCGATCTTAGTTGCTCTACTATTGAAACTGCGACGGCCTTTGAGTCTAAAGTTATTCGTGGCTGTTGTGGCTGTTTCTGCATGATCAAGTATCCTACTGATAGAACCGCTGCTAAGTTTAGAACTCCTACTATTGAAGCCACCTTGATTATAAGTTTTGATTGGTTCTTTATTGTATTGTTTTTTAACTCTGTTGAGTACTTGTGCAGCTTTTTGTGTTGTTCTTCTAACTTTTGGGCCTGTTGGTCTATTATATTTTTCGCTGAGTTTAAAGCTGTTGTGGTTGCTTCTAACGAGTTGTTTACCCTCGTAAGTGTCTGTTGTGTCTGGTTTAATGCTGTACTGACCGACTCCGATAATATCATCATCGTTTCTGATAATGGTTCTACCGTCATTGATATTTGGTTCAATAGGTGATCGTCCAATACTATTTTCGTCATCTGTTTTTCTTGCTGCGAATCTTCTAATGAGTTCATCATCTCTATTTTTGTCATATTTCACCTTGCCTTTAATAGTGTTCCAACTGTATTTTTTACCTAACTGTGAGCCTTTAAAATAAATATTTTTTTCATTATTTTTGATACCAAACGACACTCCGGCGACGTTGCCAGTGCTTGCAACGTTGAAGGCCGGATCGATGCCTACAGCCTGCAGTCTGTCTATGAATGTCTCAAGGTCTGGTTTTCCTACCATAGCCGCCTGTAATGCGTTCTGTAGAACGATACGAGCTGGTTTCTCACCTTTGCGTAGGGCTTGCTCGATCTCGTTCTTGGTTGGTGCTGATACCTCTGATTTTTGCCCTTTGAGACTTTGTGTAATGGTTAAGCCGTGCTTTATCTCCAAACGTTCACAAGCTGCTATTGTGTTAAATGCTGAGTGCTGACCATGCCATACGGAACCGTCTAAACCAATCCTATTGGCTACAATATGGATATGTTCTTTATCTGTATCGTTATGACGCACACAAATATATTGATGCTTTTCTATATCAATATTCATTTCTTTCAAATAGTCTTTTGCTATCTCCTGCCATTGTTCATCTGTTAAATGTTCATTTTTTGGAAGAGATAAAAACGCATGAAAAACAGGTTTTTTTATATCTTGTCTAAAGCTGCTTACAGTTTTAAACTCATCAGTTAAATCACTAACATTATTATAATCACTTGCCATGTTGCTACATATGAAATCGTGATCATCTTTTAATATATACTCAACTCTATTTTTAAATGATCTCCCTGTTTTAGCTACGTTTCCTTTCATACAGTATAAACCTCACAAGCCTTTAATATTCTTTTCATAAGTTGCTTTATAGCAAAGTTAGCTTCTGCGGCTACAGATTGTTTAAAGTCTTCGTTGGTATTTAGTTTTTTAGCAATCTGATTTATATTATTACCTTGATGCTGTATTTCCTTAAACAAGGATTGTTCAAAATCCGGCATTTTTCTTTTAACAATAGGTTCAGAGTTTAAAATCTCTTTTCTAATGTAATGGCCTCTTTCAAGGCCGGAGGCTTCCACAAGTTCTTTTAAATAGTCAAACTCTGCTTTGTTTACTCTAAACTGTATAGATATATCTCTACGTTCTGCGTGATTTAAACCCTTGCGGCCTCTTTTTCTATCTGTATCCATATTTACCACCTCCATAAACATAATCTTTCATTGCTTTGATATAATCTTCATCTTTTTGATCTTTCAAAGCATCAATAAGATCTTGAGTTTTATTTTCTTTAATATAGCGATAAGCTACAAAATAACATAAATCTTGTTCATCTTTATTTGCTTCAAGAAATGCTGTATTTTCTTCATTTGGGTCTATATAATAAAAATATCTTGCTAATAGTTCTAGCAAGGACTGATCTATATCATTCTCATTCATTTTAAACACTCCTATATATATATAACATTCAATGTAAAACTGTATGGTTTACCGCTTCCCCTTGATAGGGGAATAAGCGGAAGGGTAGATCTTTTTCAACCCTACGAGCAAAGCGAGATAGGGCCAATCGAAGATTGGGGTATAATACCGGCTACGGGATTACACCTTGCCTCAGTTTCCGAAAAACAAAAATAAAGCTGAACTCAACCTATATTTAAATAAATAACCGATCTAAAATGTTTGTCAATATAGCGGCTACATAAATAAATACACTGCACAACAAATAAAATGCAAATAAAAGATAGAGTAAATAATATATTGTCTTGATGGGTAGCTGTGCGTAAAAAATGCTGCTGCTACGTGAAATCTGACAAAGTTCGTGACCTCTTGGTAGTCAGATTTCACCAGATGCAAAGGGATGGGGTTGATCGGCGGCGACAGAACAGTAGAAAACTTGCTTTTCTGCTGTTGCTGGCGTCTATGGGTTTGAAATGCTCATAAAATCAACAGACTATAGTATATATTAGTATATACTGCATCGAGGGTTGGCCTTTTCATCGTGTCCGGGGTTTGGTTTGTTCCAACTGGTGAAGATGGCCAGCTCTCCCCTACCCTACAGCTTCAGTTTTTTGAACAGGTCATCAGAACCGGAAGCTGTGAAAACGTCTGTACCTGCTTCTGAGCGTTCTATCGTGTCTTGTGTCTCTTGGTTAGGATAAAACAGCTTCAGGACTTCCTGATCAAGCTCTGCTTCTGTTTGGTCGTCTGCTGGCAATGTTGCATTGCTCTTACCAATCATAAAACCTAACCGCCGTTTCTTGTCCTTCTGTTCGTGCATGATTTACCTCCCCAGCACAGCCAGATCCTGCATATGAAGTTTAGTATACGTTACAGTGTTACTTTACTCTGCAGTAGCCTTCGGCCTGTGCTTCGCTGTGGTGTAGTGTCCCCAAAACTCCGTCTAATACCTGATATTGGTAGACTTCCTACTTAACAACTTTTTTTGACGGATCTATTGACAAGATATTTTGATATAGTAAAACTGTAAGAGATTATAAATAAAAGAAAAGCCCGCGTTTCTTGGAAAGTTTGGCGACAAACAAGAAACGGGGCATTACAGAAAGGATTACTGCTAAATGTTCAATATAGAAAATAACAGAGAGATATTAAAAAGTCAAATACCTTTAAAGCCATATGCTACTAATGATCTTGATTTTGGATTGACTATTCAAAATAAGAATAAAGCTTTAGATATGCTTTATTTACAAGTAAATCACCCGTTGTATCTTCATACAATGATATTTGATTTAGACAAAGAAAACTGCTTTTACGAGTTTGAAAATGCTCATTTGCCCATCCCGTCTTTTATAACAAAATCACCAGACTCTGGTAGATGTCATTACGGTTATATGCTTAATGCTCCGATCTCATCAACAGAGAAAAGCAGACAAAAGCCAGTAAAGTTTGCTAGAGCATTATATTACAATATGGCTAACCGTTTAGGTGCTGATCTTGGCTATGCGGGGCTGATTACTAAAAACCCACTGCATAGCCATTGGTCGCCGTTCTGGTCTGGTGCTGATTTATACGAACTTAATGATTTAGCTGATTGTTTTGATGATTTAGAAGACCCTAAAAAGCGAGAAAATACAGAACTTGCTTTTGGTCGTAATGTTGAGATGTTCGATACTCAAAGGCAATGGGCTTATAAAAATGTGCTAAAATATAAGAATGAAAGCTCATTCGATGCTTTTTATAAAGAGTTATTATTGAAGTGTGAAACATTTAATAGCTTTGCTAACTATAATAATCTATTACCTTATAAAGAGCTTGTATCAACGGCAAAAAGTATAGCTAAGTTCTGCTGGAAAGAGTTTAGCAACGAAAAACTTCATGATATTCAGAGTAAAAAACAGAAAGCAAGAAGATCTAAAAGAACAGAAAAACAAAAGCTACATACAAAAACACTTTTAGAAAAAGCAATAATGATTAACGAGGAGTAAAATATGACGGCATTACATACGGTAAAAAGGAATAAAACAGCCAAAGAAATGGCTCAAAGATTAAATATCAGTGATAGAACCGTCAGGAAGTTGATTGCTTTACCTCGTGAAGACTATGAGAAAGAAGCAAAACAAAGACGATTAAAAGCCTTTGTATTACGTGAAAGCGGGATGAAATGGGCAGATGTTGGTATTGCTCTTGGAACTACAAAACACGGTGCTATAGCTCTTTATAAACGTTATCAACAAATAGACGCACCAAAAGAAGAGGCTTAAAGCCTCTTATCTTGGTTTAAAACCGCGTGGTTTTAAATGCTGATCGTCTTCCTGCTGTGGTGTTGTTTCATTTTTTGGTTTTTCTTTTTTAAGAGCTTCTTTTAACTTCGATTTAAGTCTATTTTCATCCATACTCAAACCTAACGGCTTTTTCTTTATTTCTTCTTTAACTATTTTTTCTTTATTCTTTGGCTGAATAATAGGTTTTTTTATACCTAACCTTTCTCTTATCTCTTCGATCTTAGTTGCTCTACTATTGATGTTGCCACGGCCTTTGAGTCTAAAGTTATTCGTGGCTGCGTTGGCTGTTTCTGCATGATCAAGTATCCTACTGATAGAACTGCTATCAGATTTATCACGCCAACTATTGAGGCCATTTTTATTATAAGTTTTGATTGGTTCTTTATTGTATTGTTTTTTAACTCTGTTGAGTATTTGTGCAGCTTTTTGTGTTGTTCTTCTAACTTTTGGGCCTGTTGGTCTATTATATTTTTCGCTGAGTTTAAAGCTGTTGTGGTTGCTTCTAACGAGTTGTTTACTCTCGTAAGTGTCTGTTGTGTCTGGTTTAATGCTGTACTGACCGACTCCGATAATATCATCATCGTTTCTGATAATGGTTCTACCGTCATTGATATTTGGTTCAATAGGTGATCGTCCAATACTATTTTCGTCATCTGTTTTTCTTGCTGCGAATCTTCTAATGAGTTCATCATCTCTATTTTTGTCATATTTCACCTTGCCTTTAATAGTGTTCCAACTGTATTTTTTACCTAACTGTGAGCCTTTAAAATAAATATTTTTTTCATTATTTTTGATACCAAACGACACTCCGGCGACGTTGCCAGTGCTTGCAACGTTGAAGGCCGGATCGATGCCTACAGCCTGCAGTCTGTCTATGAATGTCTCAAGGTCTGGTTTTCCTACCATAGCCGCCTGTAATGCGTTCTGTAGAACGATACGAGCTGGTTTCTCACCTTTGCGTAGGGCTTGCTCGATCTCGTTCTTGGTTGGTGCTGATACCTCTGATTTTTGCCCTTTGAGACTTTGTGTAATGGTTAAGCCGTGCTTTATCTCCAAACGTTCACAAGCTGCTATTGTGTTAAATGCTGAGTGCTGACCATGCCATACGGAACCGTCTAAACCAATCCTATTGGCTACAATATGGATATGTTCTTTATCTGTATCGTTATGACGCACACAAATATATTGATGCTTTTCTATATCAATATTCATTTCTTTCAAATAGTCTTTTGCTATCTCCTGCCATTGTTCATCTGTTAAATGTTCATTTTTTGGAAGAGATAAAAACGCATGAAAAACAGGTTTTTTTATATCTTGTCTAAAGCTGCTTACAGTTTTAAACTCATCAGTTAAATCACTAACATTATTATAATCACTTGCCATGTTGCTACATATGAAATCGTGATCATCTTTTAATATATACTCAACTCTATTTTTAAATGATCTCCCTGTTTTAGCTACGTTTCCTTTCATACAGTATAAACCTCACAAGCCTTTAATATTCTTTTCATAAGTTGCTTTATAGCAAAGTTAGCTTCTGCGGCTACAGATTGTTTAAAGTCTTCGTTGGTATTTAGTTTTTTAGCAATCTGATTTATATTATTACCTTGATGCTGTATTTCCTTAAACAAGGATTGTTCAAAATCCGGCATTTTTCTTTTAACAATAGGTTCAGAGTTTAAAATCTCTTTTCTAATGTAATGGCCTCTTTCAAGGCCGGAGGCTTCCACAAGTTCTTTTAAATAGTCAAACTCTGCTTTGTTTACTCTAAACTGTATAGATATATCTCTACGTTCTGCGTGATTTAAACCCTTGCGGCCTCTTTTTCTATCTGTATCCATATTTACCACCTCCATAAACATAATCTTTCATTGCTTTGATATAATCTTCATCTTTTTGATCTTTCAAAGCATCAATAAGATCTTGAGTTTTATTTTCTTTAATATAGCGATAAGCTACAAAATAACATAAATCTTGTTCATCTTTATTTGCTTCAAGAAATGCTGTATTTTCTTCATTTGGGTCTATATAATAAAAATATCTTGCTAATAGTTCTAGCAAGGACTGATCTATATCATTCTCATTCATTTTAAACACTCCTATATATATTTATAAAAACTACCGGATTTTACCGCCTCCCCTTTGATAAGGGGAATAGGCGGAAGGGTAGATATTTTTCAACCCTACGAGCAAAGCGAGATAGGGCCAATCGAAGATTGGGGTATAATACCGGCTACGGGATTACACCTTGCCTCAGTTTCCGAAAAGCTAAAAATAAAGCTGAACTCAACTTATATTTAAATAAATAACCGATAATAAGATCTAGTCAATAGCGGCTACATAAATAAATACACTTCACGCCGAATAAAAAGCAAATAAAAGATAGGGTAAATAATATACTGTCTATTGGTAGCTGTGCGTAATAGGTAGCTTTGCGTAAAAAATGCCGCTGCTTTTGATCGGCGGCGACAGAAAAGTAGAAAACTTGTTTTTCTGCTTTTGCTGGCGTCCATGCATTAAAAACAACAATAAAATCAATAACATAAAAACAACAAACCAATTGCCGAATTAAAGATTTCAATAAAAACTCCAATATGCTATTTTATAAACATCAATACCTTAAAGGATCTATGATGAAAATAAATAAATTTATCTTAGCCATTTTATTTACATTATCCACACAATCTATAGCATGGGCTGATAATATTAATCATGGTTTAGATGAATACGGTAAAAAAGTATCGACGACTTCCGAAAAGGGAGCAATAAACTATATTAAATCATATCGAACAACTGAAAAACCATTAAATGCGTATAGAATGGATTTTGATACCTCTGAAAAAAATCTTTTGAGCGTGCCAAATGCTGCTCATGATAAAACAGCTAAATTGCAAAACTTAGCAATAACTAAAGCATGGGAAGTTAAATTTTGTCAGCCAGATCTGATTAACTTCATGTTAAAAAATAATATTGATATGGTCAGCGGTGCTCTAATAAGTAAAGGTGATATACAACGAATGGCAGTTTGCTTTAAAAGTATGCAATTACCTGAATCAGTATCAGATAAAAGCGATAAAGATATTGTTATAGGCTCATGGTATGACGACGTTGGTTCGCCTGAATTTTTGGATGCAACATTTACAATAACAAAAACATCACAAGGATATTTTTTAAAACGATTAAATGGTGATGGTAGTAGTGGGACCTATAAAATAACAAAACTTGATAATAAATATAAAAAGAACAATGATAAGTTCGGTTCTTATTATATAATAGATACTGAAGGATTAAAGATTTATGACAAGGATGGGTATATAAGAACAGCAAGAAAAAAATAATATCTTTAGTTTATATTTATTGGTGCCTGATAAAATGGCACCTTACTATTTTATATTTCCCGCTCTAGTTTTCCATTCCATTTTTATTTATTTTTTGTACTAGTAGTACTAGAATTTTATCAGCTTAGGTTCTGGGGTTTTAGATGGCGACTTTCAGTCGTAGTAGTTTTCCGTCAGGAAAACTTAGTTTTTCTTTAAGCATTCCCCCCCTACCCCCCACGCCAAAAATGGAAAGATAGAAGATGCTCATTGCGTCTTGAAAATATTCAGAACGTTTCCATTCTGATACTTCCCCCACGACCCACGCAAACAATACCATTGTTATTTTAAAACACTTCTCGTTTTACTAAAGAAGCTATACTAATGTTCTAAAAAACTTTAGGTATTGCGATTCAGGTTGGCAGCTACGTATCACCCGGCACTGCCACAATAACATAAGAACCGCCAATCACTTGAGGAACCTTCATTCTTATACCTGATACAGCAGGTTTTAACGTTATTGCTTTTGAGGATTAAAAAAGGTTCTGGAAATGGTATTTAAAAGACTTGTAAAAAGTTGGGATTTAGATTTGACAAATATAAGTTGATTAGATAATACTTTATTTATATTTGTAATCACGTTCTCGTATAACTGATTACAAGACTTAAAAAAGTCAGCGAAAACTTTTTTAGTCCTTAAAAAGTCAGATTTAATATCTGGCTTTTTTTGTATCTTTATTCTTTATAGATCTCTATATATTACCTGTCAATATAGAATGAAAAATATTTTAAACATCATGATCAATTAGATAAAAGAAAACAAAAAAGGCTGGATTTTATCCGGCCTTTACTCGAAGTATTTAATATTTTCCATATATAGCCTTAAAACGCTCTGTATGCGATTTTAGACGTTTTACACTATAAATAGTGTAATCATATTCAAGATAACAAATAGTAAGTGAGAGTGTTTTTACGCAGCCTGATTACGTGAATAAAAAATCTTTTCATCAATCCACGCATCGATTTCACTTTCAATAAATGCGATAGATCGTTCACCTGTTTTTACGGGAGCCGGGAAACTATTATTTTTAATCAGTCGATAAATCCAAGCTCTGCAAAATCCTGTGCGATCGATTACCTCAGAGATACGGATTAGTTTTGTTTTTTCTTTCATATATTTTTCCTTTTGTTATTTGATGGAATGTATTATTCGAATATCGCTTATGACGATCAACACCTATTTTTGGCATTTTCATGGCTTTTAGAGTGGAAACGGAGATAAAAGAAGATAACTTAATTAAAAACAATTAGTTATCATTTTTAGCAAAAAGTGCTTTTTTATTTGACAACACGATATTTACACCATCTAAAAACCGATGTTTACTGATGTCTACTAACGAATAATAGCGTAACTTATTGATTTAAATTGACAACACCTATGATTTGTTGGTAAATATACGTTGGTAAAAAACACTACATACTTATTTTTATTCGATAAAACATAGGATTGTATACATGTTCGATTCCGAGTCCGGCACCACTATTTAAAGAACCCGCCCAAAAGGCGGGTTTTTGCTTTTCTGTAGCCGGACTCTCCATCGAACTGCGTTCGATTATTCGCCGCACAGCGGCTCACCCCTTCAGGGCCAGCGCGACACGCGCGCTGTTCAACGCCTGCGGCGTTAGTCCGAGTCCGGGCACCACTATTTAAAGAACCCGCCCACAAGGCGGGTTTTTGCTTTTCTACGACCGGACTCTCCATCGAACTGCGTTCGATTATTC
>OJKH01000695.1_pt1 | contig 11408 bp, 12 predicted proteins | sample 1596471 | NCBI WGS metagenome assembly OJKH01 (sample SAMEA4350108, study PRJEB24818) | metagenome | biome: human; feature: gut; material: faeces | place: Denmark | collected 2013-09
ACCTCGACACACTCGGCTTATCGGCAACGGTAACCGCTGAGGGGATAAGTGCGCCCGACTATCAGACCGTTCTGGACACCATCACCGGCTATTTTCAGCAGATTTATGGCAGTGATGCCTATCTCGACCCGGACAGCAAAGACGGCCAGATGGTCGCTCTGGTGGCTCTGGCCATTCACGATGCCAACAACACGGCCATTTCTGTTTACCGGTCATTTTCGCCGGCGACGGCGCTGGGTGATGCGTTGACGAGCAACGTCAAAATTAACGGCATTACCCGGCGTGCAGCGACAAACTCAACCGTCGATTTGCTTCTTACCGGCACCGTCGGTACGACCATCACCAACGGCTCGGTACGCGACACAAACAGCGTGGTCTGGAATCTGCCTGCAACGGTGGTCATTGGCTCCGACGGGACAGTGGTAGCTACGGCCACCTGTGCGAACTCGGGAGCGGTTGCCGCGGTAGCGGGGTCGGTAAACGGCATCAACACACCTACGCGCGGATGGGCTTCGGTAACTAACCCGCTGGCGGCTACAGTAGGCGTAGCAGCGGAAACAGATGCAGAACTACGCGTAAGGCAGTCGCAAAGCGTCGCGCTGGCGTCTCTCACGCCATTTGATGCGGTAGATGGTGCGATTGCCAACGTTGAAGGCGTGACCCGTCACAAACTGTTTGAGAACGACCAGGAGGTGACGGATTCAAACGGACTTCCTCCGCACTCGATCTCGGCGATTGTCGAGGGTGGTGATGCAACGGAAATCGCTAACACTATCCGCAGCGTTAAAGGGCAGGGCGTATCCACTTACGGCACTACGTCCGTGATAGTCACCGACAAATACGGCAACCCCTACACAATTCGCTTTTCCCGCCCGATTGACGTGCCGGTTTATGTGTCGATAACGCTTAAGGCACTGACGGGTTATAGCTCTGAGGTCGGCGATGAGATCAAAGCGGCTGTGGCTTCGTATATCAACTCTCTGGCCATCGGTGACAGCGTGCTGCTGAGCCGCGTTTATTCCCCGGCTAACCTGGGCGTCGTGAGCGGCGGTAACGCGCGCTATTACGACATCATGGAGCTGCTGATTGGGCGCTCTGCCGATGATGTAGCCGCGGCTAACCTGGTGGTTGCCTATGATGAGTCGGCATCCTGCAGCGTGGATAACATCGCACTGGTGGTGACGCCATGAGCAAATACACCGACCTGATCACCAATTACCACGCCGGAAAGCCCAAGTTCGTCGAGCACGTTGATTTATCGACGCGGCCGCTGATTGAAGTTTCTACTGCTACGTCAGGGTTAATCACCGCTTTTGATGTTGATACCGCAGTCGGCGACCAGTTGGATATCCTCGGCAAGTGGATCGGCGTATCCCGAGCGGTAGCGGCACCCATTACTGGAGTTTTCCTGCAGTGGGATAAAGAGCGTGTCGGTTGGGATCAGGGGATCTGGCTGGGCCCTTACCAGTCCACTGACGCGCTGACGTATCTCAGCGATGATGTCTATCGCGTCGTGCTCAAGGCCCGCATAGGGATAAACAACTGGAACGGCCAGAACGGCACGCTGCCGGATATTCTGGAAACGGCGCTTGAAGGCACGGGTATAAAAATGATTATCCTGGATAATCAGGACATGTCTATATCCGTTTTAATCGTCGTGGATGATGAATATATCATTCCCAATATTGACCGGTTGATATTTGACTCTGCAATTAACCACGGCCCGTTTATACCCCTTCCTGAAGGATATGAACCATCCCGCTACGATATAAACCCGATAGATAAACTTCCCGCTGAATTTGTTTTTGTCATTCGCGCTGGGCTACTCACTGTAAAGGCCGCCGGGGTGCGAATCAGGGAAACCATTACACCGTCCAACGGATATAAATTTTTTGGATTCGATGCCGATAACGATTACATCGCGGGTTTTGATGCCGGCGCATGGGGAGAAACATTCTGATGGCTGAAAATAATTTTAAGCCGTTTGCCGTTGGTGCAGGTGCAAACGTGTCCTCGCAAACAGACTGGGAAAATTTGGTAGCTCTGTCCACCGGGTTTACTGCGGGGATAGCCCGCTCTGAGCAGATCAACAAAGCGCTGCGACAGGGTACCGTAATGGCTAGCGTTCTGGGGCAGATAATTCTGGAGCAAACCGCCGAGGATGTCCTCGATAACGGGGACACAGCTGCGCTAAAGGCACAGCTATTAACGGCCCTTACCTCATTACAAATTGATTCCGTATACCCGGTGGGCGCGGTGTTGTTCTTCGCTCAGAACAAAAACCCCAACACACTTTTCCCTGGGACGGTATGGAATTACATCGGAGAAAACAAAACAATTCGACTTGGACTTCAGAATGGATCGGATGTTCTGGGTACAGGGGGAGCGGATACGGTTTCTCTGGCCAAAGCAAACTTACCTGCACAGGCATTGAGTATTACCGGAACTGCTGCTTCAGTCGATCTGGGCACAAAAACTACCGACAGCCAGGGAGCGCACTCACACGGATGGGGTAGCTCAATGCAGAAACAAGGTGGTTCAGATCAGGCGGTGGGCTCTAATGGCGGTACTGATTTTGGCACTACATCAACGAGTGGGGCACATACCCATAGCGTTGCCTTGGGTTCTCACAGCCACAGTGTTTCCGGTAATACCGAGAACATGGGTAGTGGTACCGCATTAAATATTACCAACGCCTATGTAAAACTGATGGGCTGGTACCGTTCCGCCTGATTAATCCGGAGTATATCAATAATGGCTTTATATAAAACGGGTAACCCAGTCCCGTCTTCTGCTATGCCTGATGTTTGGGATAATAACCGTGTTCAGGATGAAATACTGAATAGCGAGGAGTTGGAAGTCGAGACACGCACAGGAATTATGACACCAACCTGGAAAGGCGTATTAAAGAAAAACGAAGACGAAATTGAAGAAACCCGGCAGAACTTGATCCCTCTAAGTCGCCAGTATATGACGCTGGCGGCGGCGCAGGCGGATATCGCAAATATCCCTGAAGGTAGCACCACTTATTATCGCAGCCCGGACGACAGCGCCCTCGCGATCGAGGTCATGAACGTTGGCGGCACGCTGCAGCCTACCGGACGAAAAATGCCATCCGCAATGCCAATGGGTTACCAGTCTGCTACAGCTGTGAGTAGCGGTGCGGCTAATACCATTGCTATCACTATCCCCGGATTATTAGTGGATGGCAGTTTGATTTATTTCCTGTCTCCTATTTTGAATACGGCGGCTGTTAGCGTTACCGTGACAGATGCCAGGGGGAACTCGGTTACTCGGGCAATACAGAAACAAAATAATGCAGTTTTAGTTGGGAATGAGTTGCTTCTCAATCAGCCCGCACTGATGGAATTCCGCACTGGGACTGCTAACAATTTTGTCCTTGTGGCATCCGGCCCAGTAGCTGCTGAACTTGCGTCAAGAATTTCCACGCTTGAATTAAATAGCGTAGCGTTATTGTCTGGCGTTGCTAATACTGGAGATGCCTATTCCGGTACCGCATCTGCAATCCCTGGAATTGTTGCGTCTGATCGTGTCTTTCTTTTTACGCCAAGCGCCACTAATACAACCCGCACGCCAACTCTTTCCGTTAATGGTGGCACGGCAAGGCAGATTAAGCAAAATAACGGGACCAACGTCGCTGCGGGCGATTTGATAGCCGGATATACGTATCTCGTTAAATTCAATTTTGCATCAGCAGATTTTCGGATGCTGACCTACCCGGCTGACAGAAGCCGTGTACTTAATGGTTATTCAAAGGCAACTGTTACCAGCGATGCTACCAGTCCTAACTCAGTAGCATTAACAATACCCGGGTTACTTGGCGATGGAACTCAGCTTACTTTTGAGCCGGTTGCTGCAAATACAGGTGCTATGACTCTTGTCATCACCGACATGTACGGTAACACAGTCACGCGTAACTTATTCAAAGGGGCTAACACTGCGCTAACTGGTGGAGAGCTGCGGGCGGCAATGCCAGCCACTGTGCAATACCGTGGCTCTCCGCAGAATAACTTTAAGTTGTTGTATGCCGGTGATCCAACCACGGATATACAGACCCTCTCAAAAGACGTTACGACCCTTAAGGGGGCGCTGACAGACCCTTATGCCGCCCTGGCGGATAAACTTGTGGGTACCGGAGTATCATCAGACCAGTCACCGTTCGGTACCATCACCTGGTCAGCGGGGGTTAAGACCGTCACTAAGCGCCAGATCATTTGTACGTCCATCGGTTCCTCTGTCGGAGTGGGCGCCGGTTCCACCGGCGGCGGGGTTGCCGGTGCCGCATATGCGCCGAACACGCTGTTCGTCAACGCCTTGAAAGAAGAACTCAAGCAATATGGACAGTTCGACATCATCGACGATAACCAGTGCATACCCACTCAAGCGTTTCAGCAGTTCGCTGCCCAACTCGCGAATTCACCGTACCCCACCTCAGACTTCGTTTTGATCGTTGGCGGCATGAACGACGCACCTGTCGGTAACTACAACATGGGACGCACTTTCCCGGGCCAGAGAAGGACGCTGGAAGAGCTGATTGACCTGTGCCTGGCACGTGGCGCGATACCGATCGTTTGTACCACACCGCACCATAACGTAGAAATGCCCCAAACTTACCCGACAATACCCGGAGGGCAACCTTTAGCATGGCCTTATCGGACGTACAACGTAGGGCCGACGACGACTTACGAATTCGACTCTTCTTTGAAGACGATAAAGCAGGGGACTTTCGCGAACCCACTGTATGGGGGTAATATTCTCAAGCCCGGATACACACTGCATGTAGCAAGTGGCGCGAATGCAGGAGATTATACGATTGCGTCTATATCATCTGACCGAACAGTGATAACGGTTGTAGAACCGATACCGTCTACTACTTCCTATGCCACCACCATCACGCAAACCAACCTGAACAGCATTATTGAGGACATACTAGAACCGCCCCCATCCACATCTTTTGTCACAAAGGATTGGAGCGGAAGCGGCGTGAAAGTTTTGGGCGATGTGAGATTCGAGTCAGTAAACATGATGCAGCGTTCAGTGGCTCGCCAAAAAAATGCATTTTTGGCCGACTGTGAAAAGTCGTTCTTTAAGTATGGTGTAGAGGTTGGCGGCTACTCGTCGGTATATAACGTCCCGGTTGGGAACTACAACCACATGAACGATAACGGGTACACCGTAACTTTCGACTACACGCTGAAAGTCGCGGCAAGGAAGATTGCCAATCTCATATTCGGAGATAAATATTACTCTGCAGCATAAGGAATTATCATGGCTTTTAAAATTTCAGCAGTAAAAACTGTCCAGATTTATTATCTCGGAGGATTTCTGTGTGAAAAGGATATCAATATTGACCTCATTTACTCAGTAGAAAGCGTTAGACAGGATGATGCAGGTCAAGTTAAAGCCTCAGTATCTGTTCGATATAATGATGCGGCGAAAGTTAACGCAGGAGAGTATGCAGTAACTCTGGACGCTTCGTCATCAAAGCCGTGGACAGAACAGGCTGAAGAGCAACTCATGCAAGCTGAAGAGTTTGCTGGGGCAGTTGTCCTGTAAGCACAAAAAACCTACGCAGACTGAACGGGGTTGATCTTCCCTCTCGATAAAACTACTGTATATAACAACAGTGTTTATCGGAGGGCAGATCATGCTTCGACAGTCAGACATCGCCGCGGCTTTCCGCGAGTCGGTATTGCGCAGCTCCAAAGGCTACAAGTACCTGCACACAAAGGATTTTGTGTCAGCGCTGCGCCGGCACGGCATCCACTTTTCAGAGGTGGAGGCTAACTCCTGGATCGCTCGCGAGCAGTCTTACTTCATCGATAAAACGGCAGAGCATAGTGAAAACAGGCTGTGGATGATGGCCAACATGGGGAGGGTGATCTAATGGGATTCCCTTCACCCGCGACGGACTACGTAGAACAGCGCCTGTCCGTTAACTCGATATGCAATGTCGGGCCGAACACCCGCGTTTTCGAAAGGGATGGCGGTTATGTTGTGCTGGATATCTCCCTGAAGCCAAAGCAGGGAAGCCAGGTTCTTATCCAGCACGGCGGCGGGACCGAACTTGCCACGTTGAGAGGGCGTTCGCTGATTACTGAAGACGGCGAAGCGATTGAAGGTGAGGCCTTGGACGATGTCACTGTCGCCGGAGTCGTGACGCATCTCATTTGTGATGTGCGAAGCGATAGCCTGGCGATTTAACAATGAAAGAGTGGTGCGCACCGTAACTACAACAAGTATGTCCGCAGTTATGGTGCGATACCTTGCGGATTGAGTAAACGGCCAGTGTTCATTTCTGGATATCTGCTCGCAGATTTTGGCATCTCAGGAGGTGGCGCAGATGGAACCTGACCCTGGAAGAGTTCGCGTAATGGCTTACTGGACTGCACGACCATCGATGTAATCAGCCCACCACTGCATCATCTCTCTGCGTTTATCCAGATACTGAGCATGGTTGTAAATTCCACGGATTGACCCGCTGGCGGTATGCGCGAGTTGTTTTTCAATCGCGTCCGCTGGCCAGCCATGCTCATTCATTATTGTGCTGAACTGATGGCGGAATCCGTGCCCGCTCGCCAGCCCCTCATAGCCAATCTGCCGGATAACTAATAATACGGCATTCTCGCTGATGGGCTTTTTCTTATCATTCCGCCCGGCGAATACAAAAGAGGAAACAGGGCTTGTGATCGGTTTGAGAGTATTCAGGAGATTTATTACCTGATCTGACATCGGAACCACATGAACACGGCGCCCTTTCATTACCTCTTCGTCGATAGTTATCATCCTGTTTTCAAAGTCGACGTTTTCCCATTGCATAGAACGGAGCTCTTTTGTGCGCAGCGCTGTATATTGCAAAACCTGCGTGGCAATTTTCGAAATAATACTTCCGGAAAAGCCAGATAGCGCATTATTGAATGCCGGTATCTGATCTGCAGGGAGGAAAGGGTAGTTTTTCTTTCTATATCCCTTCATGGCATCAGCAAGATCAGGAGCCGGATTATATTTTGCCCTTCCTGTAACGATCGCATACCTGAATACCTCGCCACATCTTCTTCTGGCTTTATTTGCCCTCTCCATTGCCCCACGTTCTTCAAACCTCCGGATCACCTCCAGTATCTGCATCGGCTCAATATCCTGTATTTCCAGATACCCGATCATCGGCAGAATATCGTCACGGAACATGCGGGAAAGCTCATCCGCATATCCTTCTGACCAAACCTGCCGCTTGTGGTCGTACCATTCATGATAAATAGCTGAAAATGAATTGTCCTTCACAGACAACTTTTTGGCCTTAACCGGATCGACCCCTACAGAAACATCCTTCCTTGCGGTCCACGCTTTATCCCTGGCTTCCTGCAATGACATGAGAGGGTATTTGCCCACAGTCAGCACCTTCTCTTTTCCGTCGAGCTTATAGCGCAACTGCCACACCTTTTTGCCAGACACCGGAACGTACAGGTACAGGCCATTGCTGTCGAGCATGCGGTATGGTTTGTCTTTAGGCTTGGCGGCCTCTATCTGCTTAACGGTGAGCATGGGTAAAATTCCGGTGGGTAAAGTTGTTTTACTCGTTTTTTACCCGCCAAAAGGTGTGGCTGTCAACGGTCTGAGGCGAACTACTGCGAACAGGGATTTCATGAGAGGCTTGATACTGGCGGGATTCTGCGGACTAGTACGGATTGCGGCGAACTCGAAACAAGTGTCCCCTGCAGGAATCGAACCTGCAACTAGCCCTTAGGAGGGGCTCGTTATATCCATTTAACTAAGGGGACATAGAACTTACTGATTTTTAAGCGTTCAGCTTGTGTTGCATGTTATCCTATCATTCCCCGTACCATCAAGCATTTCATTCCTTTTATTTCCTTTCCGTTCGCATCGATTCGCTTAGAAAATCACTTCGTTCACTTGCCATTGCGTACACATTGAGTACAGAATGCAGAATTTCAGTGTGTACAGGATACAGAGCCGTGGCCCTTAGTGATACCAAACTCCGTAGCATCAATGCTAAGCCATACAGCGGCGCAGCTGAGGTCACAGATGGTGACGGGCTGAGTGTACGCATAACTCCCACAGGCACGATCACATTCCAGTTTCGTTATCGCTGGAACGGTAAGCCCGTTCGCCTCTCCATTGGCCGCTATCCCGCTATGTCTCTCAAGGAGGCGCGCGTAGTCGTCGGTGAGATGCGCGAATTGTACCTCAAGGGACTAAACCCGAAAAATTATTTTGCCAAAGAAGATGGCGAGCTGACACTAAAAGAGTGCCTGGATCAGTGGTGGAGCAAGTATGTTGAAACGCTGAAGCCGAACACTCAGACGCTGTACAAGTCAGTTGTGTACAACACGATGTACACAGAATTCCCGGACGCTCCGGTAGTAAACATTCCTGTTTCGGCATGGGTGCGTTTCTTTGATAAGCAGGAAAAGAAGAACAGCAAAAAGGCCAGGGTACTTCTTCTACAGCTACGTTCAGTCATGAACTGGTGTATCAGCCGCCAGTTGATCCCATCGTGCGAGGTCCTGAAGCTTAGCGTTAAGACCATTGGCAAAAAACCTGATGTGGGTAGCCGTGTTCTCACGTATACCGAATTGGCAAAAATCTGGCTGGCGCTGGAGAACAACAAGATCGTTACCTCCAACAAGGTGCTTCATCAGCTGCTTTTGCTTTGGGGAGCCAGGCTATCAGAGCTGCGTCTAGCTACCGCCAGCGAATTCAACATGGATGATCTTATCTGGACGACGCCAGGAGAGCATTCCAAGATGGGTAACGTTATCCGTCGACCGGTGTTCGATCAGGTGAAACCTTTTGTTGAAAGACTCCTCAATGCAGGAAACGATGTTCTGTTTCCTGGCCAGGAACTGGACAAGCCTATAGATCGCTCGTCAGCAAATCTCTATATGAAAAAATTAAGGGATAAAATTGATATACCGGAATGGCGAACCCACGACTTCAGGCGCTCGCTTGTGACGAATTTATCAGGGGAAGGGGTTATGCCCCATGTCACCGAAAAAATGTTGGGGCATGAACTGGGAGGCGTGATGGCGGTGTATAACAAACATGATTGGCTGGTTGAACAGAAAGATGCTTATGAGTTATATGCCGATAGGATTTTCTGGCACGCAAAAAAGTTATGAATTAAATACTTGCTATTTACAATAAGTTTTTAAACGACAGCAGGAAAAACTTGGTAAATGCAAGGTGTTATTGTATATTTATTCTTAGCTGAATATTAACACAGGAGTTTAAATGATGGTTGCTGACGAAGGTGGATTAATAAAAGAAGTTAAGATTGGCGAGAAGGAAGTGGTTGATTCAACCACATATCTAATTCCTGCGCTAACCTCTAAATTAGAGGTGGTGCTCAGTGAAAACAAAAGGGTGGTAATCTTATTTTCAGAAGAAACGAAAGATAAAACCGTGCGTTATACTGGGGGAGCTGATGAATCAGGTATGGTATACACTATAAAGCTTATTAATTTTAGTAATGTACTCGGTGAAGGCGTCATGGAGCAAATTCCGTTTTTTAAAAGAAATGATACTCAATATTATATATCTCTATGGGTGAATACGAATGCTGATAAAAGCAGAGTATTAACTCTAACACTTACTAAAGGTTAATTCTTATGTCTGGGTTTAATGGGGATATAAATACTGCCATCAGTACTGGAAGAGATTCATTTGGAGAGGCAAATGATGGAACAGCTCTTTCAAATGCCAACTCAATCGCTAAAGTAATAGGTGAAGGGGAGAATGCAAAAAATAGTGTTGTTTGGAAAATAATTACTTATACTTTGTATATGTATACCGCTGTTATTTCAGTGATGATGATTAATGATATTTATAGGTACGGCGGTCTAAATTGCATTAATATTATAAAGGATACATGGGCGACGTATTCACCAATTCTTACATTGTCGCTGGGGTATATGTTTGGTAAAAGAGATAAGAAAGATTAAATATTTTTCACCTGATATGGCATTCAGTTTCATAGGCTTAAGTGAACTTGAATGCCATGTTTAATCTGGATTGGTGTTTTTTTCCACTACCTTTTGTTTATGCCACCATCATCAATCCATCTCATTACGGCTTTTCTGCTGTATCGTGTTGGATAAGTGAGAACAGGGCTAGGAAACCCATGGTCTTTACGTAAACGCCATACAGCTGTTTTTTTCTTCCCCAGCAATTCGAATACTTCTTTTTCTTCCATAAAGTCTGTAGAAGTCATAAGCACCTCATTCAAAATTACCGTTAAAAATACACGTTCCACACCCACCGCGAGCCCCTTCAGTACAAACATCACAGCGGTCTACTTTTTTACGAGGTCGTTCTTTGATGTGCAGCCTTGGTTCCCCGTCTTTTGGCTCCGGCCATGAGCGCTGCTTGTTCACCGCCAGTTTATCGATCATCGCCTGGGTAATCTGCGCATCAGTGATACCGGCACGGCGTTGCGCATCCCACATCAGGAATTGCATGTCAGCCCACTCGCTGAGGTCGCCGGGTTCGGCAGCTGCTTCAAGAGCCTCTTTCGAAAGATGCTTCAGCGGGCCAACCGGGCCGACATTGCCGAAAGTTGCCTGTGACCACTCGGCGTGCTCGTTGCGTACCTGGTCTCTGTCCATTGCGTCCAGTGCTATGCGGGCCAGCGCTTCAGCTTCTTCTGCTGGCAGCATTACGTTGCTTCCAGCTCCATAGGTTCCACGCCATGATTTAATTTTTTCCAGGCGCTCTCTCGCCAGTTTGTTGATATCAGTCATCGGAGTTATCCTCGCAGCAGTAGTGAGCGCCGTCCGGGTCAGTACTTTTGAAACCGCAGATATCACACTCAATTTCGTCATGGGCTTCTTCATCGCATTCGTGACTTTCCGGATCGTCGGCTTTGTAATAACCGCCGCACAAATTGCAGCGGACTTCTGCCACATCGTCATAGTTAGTAGTCCCGGCTATCATTTGTCGGCCCCCTCATGCAACTGCTCTGCGATGCACGAAAAAAAAGACTCCCGCGTATGACTGTTAAGAGCTGGGGCAAACGCCGCATTAAGAACGGCAGCATCACAGCCGTCATCGGTATAAAGCGCGATTTTTTTCTCCAGACGCGCTTTCGCTTCCTGCAGCTGCATACCCCGGCAGGCGCGCGGGATATATTCCGCAATCTGTGAAATAGCCTTTTCGTTCTGTTTAAACATGCTTCACCTCGATAGGCTTGATGGTGTCGAGCAGAAGCCGGCGGCGCGTATTTTCTGCAAAGTGACGGCGCCCTGTTTCTTTGTGGTAAAACTCGTTTTTGCCGACGACCCACATCCGCTCTGTCTGGTGCAGTTTTTTTACCTTCGGACCGTCTTTGGTGATAACGGTGCCGGTATGGGTTTTTACGATTGTCATACAGC
>OJKH01000712.1_pt1 | contig 11243 bp, 6 predicted proteins | sample 1596471 | NCBI WGS metagenome assembly OJKH01 (sample SAMEA4350108, study PRJEB24818) | metagenome | biome: human; feature: gut; material: faeces | place: Denmark | collected 2013-09
GCAAGTTATCCGCTTCAATGAAATGACGAGTGAACTTGCCAGTAAGGAAGGTGAAGGTGATTTAAGTCTGGAGTATTGGAATGAAGGTCATAAGCGTTATTTTGAGCGTGAAGGCACTTATTCTGAAAAAATGGAACTTATATTTGAGGAATTTGAACTTACAGAGATTTTGTAACTGTCAGCTACTGGCACCAAGCGGACATTTATTACCTCGACGCACTCCGGTCTGGAAGGGAGCCATCCCCTCTCGCAAATGAACGTAGCCAGTTACCGTAATAGTGAAAGCTTCAGATAGTATCTTTATTAAGTAAGATGGCGTCTTCAACCACGCTTATCATACCCGTCAGGCTGGCTTCCTGCCTGGCCTTTATATCTTCAAACCGCTCCATAAGTCCTGTGATACCAAAAACAGTACCGATCACATCCAGGTCAAGCCGCAGATAATCACCCTGATTACTGCTGCTGACTGCCGTGCGCAGATTAAGCAACATCTTCAGAAAATCACGGTCATTCTGATCAACACCTGAGATCCACTGCGCGACGGTTTGCTCGCCTGCTATGTCACGCCATGCATACAAGAAGGTAGCCAGATACGGTACATCAGGCATTTTTTCCTGGATGTGCTTTTCCTGCAGTCGCTCACTGAGCGCAGTACAGAAAATGGTGATTTCATCCTGGGTGAAAATAGCGTCGCCCTGAGCGGAGTTAGCCCGGATATTGCGCAGAAAGACTGTCGCCCAGACAAATGCACGGGTTTGTCGGAAACACCGGCATATAAAATTGATAGCTCGCCTGCGGTCCCTGGTAATCATCTGCAGAGCCAGCTGGCTGACAAGGCCATCGATACCGATTTTTTCCTGCCGAAAGAAGATATCCCGCGCCCTGTACCATGGCAGAACCTGGTCACTGCAGCTAAAGAAGAATTTTACCAAATTGCGTTTTGCGCTGGTTTCTGCTCCGACCGTAACGGAAGGCGAAAGACGCGTGAGAATGTGTTCAAACCAGGTCCGGGATGACACACCATTACTGGTCACACTGTCCAGAAGACGTTTTTTCAGCCCCGCATAATTACATGCTGCAAGTTTCATAATGCTGCTGATATCTTCATCAGACATAACGTTCTGGGGTGAAGAATATGAAAAGTAATAGCGCCAGTACTCACCGCTGCAGAGCCTGCGTTTCTGGCGGTAGCGTTCAGTATCCTGAAGGGGAATAGTTTCAAACAACCGGAGATGGTCATATTCAAACCCGGATATTCCCGGTAGCCAGGCACGCAGCTCCCATACCGAAGCGGCGCGGGACGCACCAAATTTCTTTAACCCCTCTGCAAGTTCAGCAATCAGGGCTTTCTGTTCGTCTTCATGTGCAATGCCGTCCCGGTTTTCTACCACAGACCATACGGTGAGGTAGTGCTCCACCCAGCCGGCGAAGAGAGGGTTAACCACTGAAATCAGCTGAAGCAGGCACAGGTCGGGATAAAATACATAATCACGCAGCCCTGGATAGCGGAACCGGATAGCGTTCAGTACCTGATTGACTTCACGAGGCGTACTGAGCCCCTCACCATAGACATCCACATAGTGAGAAATGAGTTCTGAAGACTCATTATCAGTTACAGGACCGGAGACTTCCTGCCAGATAGTCATGGCTCCCCGGTGAAACTCCCTGCGTAAAGCGAAGTTTTCCGGTCGGGGCAGGCTGAACGACAGCGGGATAATTTTCTGCAGGTAGCGTTTGCCGTTCTGCACACCGAGGCCAGTTTCAACCGCATGCGCCAGGACGTCCCGGTCATAGCACATCACGTAGCGGAATCGTGAGAAGTCAGCAACCGACCGTACCATACGAAGCACTTCCACCGCCTGCGCAGGCTCCAGACGATCCAGATCGTCAATCACAACGATAAAGCTGACGCCCAGCCCGGTAATTTTATCTTCAATGTCAGCCCGGAGTTCAGCCGCGGTTTTTTCCCGCCCGCTCAGGCCGGTGTTCGCGAGGGCATCCATACCGTCGGCGACAAGCCCCAGACCCGGAATAAAATTACCGGCGAATCGCGTCACAGGCGCAAGCCGGCGTGAAGTCTGCTGCGCGTAGTTAAGGATATTCTCTGCGAGGGGCGCAACCTTTCCAGCCTGCGCCATGGCTGACGTATCCAGCTTCGCCAGCCTGGCCGCAATGGTCATCATCAGCGCATTAACCGGGCTTTCATCCGGTGAGTTGACCCAGGGGGAGAAGACCACGATCTGCGTGGTGGCCGGTACCTGAGCTTTAAGCTTGTCCGTCAGAAGATTCAGCAGGCTGGTTTTGCCGGAGCCCCACTGCCCTTCGATACCAATCACAGTGCTGACATTTTCATCCAGGGCGCTGATTCTGCGGGCCAGCCCTTCGGCTATCGCCGTATACCCGTAACGGTCATCTTCAGCCTTCAGTACCGGGCCTTCAAAGCCGGCGCGGGCCAGTGCATTTTCAGTGGCCATCTACAGATCTCCGTACAGGCAGCGCAGCCCGGTCAGGGCCTCCGCAAGCTTGCCTTCAGAGCATCGCGTGCTCAGCTCCCGGACCAGCGTCGCAAAGGCCTCCGCCGGCATAAAAATCCGCAGGCCGTCGGTACCGAAGAACCCTTCCTCTGTGACGTGTCCGGGCGGGGAGAACATCACGCGCCCGCCCTGGTGGCCGTGCGCAAGCGCTTCAGGATAGCGGGCATACAGGCTGAACAGGCCCAGCATTTCGGAGAACACTTCCCAGCCGTACGGCACCACGAAGTCCTGCCCGGTGATCAGCAAATGCAGCCGCGGTGTCTCATACCAGGCGCCCGGGCGCGCGCCGGGGTGCTGGCCGTCGATGCGGATCTCAAGGCGCAGCGTACCGGCCTCAATGGTTTCCGTTACGGCCGGGATCACCGGGCGCAGCTCCTGAGCCAGGTCTCTGGCCTTCTCCCCGCTCCAGTCCAGCCCGCGCAGCATCAGCGGGAAAACGGCTTTCAGACGCGGCAGGGTAAAAATACCAGCGAGCGCACTGTCGGGAATATCGGCGAAATTGAAGCAGTCGCTCTCCAGCGGACGCAGAAGGTGTTCGCCATACATCTGATCCACGACCGGGCGCAGCGCTGCCCGGAAGGCGTCAAACTCTTCCATCCATTTTTCTCCGGTCAGGCGGAAGATCCCCTTCAGGTAGTGGCCGTCAACCGGACGGTCGTTCTCAACCTGCCAGGCCAGCAGGTCGCGGGTGATGTCGAGCAGCGTGCCCAGGGCAGGAAGTGTGGCCAGCCTGTTCTGGCCGCAAATAAAGGCCTCCCGGGCATAGGCCAGGATGAAGCGCAACTCATCCCGGGAGACCGGAGCGGTGCCGAAGGTCTGGCCGAGAATGATATGTCGGTACAGCTGCCGGACGGTGGCATCCGGATCCGCTACCAGCTGAAAATACCCGTCGCCGGGCGCGACCGTTTTCAGTCCGTTATCGAGGAAGCGTTCGGCCAGGGCGTTGACCGAAGTATTTTCGCGACCGGCACGCACTTTCAGCGCCTCGATCAGCTTTTTATGAAAACGAAGGTTAAGCTGGCTGAGCATCATCGATCCTTTCATGTTTGTTTTTTTCTTTATGCTAACCTAGCATTTTATTATTTGCTATTAATCAGTTTGTTTGGTTTCCGAATGATGTGATTCTTATAGAATTACTGAACGTGATGACTGTTTTGCTACAGCAACGCCTGCCCTTTCTCATTTCAGCGGAGATCCGAAAACCCTGAGTTCCGGATCTGCTTCAGCCCCGACGGCGCGCAGCGGCTCAGAAACACAAGATGTGCCACTCCGTCAGCTGCGTTTTCTTCTATATGTTGTGTTGCTCCCCTGCCCCATGACCGGCCGCTCACCACCGGAAAAGGGCGGTGTGGATATTCCGTGTGCGTGGTACACTTCCGGAAACTGTGAATTAACGGAAAAGTCGGATCATCATGAAACGGGCTTCCTATAATTTAATTTGGTGACTATATGGCTGCTTCTTATCAGAAAAGAAATGATGGCAATGATGAAAGTAATCAAATGTAAGAAACTGGTAGTTAAGCGGATCATAGTTCCATGATGATATTATAAATAATAAATTGAAGCAGGGTTCCAGAATGTAAATGCTCGATACTTTCCGGTACCGTAGATTGTTTCGGACTGGACGGAACGTATCTGACTTGCCTGGGCTACTGAGGCCGCGGATCGTGACGGCGTCAGACTAAGTATCGACGTCAGCCCCCATACATTTTGTCACAGTTTAGCGATGCACCTGTTGTATGGTCACGTTCACCAGAAGGTACTGCCGAGGGGGCTGGGGCATAGAAAGTTTGAGAGTACAGCGGTCGATACGAAGATATTTGCGCTCGATGTGGCCGCCAGTCAGCTACTGTGCACTAATAACTAAAGTACGGAAAGACACATGGTTGATGATGATGACGTAGGTCTGGAGCCCCGGGCCCCTGAACTTAGTCCGGACGTTCAGGCCCTAATTAACAACGGACTGGAATTTCTGGACAAGGCGCGGGAGGAGCTGGAAGCAGCAAAGCCAAAGTTCTCCATCGTCAGCTTCTGGACTGCGGTTGAAATTCTGCTGAAGGTTCCTCTGGCCCATGAGCACTGGAGCCTTGTTTGCAGCAGAAAGACTCCTCCCAAAAAACAGACTTACCTGGACGGGGATTTTCATTCCATAAGTTATGATGAAATTCGTACCCTCCTCCGGGATGTCCTTCAAAAACCACTGAGTGATAAAACCCATAACGTTTTTGACAAAGTCAGGAAACACCGAAATCGTGTGGTTCACTTTTATCATCCCTCTTTTACAGATGCGGAACAGCATCAAATTCAGAAAGAGCAGGCAGATGCCTGGTTTGCCCTTAATCGTCTCATGCGGGATGAATGGCAGTCCATCTTCGGCGCTAAAGACAGCTACAGCTGGAAGCTGGCGCACGGTGAGACCCTCCTGCTCAGGGGAAGTGAATTCTATTCTGCCGTTCGGCTCCGGCAGGTTAAAGAGGAACTGGATGCGCTGAACAAATCAGGTAACCTGATAGGGGTCTGTGAGTACTGCAAACAAAAGGCGGTGGTGTCTCAATTTCACAATACCGGAAGCGAGGAACGAATGCTGCTCATAGAACGGTGTCATGTCTGTACCAGTCAGTCCCGCCATATTCTATTCAGTTGCCCAAATTGCGACGAACGACAGTCCTTACATGAAGGTGATGAACCTTTTACCTGCGACCGCTGCAAAGAGACTGTAGATCGAATGGAGCTTTTGGATGAGGAAACATTTCTGAGCGTCGATGAGCAGATGTTCTCCGTACTGCCTGCAGGTTGCACAAATTGCATGGTACCTGAAAGTGTCTGTAAACACGGTGATGGTTATCTTTGCACACAGTGTTTATCGTATTATACCGAGCTGAAAGTATGTGAATGTTGCAACCACCTGAGCGACAGCGTTCCTGAATTTAGTCGTTACAGAGGATGTGAATTTTGCGATGGTGATAGCCGCTATCATGACGATTGAATCAGGTTAAAAGTCATTCATTTGAAATATAATTGAATTACTTATGTATGTCTAATGTAATCGATTTAAAGTGGATATAAACACATTTGAAATCTAAATGTATTACATGAAGGGCTTCCTATGTCAACGTGGTCACATATCTCTATCGGTAATTTCACTCTGTACGCAACGCAGAATAGCTATTATCAGTGGTATTTTCAGAAAAGCGATCGTGTCAGGGAGATTAACAAAGAGGAGGACGGGTACTGGTCAGAAAAAACGTTTATCGGCTATCGAACAACCGTGGCACAGATGCGCCGACGGTTACAGCTGAATGGATATGACCGCGCCGCTCTCGAACGGGATTTTTCGACTGCCATTGAATGCTGGAAAACGGATTCTATTGCGGAGCTGACCGCACTTGAAAGCGAAAAACATCAACACGGAGAATTTTATCTTCAGTATAGAATTATCTGGCTAAAACATGTCATTCCGGTTCTTGAAAATGCGACGCTGGATGACTGGCTTGAGCGGTTAAATAAGGCGGCAAGCTGGCCGAGTAAGGAGAGTGATTTTTCACAAATTTTGACGTGGATTGAAACCGGTGATCCTGTGCTTTCCCTGATGGTCAGCTCGGTTGACGGTGATTGCTCTTGGGTTCGTGATTCGAACTTTAATTTCCCGTGTACAGAACAAGACTTTTACTCACTAGCGATTCTGATAATCACTGAGGATGACGCTGTATGCGAACTGGACCTGAAATGGCTCATTTCTGCAGGATGGATTGATGATTTTGACGACCTGGAAGAAAAACATGCAGGGGCCACTCAACCGCTTAGACATGTCAGACAGAGCCTTTCAGAGTTAAGTGCACTGGTCACCTCTGCACCCGAAAATCCTGTGCTGTTGAGAATGTGTTACTCCGGCATCATTACCGTCATGGAAGCATACCTTGCAGATATTTTCATACGGGCTGTAAAGCATCCTTCGGTTAAGCGACGTTTCGTTGAGAGCTATGATAAATTCAAGGGCAGCACTAAAAAACCTCTATCAGACATTTATAATCAACTTGATTCTCTCGATAAAATTATTGAAAATGAGCTATTTAGCCTGTCATTTCACCATATCCCGACAGTTACAAAACTCTATCAGGAATGCCTCCTTGTCAGTTTCCCTCCCGATATATTGAAAGGTATAGCGCGTTCAGTGATCATTCGACACGACATTGTTCATCGAAATGGTCGGGATAAGAAAGGGAATTACCATTTAATTGAGTTCCATCATGTAAATCAACTCGAGGTTCTCACGCAGGTGTTTCTGGCAGATATAGATAAACAGATTCTGGACGGCCTTCACCAGCAATTTCAGAATGAAAATGACGCACAAATGTAATTCTTTTGTGCTTCATTTTTATTCTATTTTTACTTCATTATAAATTGATTTTAATCTCATTATCTAAAAGGTTACGATGGCAGAAGAAAATATGCAACTGGTCTGAAAAAATATCCCAGAGGGCGGTTTGAGATTGCTGAAAGGAAACCCTGCTTCACATCTTCAGTAATGGGCGCAAACCAGCCGGGCAGATTAACATATTGTGAATATGGTTATTGACGAGATGGACAGACAGGGCGAAAAGCTATTTCTTATTTCTTTAAAGTAGAACAAATCGATAAAGTGCTGGATGGGATATCCAGAGCTTTACCATTAAATCTTTCAAGATATATTCAATTTTTTGAGTTTATGAAGAAACCTTGTAACATCTTGCAAAAAGGTGAAATTCTAGGATGGACGATTGTTTCAGCGACAGGAAGAGTTCTGGAATATTCTTCATGTGTTGATACAGTTTGTTGAAACTTCTACAGATGTTAAAGTTAAAAATCTAGTAATATTAACTTTCCATATTGGATATTTATTAATTGTAATCCGAATATTACTCACCCGACTAATTAATATCTTTGTAATGTGGGTTGTATATAGATGATACTTTTATTTTTTGCTATTCCATCATTATTCATGGCATCAATTCTTCACAGTTCCTACTCACTGCATAATTCGCACACACCGCAGTCGCCTGCTATATGATTAGAACTATAAAGCATATATAATCTCGTCATCCACATCAGGCTGAACAATCTCTTTTAAGATTCGGCAATAGATTTCCACATATAAACTTTAACATGCTAATTTTCAACCTTAACTATTATCCTGATGTAGGAAATTATAAAATCTTTTCTTGTTTAACTGGACACTAAAATGTCCACGCAGCACTTTCCATGACAAATAACTATATATACCAGTAGCTATAATGATAACTGGCTCTGCCGGAAGGTGTGCGTTGTAAATAATCGTGGAAGATTTAACATAAAAAAGATTAACATAAAGCAATACTGTTATAATATAAATCATAATATTAATGTGATATTTTACTTTTCTTGCTTTTATAACACTATTCTCATGACAATAATAATATCTTTCACTAAGGAGCACTTTGCAAAAACGGGCGTTTTCTTCCTCATTATCATAATAAAACTCAATGATTTTCCTTGAAAAATTAACATCATTGGATAACCTATATCCTCCCATGATGATCTTATGTTTAGCTTTTTCCAATCTATTATCTGACGGTTGGTGTCTTTTTAAATAGGCTATAGCATCCATTTTTTTCTGAAGAGGAAGAGAAAAAAATGTTCTTCGCGATTCATATCCTTTTTTTATAAGAGGAATTAGTATTACTGTTACTATTATTTGAAAAAACGGTGCCGCTAATTTTATTGATTCTACAATAGATAGTTCCATTTTAATTATCTCACTTAGATACCGGACCATATAACTGTATAATAATCTATAATATTCATATTTAACAAATGATTAAATTCTGATTATTTCTACGCTGCAAGTCATATCCACCAACCTCAACCACAGACGGTACATGTTAAAGATCACTCCTGCTGATCGCATCTGGAAGGTAGTCGTTTCGCGCCTTCATTTATGGCAGTTTCAACATATCGGTTTGTCCTGGCATTACCCCAATTCTTCCAAAAACCGTAAAACAGCCCTCAGCCCGCGTCATGACTAGCTTCATGGAGGATCTGAGCAGAAAAAGGATCCTTTACGCATTTGGTTTTTCCCGCAATAATGCGGGATAAGACAACAAAAGGATCCGCGCGCTGCGATTTATTGTGATGGCAGGATCGGGCCTTTCAGGCCAGAATAACTGTATCCATGACCAGTGCTTGCGCTACGTGAAAAATAGCCGATGAACAACATTATTCCCCTGCAGAATTCACCAGAACGCGTTTCGTTATTGCCGATCGCCCCGGGCGTTGATTTTGCGACCGCGGTGGCACTCCGGCGGATGGCCACCTCAACAGGAGCCACGCCGACTTACCTCCTGGCACCGGAAGTGAGCGCCCTCCTCTGGTATATGCCGGACCAGCGTCACCACATGTTGTTCGCCACCATGTGGAATACCGGGATCCGTATCGGTGAAGCCCGGACACTCACCCCGGAATCCTTCGACCTGGATGGTCTGCGCCCTTTTGTGCGGGTGCTGTCGGAGAAAGTGCGCGCGCGTCGTGGGCGGCCGCCAAAAGATGAAGTGCGCCTGGTGCCGCTGACGGATGTCAGTTTTGTGCGTCAGATGGAGAGCTGGATGGTGACCACCCGCCCCCGCCGGCGGGAGCCGTTATGGCCGGTCACGGATGAGACAATGCGCAACTGGCTGAAACAAGCGGTGAAGCGGGCTGAAGCTGATGGCGTGCATTTTTCGATTCCGGTAACGCCGCATACTTTCCGGCACAGCTATATCATGCACATGCTTTATCACCGGCAGCCCAGGAAGGTCATCCAGGCGCTGGCCGGGCATAAGGATCCGCGCTCGATGGAAGTCTATACCCGGGTATTTGCGCTGGACATGGCAGCCACCCTGGCCGTTCCCTTTACCGGTGACGGTCGAGATGCTGCGGAGATCCTTCGTTCCCTGCCACCCGCCGGCTGAGATTGTCGGGCAGGCGGCCGGAGCTTTTGCCGCTACGTGAAAGGACTCGCTCCGCTCCCGGGTGAGGCTCAACGTGCCGGACGCATAAGCGTGACGCTTATCCGGTATGACCCGGACATCATTTCTGTTCGGGTCTGGGCTAATACCGCATCCAGTCCCCCCCTCACCTTCATATCGCACCATGACATCATCCGCATTAAGCAGGCCCGGTCTTCAGGTGATCAACTGACATCTTCATACCGCAGACAATAAAAATTTCTTTGATCCGGATATCAGCAGGAGTCCTGAGCGAGCAGGTTACAGTGTAAATACCTGAGGGGCCTTTCAACCCGGCAAGCCTGGTCGTTATTGAGTACGTACATATCGTCAGTGACTGCGTCCCGGGGCGGTTCTGACAGCCATGGGCTTTCTCTTTACGATTGCAGGCGGACCGCGGGTACGACAGGATTAGCGAACTTCGGAGGACTGGTTTTAGCGGCAATACGGGGATCAATGCTTTGCTGAGCAGTTTCATTCAGTGCGGACCGGGGATGTACTCAAATATTGACTGTGGGATGCAGTCATATGGAGAGTACTCAGCTGGCCGGGTAACATCCCCATCAAACTTACATACCGCAGTCAATATCAGCATACTCTGGCCAGAAATAACATACTTCAGTCAATATTGTCCGTTTTTCACATGCAGGAAAGAGAGCGAATATTGACTGTGGTATGCGTGATGCATATCACAGTCAATAACTAATCGCTTATGCATACGGCAGTCATGGTAATGCGTATCGCAGTCAATTTTCCGGCTTCATCGCCGAGAGCGCTTCAGCAAGTTTCTGAGGATCGATGCCTGCAGCCTTCAGTGCCTTAATGACTTCGTCATAATTCTGCTCCGGCGCCTGCTCTTCTTCCTCCCTGCGCGGTACCTTCACCGTCCCACTGATGAGTTTGGGATTGCGATAATGCACACTGAAGTAAGTCGCCCGGCCACGTTTAAACTCGGTGTAATCCAGATAGCCGATATCCCGCAGCTGCTCCATCGCCTTTCGGACCGTGTGGTTCTGCGTATAGACATTTGAGGTGAGATTCAGCCTGTCCCGCATACGTTTCATGGAGATAGGCGCGGGGTTCTGGGGAAGGCTCTCGATGTAGGTATACAGTGCCTGGGCCGATTCCTTCCGCTGCAGGGCGTCAATCGCTTTCAGCCGAAGCAGTACCCGCCTGTCCATGTGGTAAAGCTCAAAGAGCTTGGGTTCAGCCTTGATCTCCACGATATCCTCGTTGATGTCATAACAGGCTGACTGCACCAGATGGGTGGTCCATCCTTTCGTCTCGCTCTGGAATTTCAGAGTAACCGAGGCGAGTTTAAACAGAGAATTACTGATGCGATCGCGCATTTTCTTGTTTGAGCGCCGGGAGTCAAATCCACACATCTTAACGAATTCAACGAACGACAGTTCCAGGGTGTCACTTTTTACCCCATACTCTGACATCGAGCGAATGATCCCGAGCCAGACTTTAAAATCCGTGTCCATATCAAGACGCGAACCGGTGATCTTAACGTCGGTGTACCCTTCGCTTTTAGCAATGGACAGTTGTACAAGCTCCTCAGTGGCATCTGTGACGTTTTTCCGGTTTGCCTTACTCCTGGAGGTTGATTTCAGGGTTGGAACGAAGAGACCGAGCCTCATGAGCGCTACCGGCTGCACAGTACTGGTACTGTTGACATCCAGCTTAACAACTTCGCCGGTTGTCTTGT
>OJKH01000719.1_pt1 | contig 11159 bp, 10 predicted proteins | sample 1596471 | NCBI WGS metagenome assembly OJKH01 (sample SAMEA4350108, study PRJEB24818) | metagenome | biome: human; feature: gut; material: faeces | place: Denmark | collected 2013-09
GGTCAACACTTCATTCTCTGATTCGTTGTCAATCTCAATCGAATACTCGGTTTTGGAACCGTTTTTCTTCTTTTCAATCTCTACCGGATAAGCGTTATACACCGATGAGATCGGACATGGAAAGCCCGGAGACTTTGCCAATTTCTTTTGCCACAACTTGAACTTACGTTCGTCAAGTTCTTTAAACTGTGCGTGTGAAAGGGTAAGTAGCTGAAAACCTTTGGCACGTTCGTTCAGGTCAAGGATATACATCACGTGTCCATAGTTAAACTTCAGTCCACCACCAAATGAACCACCGCCAATCTTCTCTGCCAGTTTCTCATCACCCCGGTTCTGGGCCTCGGCAACCGCCAGTTTACGATAGGTGTCAATCAGGTCAACAGTGAATCCCGCATCAGTGGTGCGGGGAACTGTCACATACATGGATGTAACCTTGCCATTACCGGTAGCCGGTTTTTCCAGTTCCATCAACAGTTGACGAACCGGATACTCGTAGCTGCGACGATCATTCGTTCCGTCGCGATTCGGAGCGATAGGCAGGATACGCAGGCGATAAACACCTAACTTATCCATCCTGAAAAACTCAGCCTTGGCAAAAGACTTGTTTTCTTCGAGGGCACGGGTTTGCGCCTCTTCATAACTTTCTTGCGATGCTAAAAACATCTCTTCGACCGACATCATGGGTTGGTCTTTTTCCTCATTGAATTCTTGCATGATTGCAATAGTGTAAAAATTAAACTGCCCGAAGCAATCTAATCAAAACGACAGGCGAGTTCGGTTGCACCGTCCGTCTCAACTAACAATCAGTTTATATTATGGGAGGAAATCGGGGAGAGCTCCCTTGATTCTCTCGGCGACCATGCGCCTCAGTCAGAATAAAACTATCGGCACATTTTCGACCGATGATGTGCAAATGTACAAAACTTACTCGTCACCACAATGACTTTTTTTACTTTTTTGTTTCATTTCCACTCTCATTTTCTGTACTTTATCGCTATTTCTCTGGATATACTGATTGAGCTTTTTCTCACGCATTGCAGTATAAAAAACCGCTCTCTCCGCTGTCAATCTTTTAGGTCGATTACAGCAGATACCTTTTTTTCGATATTCCTCCAAATAGCGGAAAAATTTGGGCTTTTTCAGCGCAGAATCATCCGAAGCCCGACAAACTACTTCGATGGTACGCACCCGAGGTTCAGGATAAGTAGCCTTGGGAGTCATTCGCATAATTATTTCATAGACTGCCGGAACTTCATACTTGAGCATAAAGCCCAATCTTGTCTGCTCGAACTTATACTTTTTCAGTGTCCCCTTTGGTCTTCCGTCCTCTTTTCGACGGGGTGTCGGACTCGGTTTGGGTGGGAGCGTGATTCTCGCCCCCTTGAACTTCTTCGGTTTTGCCATCTTCTTGGGTATTTCTTGATTCTGTTACTATTTCCGGTTTAGTAACCAGAGCATTTGGGATTGCTGTGGCGATATTGCGCCTGCTCTCCACGTCTGATTGAATGTTTACTCTCTTCATATTAGTTGTTATTAAACGAAATAGGTGAAATTAATCTCAGTAGACACATTATACATGCCGCTCTCATATATCTGAACGGTACGTGAATTACCTCGAATGATAAAAGTACAGCCACGATTATACTTCGTATCATCATTCCAGTCCGCAATAGTCGTCCGAAGCCCATACTTGGGAGGTTGTATTTGGTTGGGAATAACAGCCATGACACCACCTTGGTTACTACCGTCACGTTTCGCCGTATTAATGATTCCTTGTATAGAAACCACATTCCCAATTTGGCGCACATAAAATTGTCGTGTGTCGGTTCCACCGCCGGAATTGTTCATCTGCAACCAACCTGTATCAATCAGTTTGGTCTGATACTCCTCGGCATAAGCGGCCCCCAGATTGCGACAAGCCAATTTTTTCGCATCAACATTCGGCAAAGACAAGTCAGAAAGTTTTCCATCTTTGGTCAAATAAGTGTCCGTAACCTCTTTTTTAGAAAATACATCAAACTTCTCACGCATCATCTGTTGCGCCTGAGCGGTGGTTTTACCACTCTTAACCAGATAAGTAATATAATCCTGAAAGAGTTGGTCTAATGCTGCGAACTTGCCATCTGCGGCTGTCTTGGTGTAGACTCCGATATTGGTGGCTACAGAGTCTCTGTCCGATGAGTTATAACCATCCAACAGACGTGGAGCATATTTTTTTAATTCCTTCACTATATCAGAAATCATAGCGTAGCCTTCTACTTGCGATTGTGACACTCCGAAGTTATCAACAAATGCAAAGTTCCCAGTCTTAATACCGTCGAGCTTCTTTTTCAGCGTATCGGTAAATATCACTCCCTGATAGGCACCATCATTGCCGAGCTTCCCGGCCATCATTTCGTCTATCTCCTCAGTTGAATAAACACAAAGATTCTTTCGTGCCTGAATCATACTGGCAAGGTCAGAGAGGTTGGCTGTTTTTGTCAGTTTCAGTTCACCGATGCCTGTCTTCTCCGCATCGATTACACCCCGCACCGCAGCTTGCTTCTCCGCTTTCTTGGCGGCAGCTTGTTCTGGTGACATACCGTTAATCTCATCAGCAGAGAGATTGACCAGTTCTGTCAATTTGCCGTTAATTGTAAGATATTTCTCGTCCGTCTCGTTTTTGGAATAGACAGACAGATTCGTTCGGGCAACCCCTTTATCCAAAAGGTCGTTCAGGTTATTACCAACCCCCGCCTTGTCTTTAAGTGCCTTAACTACATCGTCAGCCGTGACATATCCTTCACCACCGCCACTAATCGAACCGCCCGAAATAGCATCGAGCTTTTTCTTGTAAGTGGAAGTAAAATCTTCGGTGGATAGTTGTTTGCCTGTAACTACCGACACCTTCTTTGCCAATTCATCAGTAAAGCTCTTTTGGGTGACAAATACCGAATAAATATCCGCACCCTTCAATTTGACTTCACCATTCAGATTAATATGCCCTTTAGAAGTAAATACCAGATTGCCGAACAGGTTTTCCAATGTAAAATCATTATTGGTGGTAGAGAGATACCCCAGAGAGGCTATCGATACTCCATCCCGGTCTTGCCACTCAAAGTACGCTGTCAGTTCTGGATCTCCCTTGGCAAACGAGGTGTTTTTCAAAACAGCACTCAGACCATTGCCACAAACTTTGAATGTTCCGTTTACGGTCGTGGTTTTGGTTTTTCCTTCGACAGAGAATAGTGGTACTGAACAACTTTTGCCGTCCCACACATTGAAGTTGCGAAAACGGCTTGTCCCCTGATTAAATCCGACATGGTTGATATTCACAGAGCCATTGTCCGTATCATCCGCTATATTAATGAGATGTGTTTGGTAGATGTACACAGAGCCGACGCGACTCGTCTTGAGGTTGATATGATTACAGATAAACCCGCTTTCACTCAGCTTGGCAATTTCAGTCACACCTTTCATAAACAGGAAAGAGCCATCTGTATCTATTACCACCTCAGCGGTTAACAACTCACCCAGATAAGCCCCCAGTGTTGTGGCTCCCGACTCTTTGATTCGACCACGCAAGCTACGCCCGTCAGCGGATTGAACCGATACATCCTTGGATGATTTTAGACCTTTCTCGACTAACACTTCCCCCGCAAAGGTTACGTCTTTTTTGACCCGCTGCCGTTGCGATGGAGAATCCAACAGTAGCGCATAACGCCCGAAAAATTTATCAATCAGACGGGGCGCAAATTCTTTGGTAATCTACAAAAAGACAGGGGGAAATCCAGTTACAGGATCTGTAATCTGCGGAACAGTAGTCCCTCCTGTACATAGATAACATGAGCGGCCTCGTTTATTAACCTCATTGGCATAAACGACAGACTCATTACTATTCTTCTCGTAGATAAAGTATGGAAATGCAGCGTTTTTAGCTCCCTCAAAATAGCGAACCTTTCCACCCAGCCAGACATAACCTGGAGCTATAACAGTTCCTTCGATCTGACAGCCGGAAACAATAAATGCCGGACACTCGCCAAAAATGGCGGTCATGCTCAGAGCAAGTTCCTGCAAATTCAATATGTCATCGGAGTAGGTATAACGCCCTCCGGTCTCTGCGATGTATTCTTTCATAAATGTATGTTGTTAGTAGGCTTAATCTCTTCTCCTTCAATTTTAATCAGATAGGTTTTACCTGCAACCTTATAGGTGTTTACCCCAAAAGAGAGCATATAGACAAACTCTTTCGTGGAAATGGTAATCGTGGGGACATTCACGATAAAACTCACTTTGTTTATGGCTCGTTCCTCAGCAATCTGATAAAACTCGCGCGGCTCTTCCAACGGGTTGGCGGTCGCTACATGTTCGTTTTCCTTCCAGACAGTAAATGGTCGGCTGTTAACGGCATTCTCCCGATAAATATCCACACCGAGTGGAGTGCTTTCGGTAATGATAATTCGATCTGTTGAATCGGCAAAATACCTGCTGAATTTATAATTGAGAAACCACTCGAAGTACATTACCTGTGAAGTCATCCGGGCTTCGATATGTTTCTCACGGGCAAAGCCCATGAACCAGTCGTTCAGCACCCGAAGCGGCCATACCCAGCTTTGCAGTAATAGAATGTACCGCCGTCCACTCAGATAATAGGGCACTAAGCGGTTGATGAGTTTGTCTGTAGGTAGTTTATATCTCATTGCCTGCATCGAGTATTAATTTGATAGCCTGACGAAAGTTCGGAATCTCTTTTTCTTCGCCGCTGCCACCGGATTGTTTCAAGTAACCGGATGAAGTATGCGTCATTCGGCCCACTTTGCGGGTAGGTGTGATATGTCCGTCCGAATCATAGGGGGCAATAAAAATTCCCTGTGTAGGGATCGTGTCCGTATCGATGTGTACATCCGTCACGTGCTCCGCTCCACGGATCGCAGCGATAATGTCTGATACATAGATGGTAGAGTCAAACTTGATGTTCATCATATACTCGTTCAACTTCTCCTCAATGCGGTCGTACACCTCAGATTCCATCACTGCACCGTCATGGTAAACCGATACTCTGGGTATCAGTACATCGCCCTCCTGACTGGCTATTTCGATTCTCGTTCCGGCAAACTTTATCTTGTTGATATATGCCTGTATCATTATCAACTCTTCCTGTGGAATACTTTTTAGCTTGCCCTTTTCTCCGGTTGCCACCTTTAATATCAGCTTATTATCCAAATTCACATCACTGGAACTTTCCATGTACGAAGCCTGAGTAATAATCTGTTTGGTTTCGTCTATATCTGCATAACCAAACGCCAAGCCATCTTCCCTGACCATCAGTTCATCACCCTTTTGATACTGCATAAGGGCATTGATATAGTAAGTAGGCGTACCGTTTATCCGATTGTTGATTACATTTGAAATGTCAATGGCAAAGACATCCAGTATGCTTTCAAAGCTAAATACTACCGCAGCGAAAGTCCAGGTAATACCGTTTAGAACAGACAGCTTTGAGTCACTGTCAAACTCTGATAGCTCAAGGCGTTTATTGCGTTCCTTGATAGCCTTCTCGTATATTTGTTTAATGGTTCTGCTCATATTTATAAGTCGTTTCATTAATGATAAATTCCCATATACCACCTTCGTTCCATGCAGGCTCGTGGGTCAGTACCCAGACGGCTTCCATACCCGAAGTGATGCGATAGTGACTGTTGCTGTCTCTGGTCGGTTCTCGATATTCTCCCGATGGTCGGGCCGTCATCACCACCTTACAATTACGACGGTTATCATGCTGCCGGACTAATCCAATCAGGTAGGCATCTATGGTAGGCTGGCGATAGATGGTTTGCGTCAGTGAGAGTGACATCAGGTTTTTCAACTCCAAGAGTGGGGTCAGGTCGTTTGTTTTCAATCCATCGAGCGACACACCAAAGGCAGTTTCCAGCATCGGTAGAGAATCAATTGACAGAGTAGCGTTATTCAATACAAAGCGTTCAATCGGAATGGATTTTAATATATACAGTTCAATTGGTCGCAATCCGCTAATATCAAGCTGATTGATATGCCCTTGCATATACATTGAAACGTGTCGTTTATTCCCGATAGTAGAATCGAACAAATGACTAAATACAGTTATCTTATCCGACAACGTGATGGTTTGAACCTCGGAGTTATCCCCCCAATCCAGTTCGATTTTTCCATTACCTGAAACCGAAAACTCGACTCCAACCTCTTTAGCGGATGTATAGATCTCTACCGTTTTAGGTAGCGAAAACACCTTCGGATAGACATGCTGCTCTCCGGATGCCGGAGTGATACCGTGCATCTTGTAATAAGCGGTCACCTCCTTGTTAATCTGATAATCATCTGAATAGATAAGCTCGTCTCCGGCTTTCAAGTCCGTATCAAACGATACCGATTCATTGTTCACCAACAAATCGGTAACGCCTTCCACAGCTCCATAGATATGCAGGGCTACATCATAGATGTTTTGCCCTTGTATGACAATGTATTTACCCATTTTTCTCTTTGACCTCCAGTAAAAGTTCTCCCGTTTCAGAATTCATATAAGCGTTTACCACAATCATATTGTCCGCTTCAAACTCTTTTTGCAGCTTGGCGGCCAGTCCGCTATTCTCAAAATTACCATGCAAAAAATCGATCAATCCGACACCCGTAAGTGGATGCTGGTAGAGTGTTCCGGCTGTGGCTTTGAGCAGGAAGTTTTGATTCTGGGGCAACGAAGCTTGGATAAGCAGATCGGTCTCATGGCCACTGTAAATCTGAAACACTCCCTCCTTGAGCGTGAAATTATAGACCTCTTCGCTGCCGAGTGTCCGGTACTGGGCAACCCGAATCATATTGTTATCGGGCAACACCACACGATACCACGGTCGATTGGTCGTTTGATTGAGAATATATTCCGGCTGTGAGTTCTCTACATCCATCCGCAATCGCACCTGTAACTCTTTGTTCAGTGGCTTATAGGCCAAACGGATATGGACTTGACACCCATCTTTGAGCCGTTTTTCAAAGCCTGTGGGAATCAGAATCTCGCCATAGCAGAAATTATCGTTATCCAACCCATCGACGCGCCCCAGCAATACAAAATCGTAGTAGCTTTTGCCAACAATATTCTCCGCTGTTTCCAGCTCTCCAAAATTCGTATCTATCTGTATATCTTGTCTTGCCATAGTTGCGTAATAAAAAACCGCCCACCTTTTTTGAAAGTGAACGGCAACATTCACTCTCTTGCAGAATAGAGTGAACCGGGCAGAATAGTTTAATTTACGGCTATTGAATCATATATCTTAGAAATGGAAATCCACATGTCATCCGGAAACTGTTCATCCGATACTTTCTCACAAATCATCTTAAGATATTCCATCTCATCGGTGGAAAAATCGACATGAAGGGGCGTTTCTTTCTCGATGTCCCATTCAATGCGTTTGGTTTCTTCGTTCTCACGCAGATTGACTTCATCTCGTTCAGTATCACTGATCTCAATCTTTTTCAGAATCTCCTTTTTTAGGTTGAACTGCTTGAAGTTTCCCTCTTTGGGGAGAAATGCCGGAATGTACAACCGGTCTTTAATTGATAGTTCCATATACTTTTTGATTTAGTTTACTTAGGTAGTATAGCCCTTATCTGTCGGCATAGTTTTCAGGTTGCTGCATTTCCCCTGCATTTTCCTTGATTTTTTCGACAAATCGCTCGAAGTCAAGGAAGAATAAAGAAACTTTCGCCTGACCATTCAGATTGCAGAACACGTTTCCATTTTCAAAAGTGATATACCCCGCATTATACTTTTCCACTCCGTCAAGCATTGTTGCCTGAACATTGGCATTGATACGGGTTAATACATCGTTGACCGTTACATATTCTATGAGGTAACTGGCATTGGCGGTAGTCTCTTCCGCTGTTTTTGTTAGGACTGTGCTTGTAATATTCATAATTTGCTTTTATTTCATGTAGAATAGAATAATCCAAAGACAAAAGTTTATCAGTTTTAAGACCAATCGGCTGTACTAAACACCTGAAAACAAAACGACCCTTCATTGGCACTGGAATCATCTTGTGTTTGGACATAGAAATAAGAACTATATATACCCATTATGGTAGCGTAAATGGGTGTACCGGTATAATATCCGGTCATCTGAACAAAGTAGTTACTATTTAACCCCCAAGGCAGATAAACCGTATAACGTCCTGTTCCGGTTCGACTGATCGACATTCTGGTGCCATCAAAAGTTTTCTGCTTAAGAGAAACGCTGGTGCCCGAAACCGTGGCGATACCTGATGCCAGACACTGCAAATAACTTCCATACTTACCACTGCACATTACATCACGCCTGTTGATTACAATCCAGCCAAAGAAAGTTGCATTATCTCCATAGCCTAATAATTCAACCATTTCCCGTGAAAAAGTGATGGAAGTCTTCTGTATGCCATCCTCAAAAAAATATTTTCCCGATGGGGCATAGATCGTCATATATCCTACCGTGGTATTACCTCCCCATTTATAATTCACCAGTGTAACCCTACGTCCACTCTGTTCCAAAGACCACGGCAAAGAGATATTTTCATCCCAGGAACCACGAATGGCTACAATGTTGTCGTAGTTATTAAAGTTTTCCTGTGTTGCTGTATCACCGCCAATCCAAATCGAAGAGTCGTTTAATACGAACTTATTTCGCACGCTACCCTGAATACGGACATTATTGAATACAGCACCTTTAGCTGTTACATTCCCCTTTGTGTCCCATGATATGTTTCCATTGGCCAGTTGTCCGGAACCATCATTATTTAGCCGCCAGCGGCTACCATTGATTATAGAACCGTCCGAGGAAAGTGCCACGCTATTTTTGTAAATTTGATAAGAGTTGATATACCACCCTCCGATTGTTCCTTTATCAAAGGTGCAGCTAAGGCCATTGATATACCCCGCATTGATAATATTAGCTTTAATGCTGGCAGCATCTAATTTGGATGAGTTGATGCTCCCGACAGCAATACGATCCGCACTGATAGTACCGGCAGTAATCTGGTTGGCACTCAATGTCCCTGTGTAGATACCATTGGAATCTATCGTAGTCGTATACTTCTCTGTGGAAGTTACATCAAACACGGTTGCATAAGCCACATACCATGTTAGTGTTGCAGATCCTTCGATATAGAAGAAGTTAGTACTGGAGAAGTTTCCCGTTCCACAAACTACTTTATACACATACTCACACCAGTCTCCCGTACCTGCATTTGAAGTAAGCCATTTACTCCAACCTCCATCACCGATAGCATTGGAAGCCCACTGAATTGTTCGTCCAGTAGGGATTTTGGCAATGATTCGGGTAATGAAAATTTTACGATAGGAACAAGCATGACCAAAATGAAAGCCACCGCATCCGGGAGATGCACTACCCGTATTGACAATCCTCAGCAGGTACTTGCTGTCATTGGGGGCTGTACTGTCATAGGCACGGGTAACAGCCACTGTTCCATTGCCTAAATTATTGTAGACATTTGTACTGTTATTACCATCAAAGAATGTCGGATCGCGGAACAGCATCTTTCCGTAAGCCATTGCAGATGCCAATTCTTTTGCGGCATTGGCTTTGTTTGTTGCATCTGTGGCCGCACTACTAATGGCTTCTGCTTTCTTGGTATCAGCATAGCTCTTGGCAGAGTTTAGGGCATTGGTGGCGGCATTTGTCCAATTCAAGGAAACGGAAGAGCCGAACGTAACGTTTCCGGCTGCATCCCAAACGATATTGCCATTTGCCAATCGTCCGGAACCATCGTTATTTAATCTCCATTTCGTCCCGTTGTAAACACTGCCATCTGAACCCAGATAAACACTATTTTTCCAAATATTCGCATTGTCGAAAGCCCAACCCGCAATACGGTTATACACCTCCTTACTACCGGAACGGGAGTAGTTGGTTGATAGACAAAAGTATTCAGTATTGTCCCAGGCCATCATTTGAATGCCCATAAATCCTGTTTTAACCGTATTGCCGGTAGCTGCTATCTGACCAATCACAATGTGCCCTGCGTTCGATGACTGATGCCATAATAAAGAAATACCCACAGGCTTATATGCCCCAGTGTACCAATATCCGCTACCATTTGCAGCGGTTCTTATTTGCACCGGCATAGTACCTACGCCTCCTATACCTCCCGTTGATATATGGTCGCTTCCAATTGTAAAGCCGCCAATAGTTCCTTTGGTAAAAGTGCAACTAAGTCCATTTATGTAACCAACATTGATGATATTGGCTCTGATACTATCAGCATCCAGTTTAGTCGCATTGATACTACCGGCAGCAATACGGTCGGCACTCAATACTCCGGTTGTGATGCTTGAAGCATTGATAACGACCGCATTGACTTGATTGGCAGTCAGCGTTCCCGTATAGATGCCTGTCGAACTGATATAGGTTAGCGGATGAGCGGATAAAGTGGAATCATTGCCTTGTGCCAGACCGATAAATCTACGCCTGCGAATCTCTTCCTCAACAGCAACAGTCAAGGTACGAGGAGCAGGAGCATTCACGGTTGTACTGCCACTTTGAAACATCAAATCGGAATTGTAGGCTATTTGCGGACTTGCGGGTATAGGAGACGGGCTGAATTCCGAACTGACCAAAGGCAAATCTGAATAGAGATGATACTTGGCTCCGGTCGCACCACCGCCACGTAAAAAGATGGCGAACATACAACTGTTTCCACAATGCAATGCACCGGCAAACATTCGGCAATAGGTTTCCGACAACTCGTAAATATCCCACGAGTACTCAATTCCTCCCCATCCACCAAAATTAGTTTTCAGATGCAATACAATACCTCCTTTATGAGTGGCTGTATTCCATGAGTCAGGTGCTTGCTCGCTGTATGTTCTTCGTACTACGATTTCTCGTTTAAAGTTCAGGTCACCACCTTTGATAATGACAGGATAATAGGTATTGGCATCTCCGTTAATCACGATGGACTGGTAATACGGATAGCCGAAGTTTGCCTTTTGAGCGTTTGCAATGTCGTTTTTCCATTGCAATGATACGGATGCTCCAAATGTGACATTTCCGATGGCATCCCAAGCGATATTACCACTGGCAACCTGTCCCGAACCATCATTGTTCAACTTCCATTTTGTACCGTTGGTAATCGAACCGTCAGCACCGAGATAAACACTATTC
>OJKH01000732.1_pt1 | contig 10979 bp, 10 predicted proteins | sample 1596471 | NCBI WGS metagenome assembly OJKH01 (sample SAMEA4350108, study PRJEB24818) | metagenome | biome: human; feature: gut; material: faeces | place: Denmark | collected 2013-09
GCAAATGACAGACACTTTGGTAGAAGCACCGAAGATGTTCCGTGAAATGGATGGTATCCGACTGGAAAACGTACAACTGCCCTATGCACTGGAAACCCTCTGGTTTTGCCGGAATGTAGAGTTGAAGAATGTAAAAGTAGACAAAGGTGATTATCTGTTTGTACACGGTGAAAATATCAGGATTGATGACTTTGAGATGAATGGTAACTACTCTTTCCAATACTGCAAAAACGTAGAAATCCGTAATGCGGTAATCAATTCAAAGGATGCTTTCTGGAATACGGAAAACGTGACGGTTTACGACTCTGTATTGAACGGGGAATATTTAGGCTGGCATTCCAGAAATCTGCGTCTGGTGAACTGCAAGATTTCAGGTACACAGCCGCTTTGCTATGCCCACGATCTGATTATGGAAAACTGCACGATGACAGAAGATGCAGACCTCGCTTTTGAATATAGTAGTGTGCAGGCCACTATCCATAGTCCGGTTCACAGTGTAAAAAATCCACGTACAGGAAGTATCACTGCTGAAAGTTTCGGAGCTATAATCCTGGATGAGAATATAAAAGCACCGGGCAACTGTGAATTGAAATTATGGGATGACCAAACCTGTTTTGACTGATTAGGCATGAAATACAATTTTGATGAAATCATTCCACCCCGGGGTACGAACTCTTATAAATGGGATTCTGCCAATGATGCCGACATATTGCCAAGGTGGGTAGCCGATATGGATTTTCGTACAGCCCCAGCCGTGACAGAAGCGCTGAAAAAGCGAGTAGAACATGGTATCTTCGGTTATGTCCGCGTGCCTGACAGCTATTATCATGCGGTAATCCACTGGTTCAGCAGACGTCATAATTGGAAAATAGAGAGAGAATGGATAAACTATACAACTGGAGTAGTACCGGCTTTGTCAGCCGTCATAAAAGCCCTGACGAATCTTGGTGATAGAGTCCTAGTGCAGACTCCGGTGTATAATTGCTTCTTTTCTTCCATCCGTAATAATGGTTGCGAGATGATTTCCAATCCATTGATCTATGAGGATAACACCTATCGGATTGATTTTGACGATCTGGAGAAGAAAGCGGCAGACCCAAAAGTAAAATTACTGTTGTTGTGTAATCCGCACAATCCGGCCGGAAGAGTCTGGAGCAAACAGGAATTAATACGTATTGGTGAGATTTGCCTTCGGAATGATGTATGGGTAGTGTCAGATGAAATACATTGTGAACTGGTCTTTCCGGGATATACCTATACGCCTTTTGCATCCCTTTCTGAAGAATTCCGTATGCACTCCGTCACTTGCACATCACCCAGCAAAGCTTTTAACCTGGCCGGACTTCAGATTGCAAACATCATTTCCGCTGATGCAGATATACGCAGAAAAATAGATAAAGCCATTAATATCAACGAGGTTTGTGATGTGAACCCATTCGGTGTGGAGGCATTGATAGCCGCCTACAATGAAGGGGAAGAATGGCTGGAAGAACTAAAAAGTTATCTGTTTGCCAATTATCAGTATCTGAGAAACTATTTCAATGAACATCTACCGGATTTCCCCGTACTTAAATTGGAAGGCACTTATCTGGTATGGGTAGACTGTTCGGTGTTGAAGAAGCCATCGGAAGAAATCGTGACGGCTCTACTGGAAAAAGAAAAGGTCTGGGTCAATGAAGGCAGTATGTACGGGGAAGACGGAGACAATTTTATCCGTATCAATATTGCCTGTCCGCGGCAACAGTTGGCTAAAGGTTTGGAAAGGCTGAAATATGCTTTCGGACAACTTTCTTAAAATCTCCTATAACTATATAAAAATGGACCTTCATAAAACCATATCATTATAAGCGTTTCCGTTTTTCCGGATAATTATAAAATAAATAGTCTTCATCTCAATCGTCCCAAGCTTTCATATATCCATCCCAACTATTTATCAGTGCAAATTTATTCGGATTAAAACGGGAACGTTTTCTTTAATATTAGTAACTTCGCAAAAACATACTAAGAATTTGAAATATCATGGAATACAGAATATTAGGAAATACAGGACTATCAGTTAGTGTCATCGCACTGGGCTGTGAAGGTTTCGTGGGAAAAACGGAAGAACAGATACATTTGGAAATGAATTTCGCCATCAGTAAAGGAATCAACTTTATTGATATGTATGCCTCAAACCCCGATCTGCGCAGTAATATCGGTAAAGCATTGGCAGGGCGCCGGCAGCAGTTTATTATCCAGGGACATCTATGTGCTACCTGGGAAAACGATCAGTATCTGCGTACCCGTGATGTAGAAAAAACAATCGCTTCCTTTGAAGACCAGTTGACACGTCTTCATACGGATTACCTTGATATTGGTATGATTCACTACGTAGATAGCGAAGAAGATTTCCATGAAGTATTCAATGGTCCTATCATTCGGTTGGCCCTGCGTCTGAAAGAAGAAGGTAAAATTCGCCATATCGGGCTAAGCAGCCACAACCCTACTGTGGCAAAGTTGGCTGTAGAAAGTGGATTGATAGAAGTACTGATGTTCTCCATTAATCCCTGTTACGATTTGCAACCGCCCAGCGAAAATGTAGATGATTTATGGGCTGACGAAAGTTATGCCCATTCCCTTGAAAATATAGATCCGGAACGTGAAAAGCTTTATGAACTTTGTGAGCAGAAAGGTATAGGTCTGGATGTAATGAAAGCCTATGGCGGCGGAGACTTACTGAGTGAAACGAACTCTCCCTTTGGCAAAGCTATGACACCGGTGCAGTGCATTGAGTATGCGCTAACCCGTCCGGCTGTTGCTTCCGTAATGGTCGGTTGCAAAAGTTGCGATGAGATGCAAGCTGCCATCAACTGGTGTAATGCTACTAAAGAAGAAAAAGATTACACCCCAATTATGGCAGGTATGGAAAAGTTTAGCTGGCAGGGACATTGGATGCATTGCGGTCATTGTGGCCCCTTCTCGGTAGAAATTCATATAGCGATTGTAAACAAGTACTATAACCTAACCACCGCCCAGAATGAAATACCCGAAACAGTACGCGAGCACTATAAAACGCTCTCGCACCATGCCTCGGAATGCATTCAGTGCGGACAATGTGAAACGAACTGTCCCTTTGAAGTAGCCATCATCGAACAGATGGAAAAGGCTACGAAAAAGTTCGGATATTAGCAAAACGAACGTTGCTTTACTTTCCAGGCATAAAGCAACACCACGATAAACGAAAGCAACGGAACGATGAAGGAGAAAGACATATTGGTCTGATCAGCCACATACCCCATCATGAGCGGTCCTACCGCTCCTCCGATGGGGGACATCATCAGATAAGAAGACGCACGCTTCGTATAGTTACCCAATCCCCTCAATGAAAGAGCGAAAATCGTGGGGAACATAATAGCTTCGAACGCATATCCCAGAAAAAGAGCTATTAATGACAAAATGCCCAGATTAAGAACTACCAAAGACGTGCTGACCACCGTTCCTATTGCACAAACGAACAGCACTTTTTCTGCCCGGATATACCGCATAATCCAGCTACCGGCAAAACGTCCTAACATAAATAATCCCAGTCCACCGAAAGAAAGCACTACGGAAGCTTCGCGGGCATTCATCCAATTCTGCTCCACCACGTAGTTGATGAAGAAGCTGTTGATGGAAATCTCGCCGACCTCATAGGCAAACAAGGCTATCAGCCCGAAAATGAAAAGCCGGTGTGACCACAATCCGACCTTATTACCAGCTTCGTCCACCTCCACACTATGTTCAATCTCGGGCAACTTGATTCTTGAAAAGACCAACGCTACCAGCAACACAATTACCCCCATGCAGATATAGGGCAATGCGACATTACCCGAGCCCGTCTGCCCATCCTTCGAGAAGAGCAGCAGTCCAGCCAGTACCGGTGCACAGATACATCCCAGACCGTTGAAGGATTGCGCGAAATTCAGCCGGCTGGCAGCAGTTTCCTTTGCGCCCAATTCTGTGGCATAAGGATTGGCGGCAGTTTCAAGAAACGTCAGTCCACAGCCTATCACGAACAATGCAAACAAGAAAAGATTAAAAGACAGATAATGCTGCCCGGGGATAAAGAGCAGCGAACCGACGCCGTAAAGCAACAGACCGAATACCACACCCCGGCGGTATCCGAAGCGACTGATGAAAAATCCTGCAGGAATGGCCATAATGAAGTATCCCATATACATCGTCATCTGTATAAAGGCCGAATGTGTCTTCGTGATATCCAGTATCTCTTGAAAGTGCTTGTTCAGTACATTCAGAATGGCATGGGCAAATCCCCACAAAAAGAAAAGAGAGGTAATCAAAATGAAGGGCACAAGGTATTGTCTGCCCACCAATGGTATTCGTTTCTGTTTCATAATATGATAATTCCAGACAATCGTTGCAAGGCGATTGATAATTGCGGGTGCAAAGATAAACAAAACTCCCGGTCTTTACCCAACATTTTCCTATTCGCTATTGTACGGAGCAGCTTTTTCTCTAACTTTACTGCCATCATACAATGTTAAGCCATGAAAAATGCCATCCCACGATACAATTTCTACAAAACTAAGTACGGAAGCGAACTTCTGATAGATGTCGTTGATTTGCAGTATACCCGGAAATTCTTGACCCAGGGAAAAGTACATATTCTGACCTACTATGACATCACCTTCATCACAGAAGGAGAAGGAGAATTCACTATCGGTAACCGGACACACTTGGCAGCTCCCGGTGATGTATTCTTCTCCAAACCAGGTGAGGTGCGCAGTTGGGACACAGACCGTATCGGCAACGGTCATGCTCTAATTTTTGAGGATACCTTTTTGACCTCTTTCTTCAAAGACCCACTATTCGTGCAGCACCTCCCGTTCTTCCGAATGGGAAAAATGGTAGACAAACTCCAACTGCCGAACGGGCTCTATGCACGAATACTCCAACTTCTGCACGACATAAAGGTCGAAATCGACTCTTTCCACCCACACGATACGGGCATATTACGCGCCTTACTTTACGAAGTCCTCATGCTACTCAACCGTGCCTACCGCACCTCTATCCCTCCGGAGACGGGTAAGGAGCCACATAAAGATATCAGCAGTTTCCACCTCAGCCGATTCTTCGAATTGGTTGGGGAGCACTTCCGGGAGCAGCATTCTGTACAATTCTATGCCGATAAACTATGCATCACTCCCAACTATCTGAACGAAATCCTCTCTTCGGCCATAAACATCAACGCCAAGCAGTACATACTCAACAAGGTTACAGACGAAGCCCAGCGTCTGCTCACCTACACCGACCTCCCCATTTCAGAAATAGCCTCCGAACTCCATTTCTCAACCGTCTCCTACTTTGTACGTAGTTTCCGACAATGTATAGGGTATACTCCCCTCGCCTACCGGAAAATGGAGAAACCGTGAAAAGTGACATATCCTCCTTCTTTTTTATTGTACAAAAGTTCCACTTACCGGCTATCTTTGCCCTTGAAACAATAACCCATAAAAAAAACAAACAATGAGAGATGCAGAAAAAACAGTAGGAAACATGATTGACAAGGAAAAAACCATCTTTGTCGGTTCGGTGGATGCCGAAGGCTTTCCCAACATCAAGGCCATGTTGCAAACCCGCAAAAGGGAAGGGATCAAACACATTTACCTATCAACGAACACCTCGTCGATGCGCGTTTCGCAATTTCTCAAAAATAACCGGGCATGCCTTTACGTCTGCAACACACGCTTCTTCAAGGGCGTAATGCTGCGCGGCACGATGGAGATACTGACGGACAGCACCAGTAAGAAAATGATATGGCAGGAAGGCGACACTATGTACTACCCCGAAGGAGTGACTGATCCCGATTATTGTGTCCTGAAGTTCACCGCCTTCGCCGGTAGGTATTACAGCGGATTTAAATCAGAAGACTTCACGATAGAATAAACGGGCCATCCGTTCCAGTCCATCAGCAAGCAGAGCCCGGGGACAAGCGATATTCAGCCGGATAAAGCCCTCTCCACCGGGACCGTACATCGTACCGGAATTGACCATCAGATGCTGTTGTTCTTGCAAACGCAAGGCGACAGCATCTGAGCTGATACCGGAGGCACGGCAGTCTATCCAAACCAAATAAGTTCCTTCGAGTGGCAGCACAGGATATTGTGGTAACCGTTCTCCGAAAAAGCAGCGGAGGTATTCGTAATTCCCCCGCAGATATTTCCGCAAGGCATCGAGCCATTCCCCACCTTCGTTATAAGCTGCCATTGTGGCGATTACGCCGAACGGATTGACGTCGCATACCTCGTTGATATTGATGGCTCTGTCAATACGGCGGCGCACCTCTTCATCGGCTGCGATGATATTGGCGATTTGCAACCCGGCAAGGTTGAACGCCTTGCTCGGCGAAACGCAAGTGACGGAATTTTGCAAAAAGCGTTCGGACAAGGAGGCAAAGGGTGTGTAGTCATATCCTTCGTAAGTCAGTTCACAATGAATCTCATCCGCCACGACAAACACCTCATTCCGTAAACAAATATCACCTATATGCTGCAGTTCTTCCGGAGTCCAGACCCGGCCGACCGGATTGTGAGGATTGCACAGCAGCAGGATTTTTGCTTTCGGATCGGAAGCTTTCCTTTCAAGATCGGCAAAGTCGATTACGTAGCGGCCATCTTGATAAATGAGATTATTGGCAAACAACTCGCATCCGTCATTACGGATAGATGAGTAGAAACAATTATAGGCAGGAGCCTGAACGATGACTTTATCACCCGGCATGGCCAAGGCTTTGATAATGGCTGACAGAGCCGGCACGACACCATTCGTATAGATAATCCACCGGGAATCAACCTGCCAGCGATGCCGGTCATCGAACCACCGGACAACCGCATCATAATAGGCTTCGGGTACTTTTGTATAACCGAAAATACCGTGCGCCACCCGCTTTTGTAAGGCATCTATAATAGCGGGTGCTGTACGAAAATCCATATCCGCCACCCACATGGGCAGTACATTCTCCTCTTCGGGAATATCCCATTTATAAGAATTCGTCCCGCGACGCGAAATGATTGTATCGAAATCGTATTTCATAATTTATAAATCCAGTTACCATCCCAAAGCCTCAACTCACAATCGGCAGGCGCCTTTATATTTTCGTCGAGAATGATTTCCCCATAGCTTTCGGCAGTGATACAGCCTGTCCGTGGATTCTTCACCCCGCCTATTGTTCCTTTGATGGTTGCCTGCACCGAACTATATTCAAAAGCCCGGTCGCAGTCGGGACCAAAGGTGCAATTCTCCAGTACGAGGTCGTGGGCATAGCAGAGCGGTTGCTCACCGGTTATATGGCAATTCACCAACCGGAGATTGTGCGAATGCCAGCCGAGATATTCGCCGTTGAGTTCAGAATCGTAGATTGTCACATTCTCCACCTCCCAGAAGGCATCCTTCGTAGTGATTTTGGCATTGCGCAACTCCACATTCTTCACATACTGGAAAACGTACTTGCTGTCGCTTTCCAATCCGTCTATGCGGATGTCGCTGCTGAACATGAACGGATAAGTTCCTCCATGCAGTTTCAGATTTTTGATATTCAGATTTTTACAACGCCAGAACACCTCATTGGCATCGTTTATCTCTACATTCTCTATTTCGATGTCGTGCATCTCGCGAAACATTTTGGGTGCATCGATACGCGTATCAGTCATTTTCAGATGGTCGGAATACCACAGTGCCGAACGCCCGCCGACATCGAAAAAACAACGGTCGATAACAAATCCGTGAACATGCCAGAAGGGATAATTTCCTTCGAACCGACAATCAACAGCTTCGATGTTGCTGCATTCCTTGATGGCTGATTCTCCAGCACGGATAACTACATTCTCCATACGTAAGTCATGCGATTCGAACAAAGGTCTTTCTCCGCCAAATGCTGTATTTGATATTATTTTCATCTTGTTTTCAATTTTATTATTCTATTCTCTTTATCAATTTTGCGGGGACACCACCTACTATTGTATTTGCTTCCACATCTTTCGTCACGACCGCTCCAGCTCCCACCACAGCATTGTCACCAATTGTCACTCCTTGAAGAATCGTTGAATTAGAACCTACCCAGACATTCTTGCCTAGTACAATTGGTGCCGGATAGGTAGTTTGGCGTTCAGCCGGAGGCAAACCATGATTGAGCGTTGCAAAGACTACATTATGCCCAATTTGGCATCCGTCGCCGATTATCACACCACCATGGTCTTGAAAATGACAGCAGGCATTAATAAATACGCCTTCGCCCACTGTTATATTCTTCCCGAAATCGGCATAAAACGGCGGAAATACCCGGAACGATGACGGAACTTGATAACCGAACAATTCGGATAGCAACTCACGTACTTCGTCCGGCGTATAGTATGCGGTGTTCAGCCGTAAAGTGATACGCCTGGCTTCACTGCTCATTTCGTCCATAAAACGGTGTATCTCCTCCGTATTAAGCGCTTGACGCGTCTTTACATATTCTTTAAATTCGTTCGTAGTCATAATTTCTCCTATTTAATTTTTATTACCAAATTAATGATAATGCAAAAATAGGCGGTATCCGTCATATGCCGTGTAGATAAATCCCCGGTATCTATACCCAAATTACGGATTATGCTGTCCCCTCCAGCTACTAAATCATAGCTCCATAAAACAAAAACTCCCGTAATCGCTTGAATTACGGGAGTGTGGGTGGTGTTATTTAAGTTTATCGTATTCTTCATCCGTCACCGGCTCTAGCCATTCATTAGAAGTATCCTCACCGGGAACTTCGAAAGCAAGATGGGCAAACCAACCATCAGAAGCAGCACCGTGCCAATGCTTCACATTTGCAGGGATATGGATAACCGTACCGGGTAGAATCTCTACTGCCGGCTTGCCTTCTTCTTGATACCACCCACGACCGGCAACACCGATAAGCATCTGTCCACCGCCTTTAGTAGCACGGTGTATGTGCCAGTTATTGCGGCAACGAGGCTCGAAAGTGACGTTAGAGACGGAAACCTGCTCACGTGAAACGGGAGCAAGATAGCTGTTACCTATGAAGTACTGTGCGTATGCTGTGTTCGGTTCTCCAATGGGGAAAATCATTTCACGCTGGAACGCGGCTTTGGTATCTTCACCGGCGGTGTCCTCTGCCCATACGCCTTTGGCCAGATTAAACGCTGCCCACGCTTTGGGCCAACCGGCATAGAATCCGATATGGGTGATGATTTCAGCAATCTCCGTACGGGTGATGCCGTTCTTTTTTGCCGACTGAAGGTGGAACACGAGCGAATTATCCGTGATTCCTTGACTGATAAGAGAAGTTATAGTTACCAAACTACGGTCACGCAGACCGAGTTTGTCGGTGCGGCTCCAGACCTCGCCAAAGAGGACATTGTCGTTTAGTTCCGCAAATTTAGGAGCAAACTCACCCAACTGGGTGCGTCCTGCTGTCTGTACTATCTTTTCTTGTGCCATAACATTGAGTGTTAAAATGCTGAATACTGAAATTAAAAAAATCTTGTTCATAGTCGTTCTATTTATTGCATGAAGTTATTGAGCTTGTTAGCCGGATTAAGTGGCGTCTGGTCAGACAAGACCAATGATTTGACCATGTGCAACGTTCCTTGCTTGTATTTCTGAAAGTGTTCTGATGCAATATGTTTTTCATAAGCCGCATGGCTCGCATAGGTTTCGAGAATAGTCACCTTACAGGGATTCTCCTTCTCGCCGACCGCATACATAGTCAGCACGCCCGATTCGGTACGCAGAGAGATTTCGCCTACTTCGGTTGCGTATTTCATATACTCGTCGAGATACTGCGGATAAACCTCGATTTTCGACAACCGCACGATACCGTCAGCACTCATCGGCTCTTTGGCACACATACCCGGCCGCTTATCCAGATTCAGGCATTTGCCGATAATCTCTCCCGTGGCAAGGTAGGAATAGGTCGGAAATTCAAACAATACGGGTTTCAGCTTCGTATAGTCAAGTTTCCCGTTATTATCAAGCACTTCAGGAGCAGCGTATGTATTGACTATCGCACAAATGAAATTGTCGAAACCTTCAGTTTCATAGATGTCTACCACCTCACACTCCATGGTGAGGGGTGATGCGTCTATAACGGGGGTACCGTTTTCGCCAATATGGTAGGCAAACACCTCCGACTTATCGACCGTCGCACCGCTTACACTTCCCACATAGTCAGCTTTCGGCAATATTTCACGACTCACTAGATTGACGGAAAGTCGTTTTGAGTCCTTTATCCCTTGATTAGTGTAATGGCTTTTACTCATGCTGATGAGTATCCGGTCATGTCCAATAACACCCGTATGCCCTACCACTAGCCAGTTTACTTTCCCTTCAACCTCTGCCCCGACAACCGTCATCGGCTTGGGATAGAGCGCCAACAGATTTCCGAGATTTTTCTTGTTCGTTTCCATTATATTGGGTTGAACGGTGTTCTCCTTTACGGGAATACTGCACGACATTATGACAAGCAGTGACAGAACTCCTAAAATTGTTTTTGTCATACGTTATATTACTCTATTTTTCTTGCTAAACTTCTGATGACAAAGGTACCGCGATAGCACAAGCGAAGGTGTATATGATTTACGGATATTTGTACCCGAATTCCCGATTATACCGCAAGAAAGTTCAAGTTCATCAGATGAGTATAGTAAGACTGGCAGAAATCCCACGAATAATCCCACGCATGATTTGTTTTTAATCGTTATTCTTGCCGATACAGAAAACAAAAAAAGCTCTGAAATCCTTGAATTTCAGAGCTTTGCTTTAATTTTCTATTTGCTTTCGCGGTGCGTACGGAAGATGAACCTTAGTTTTATTCTTCAAGTACTCAATATCTTAGCAAGCTCTTAATCCTTTCTCCCACTAATAACCCCACGTGTGCAATTCTTTAGATTGCTTGGTGTTGCGGTGGTTGTTTGAGTTGATGCAAAGATAGGTGTTTATTATAG
>OJKH01000733.1_pt1 | contig 10971 bp, 11 predicted proteins | sample 1596471 | NCBI WGS metagenome assembly OJKH01 (sample SAMEA4350108, study PRJEB24818) | metagenome | biome: human; feature: gut; material: faeces | place: Denmark | collected 2013-09
TTGTACTGGTCAGCGTAAAGCGTAACCGTTATGTACTGCATGATCCGGCCAGAGGCAGAAGAAATGTCGGACTGGAGGAAATGACCCGGTATTTTACCGGAGTTGCGCTTGAGGTCTGGCCAGGCAGCGAATTTTCGGCGGAGACCACGCAGAATCGAATCCATCTACGCTCACTTATTAACAGTATTTATGGTATTAAAAGCACACTGGCAAAAATCTTCTGTCTGTCGGTTGTGATTGAAGCTATCAATCTCGTAATGCCTGTAGGTACCCAACTGGTTATGGATCATGCGATTCCTGCGGGAGACAGAGGGCTGCTGACGCTCATTTCTGCTGGCCTTATGTTCTTTATACTGCTCAGGGCAGCTACGGGTATGCTCCGTGCCTGGTCCTCGCTGGTTATGGGCACACTCATCAATGTTCAGTGGCAGTCGGGTCTGTTTAACCATCTGCTCAGGCTACCGCTGGCATATTTTGAACGTCGCAAATTAGGTGATATCCAGTCGCGTTTTGGATCCCTTGATACTCTGAGAGCCACCTTCACTACCAGTGTGGTGGGGGCCATTATGGACAGTATTATGGTGGTGGGTGTTTTCGTGATGATGCTGTTATACGGAGGGTATCTTACATGGATCGTTCTCGGGTTTACCACGTTTTACGTTCTGATTCGCCTGGTGACATACAGTTATTACCGGCAGATATCGGAGGAAACACTGGTCAGGGGAGCCAGAGCCAGTTCCTATTTTATGGAAACCCTGTATGGCATTGCCACTGTAAAAATTCAGGGTATGGCTGAACGGCGAGGAACGCACTGGCTAAACTTGAAAATTGATGCCATCAATTCAGGCATTAAGTTAACCAAAATGGATTTGTTCTTTGGCGGGATAAATACTTTTGTTGCAGCCTGTGACCAGGTGGCGATTTTATGGCTGGGAACCAGCCTTGTGATCGATAATCAGATGACAATAGGGATGTTTGTGGCGTTTGGTTCTTTCCGCGGGCAGTTTTCGGATCGGGTTGCCTCTCTGACCAACTTTCTTCTGCAATTGAGAATGATGAGTCTGCATAATGAGCGTATTTCTGATATCGCACTGCATGAAAAGGAAGAGAAGAAACCTGAATTAGATATTGTTGCTGATATGGGCCCGGTCTCCCTGGCCACCGCTGATTTAAGTTACCGGTATGACAGCCAGTCAGTACCGGTGTTCAGTGGTCTGAACCTGTCAGTAACTCCCGGAGAGAGTGTGGCCATAACCGGTACATCCGGTGCAGGAAAAACCACGCTAATGAAAGTATTATGTGGGTTGTTTGAGCCAGATACGGGAAAAGTATTGGTGAATGGTACGGATATACGGCAACTTGGGATAAACAATTATCACCGGATGATTGCCTGTGTGATGCAGGATGACCGGTTATTTTCAGGATCTATCAGAGAGAATATTTGTGGGTTCTCTGAAGAGATGGACGAAGCCTGGATGATCGAGTGTGCCAGGGCCAGTTATATTCATGATGTGATAATGAAAATGCCGATGGGATATGAAACCCTGATTGGTGAACTGGGTGAAGGGCTTTCCGGAGGGCAAAAACAACGTATTTTTATCGCCAGAGCTCTGTACCGTAGACCAGGAATATTATTTATGGATGAGGCTACCAGTTCACTTGATACAGAAAGTGAACGTTTTGTGAATGTAGCGATAAGGAATATGAATATCACGAGAGTGATTATCGCACACAGGGAGACAACGCTGAGGACTGTCGACCGAATTATTTCGATTTAAACTTCATTTGTTTGGACTGATATTATCTTGTAAGGAGGTTTTAGTGAAGGAAGGAGGATATAGTAAAAAGGTGGCTATAAAAACAACCATAATTGCTTTTGTTATCAATTATCTGTTTTTTTTATATACCAGTGTCATTATATCTTAGTTATTATTATGGATATGATTTTTTCAATTTGTATATGTTGTTTTTATCTCTTGCAATTACGTCATTATCACTGTGGTTAAATGTAAGATTTTATTTTTTTTACAGATTTAATAACAAAGGTGTTAAAATGAGAAAATTATCTGAAAACGAGATTAAGCAAGTATCCGGAGGAGATGGGAATGATGGTCAGGCAGAGTTAATCGCTATCGGTGCAATTGCGGGTACGTTCCTTAGTCCCGGAATTGGATCTATAGCTGGAGCTTATGTCCAATGGAGCCTAGCATTGGAGTGGCGGTCGGCTCTGTAGTTGGTGCATTTTGTTATGGAATTGGAAATAGTTCTCTATTCAGTTCCTCTTCAGTTGCCGGGAGCAGGATCTTCAAGGTTTTCTGTGGGTAAATATTAATTCTTGACATTTTTCTTTGGAGGGGAGATTATTTTGGTGAGTAATCCACTCTGGATATTGTTTTTTCTTCAGCATCCAGAGCGAAGCATATTATGGACTATTGATGAGCGTGATTGATATATACTAAGTATTGCACTCCAATAACAACAACATTCATAAGCATGTGAAGCAATATAGGCATTAATATACCATTTGACTTAACTCTCGCCACAATGAGTGTTAATGAAACTAAAAATAGCATAACAAAAGTTCGTATGTCAGAATACTGAAGGTGCATTACAGCAAATAGAAATGAAGTAACAACAGCTGAACCATAAACATTCCCGTTGAACCAGAATTTAAAGGAATTAAAAAGACAACCTCTGAACACAATTTCTTCATATATGGGCACTATAAAAATAGCAGGAAGAACATTAATCCAGAAAATATAATGCTCATAAGATATTTGGGATGTGCTCCATGATTCAGCCTTCCTGAACCCCAACAAATATGGCACCATAAATTGAATGAATATAATTATAAAAAACAATATAAAAAATAGCTTCAAGTTGAAAGTGCCAATGCCAAGCCCATCTCTTTTCCTAAAAAACAAATAATACAACGGAACTAAAATAATAAATTCGAGGATGAATAACATGGGGGCAAGAAGTCCTCGAGACATAATTTCCGGGCTATTTTTGAAAAATAGTGGAGTGAAGGTAATAGCAAAAAACAATACAAACATAGAAAAACAGCCGGTGCTATTTCTGTTCTTTTTTATATACTCACCGTTATACTTGTTGGTTTCCATTTTGCCTCCCTGTTGCTTGTCATGGCAATAATTTTAAATTAAAGGATTTGGAGTGGATTATTTCGTTTCCATAACGAAAATCGAACGATGTAACTACGTGATTCTGGGGATGACATATACATTGATAGTTCCTTCTGAAATTGTCCTGAATTCATAATTTAAGCTGCTATTCAAACCAGCAATATTTAAGGAAGTTATAAGAGCACTGATATCGAAACTGAAGGCGACATTCTCCAAAATGCCTCTTTTATTTTTCTGTACATGTGGCATTCAAGGTATATGTTCGTTAGATCGGCTCTTATCAAGAGCTCTATTATAAGGGGGGTATGAATGATTATCAATCGTGTTTTATAAAAATTATCATTCAAGCTATTGTCAAATATAGTATGGCTTTACTTACGCACACCACTTAGTAAACATGTATATGTATGACGGTTTAGTTGCATAAAAATTGACTACAGCGCCCTCTTCTATATTGGAATGATGGCTAATCATCTTTTCGACTCCTCCGAAAGTGGTTCGAACTCAGCCAATCATTTCAGGAATTAACGATTATAGGGCTGACTACATTTTTGACTTCTTTACTACAGAGTGTTTATGGTTGAATGAAAGAGAGCTAGGGTTACGCTTATCATTGGATATAGTACTTTAAAAATGCATAGGATAAAACAACAGCATTATTAAAAACTAATGAAGCAATAAGTGTATCTTGGGCTCCTTGGGCGAGAATATTGCAAAACAAGGAAGTGTTATGTGGGTAATAAACTGCATGATGATTACATTTATTAATCAAAAAAAATAAAGAACTGCGTTGAGTTACTTAAAATACCTAATACAGCCTGTGAATGTTTATTTAAAATGGCGGCGAGTTCAATAATCAAAAAAACAGTCAGTTAAGGAATTTTTGTTTTTTGATTTTCAACAGCATTTGACTGACAATGGACATGATAGAGAAGTAGAAATATAAACATTTTTTGCATGTTTATGAAAAAAACAAAAAACAATGTTCTGAGATTTCAGACGGTTGCATTAAGGCTTGCTGATTTTTGGCTTTAATTTCGAAGAAATTGCTAAGCCTTAAAATAAGAAAGTGGAGCGTGGAAAGAAAATTCAATTCCGGAGGAATTGCTAATTTTCAGGCACCGTGCCCACCTGCGAACATTCGCCCAAAGCGAATTGAGCAGGCCGGGGGGAGCCGCAAAAATTTTGCCGCCCCGGCGAGCAAAAAGGCACGCCCACGTGCCGGTTTTTGTGGGGGGCCTGCCCCGCACACCGTCAAGCTAGGTCATATTTTCTGCCCCAGCGGGGAATATGACCGTTCAGGCGCGACCAACCCCTTTAAAGCAGCGTTCCCGTTTTTTCGAGCCTGCGAGATAAAACAGGCGAAACGCGCGTCTTAAAGGGGTTGGTCGCGCGTAGCGTGCGACGGTGTGCCGCCTTTGACCCTGGGGGTTTTGACGCAGCGTTCAGCGTAGTCATTACCCCCATGTAACATGCAGTGAGGGCGTCCAGCACGAACGTAATGACACACGCCGTTGCCTGCCATTATCCTGGCTCACCACACATACTGCTGATAATGAACGTCCCGTTTTCCCTGAGTAAACGTCTGACCTGGCTGTAAGCCTGTTCACGCTGGCTTCCCGTCAGGCAGTGCATGCAACTGCCATCAAAAATCAGGTCGAAACAATTATCTTCCAGTTGCACCAGCGAGCAGACATCACCTGAAATCCTTTGTTCTGCGAAATTTTCCTGCGCCCAGTGAATGGCTGTGGGCGAAAAGTCCACGCCACAGACATGATTTCCTTTCCGGGCAAAACACAGGGATGCCATCATTCCGTTGCCTCGCCCCAGCTCCAGGATATGGCTCCCCGGCTCAGGTAAATGGCCCGTGGCGGCCAGTGAATCGAGCGTTTCTGTCAGTTTTTCCCATGCCCAGGGATAGCCATCACCGGTCCAGGCAGATTTATCGTTATTACGGAGTTCCTGGTATATCTGCTCGTAGGTTTCCATTCTGCTCTCCCGGGCACTCAGCATTGAACCACCTCAGGCCCTTTCATAATTCTGCGCCACGGATAAACGACTGTTCTGGTGCGGGGAGCTTTTATGCCCGGGATTGCATTCCTCATGTGTACCGGGGAGATAGTACTTCCATCAGAGGAGGGAGAGGTGCCTCCAGGGCAACCATCCATGCCCCGCTGGGCCTTTTTCCCGGCAAGCCCGGCTCCACCGTTCGCATCATTCGTAACTGCAGTCTGTACCCGTCCCCTGAGTCACTCTGACCGGCATAAGTGAATGCTGAAAATGCCAGGACAAACAGCAGAAAAAAACTCAATAACTTACTCATACTTTATCCTCTTTCCGCATCCATTATCTGACCGTCATCGAATCAGCCTGCTGTTCAGTCACTTTCAGCACCGTGCCCGCGAGCGCGGTATGGAGAGCTTCCCGGATAGTCATTCTACCTTTAACGGGATTTACGCTGACCCGGGACGTCCTGCTGAGGTCAGCCCTGATAAAACACCCTGTCCCGTGCGGCAGTTGCTGAGCAGTTTCATCAAACCGGGAGAAACTGATGTCATAATCTGCAATGGCGTCACACTTCCCCTCCGGCACATGAACATCCTGGGAAGCACTGCATGAAATAATTAAGAAAACCATGCTGGTACTCAAAATCTTTCCGGATAAACACGTCAATTCCTGTTCCGTCACATTCATCTGATGAATCCTCATGAGATTTCACACAGCGATAATAACGACAAAGTTATTAATCTGTTATTTCAGTGAGGTTTTTTATTTAATAAACTTATCGGCAAAGGTAACAAACTGTTGCCAGTCATAAGGCGTGATATCGTGCCCGCCAGAACGGACGTGATAACTCAGCGTTCCCGAAAGTGGCATACTGGTTCGTGGCATTTCCTGATACACGGGTTCATTATCAGTTTTTACCTGCAAGCTCCCACACCACTGAGGCTTCTTTTAATCCGGTAAATTCGCCCATCTGGCCTGCGCTGACCGGGAAATGTACTGGTTAAATGTTCGCTTTCAGGCACCAGTCAGGAACTGTGTTTGATCGGCTCCTCACTGAGTGGCGTGAACAGTTTATCCACCATCAAGATGCGGGGTGAGAGATTTCTTGAAACAGGTCACAGTGCCGATACCGGGGCATCATACCGGGGGCATAACCAGTATAAGGCTCCGGTCCTTCTTTATTGCTTTATATTATTGGCTCTGACAACTAGGAAATGGCTGTCAGAGCCAAAATGGCCAACAATCTTGGTATCGACATGTTCCAGTTCCTTCCTGGCAACCATTCGTATTTCGCCAGCCTTTTCCCCGGCAAACCCGGCCTGACGGTACGCAGCATTTGTACGCCACGATCAGTGTACCCGGATGCTACCCCCCTCAAAAGGGGATAGCTGAATGTGTCGACAGTAAAGCCGCGCCTTTATTATGAGAACTGGTTGATTTTATTTAAAAAAAACGTTAATTATATAACTTTAAACACTACTGAATACATTAAGATGAAAAAATTAATTTTAAAAATTAACCTATGTGTGTGTTTTTCTCTGGCTCAGTTCACTCATGCGGCACAATTAACTCCCTTCGCTGATGAAAACAGAAACTTATGGTTGCGAATGGAAGGGACTCTTGAAAATGGGGACGCGCAGTCATTCAACAACTACATTGAGGAGGCGAAGGCGCAAAATCTAGAATTTTACGGGGTTACTTTGATATCCAGTGGTGGGTTATTACAAGAAGGAAAAGCTATTGCGAAGCTGGTCAGAGACAACAGAATGATAACCTACGTTCCTGATAATTCATTGTGTGCCAGTTCATGCTTTTGGGTATTTGCTGCAGGGATACACCGGTATGCTGGCAAGCAAACTTCCATCGGCGTTCATAGTGTAGGGCGAACAAATCAAGAAGAAGATGAATTAACAAAATCGAATACACTGGATATGATTAGGGCATACGCAGCTCTGGGAGTACCTGATGATATTGTCGGTGCAACAGCAAAAACCAAACCCAATGAGATACACTTCCTGACCAGAAGTGAACTAAACGCAATGGTGAACAACCCTGCACCACCCGAAGAATTTACAAATTACCTTATTTCAACAAATCAATCAGTAGAGACAACAAAATTAATTCAAACATCCTTACCATCAGAAGAATCCAAAAACTACTCCCGAGACCTCAATGAGAGAGGGATTAATCTCATTCATACAGGAAATTACGATGAAGCAGTCAAAGTATTAGAAGAGGCTAAAAAACATAATAATTTTGACACTGAAGTTTTAGGAAACTTAGGTTACGCTTATTACAGGAATAATGACTTAAAAAATGCACAGGATAACATAACAGCTTCATTAAAAATCAATGAGACAAGAAGTGTATCCTGGGGTAACCTTGGCGAAATCGTTGCAAAGCAAGGAAATGTTAAGTGGGCAATCGACTGCTTTAATAATTATATTTATTACTCAAAAAATAAAGAGTCTGCATTAAGGCACTTAAATCGCCTGACACAGTCTGAGAATATTTACTTATCGATGGCCGCAAGTTCAATAATCAATAAATAATCACTATCGTGAGCCAATTCTGTCTGCCCTGTTGGCTCATGTTAGTAGACAAAAGAAAGAAAAGGAATAATTAATAAATGCTGTCAGAAATAATTTCCTCAATGATAAAATGGCGAAGGTAAGTATTCAGTGTTAGGATAACATCGCCATTGCCTCCTCTGAGCTCGCAGAAAAAAACACCCTTATTCCTTTGTTGGGAATAATTTCCATCATACCTGCGAAAGATAACAGAGAGAGGAGCAGAAAAATATTGTACAGACCCACGACATCCATTAACCCACCAAATATAACCATTCCCAATATGATTTAATCATAACAAAAATAATAAGGTCGGATAAAAAATTATCCACAATTATTTAGGCAAGCTGAGCACTAATAGCAAATCGGCAGTAACACTTATTCAGTTCCTGGACAGACCAATGATAAATACTCCTATAAACCGCGCTATAACATGATGATAGATTTCCATCAACAAATAAGACAAAAAATTGGAGAAAAAACACACATTGTATTTACTGTCAAACCATTTATTTAAATAAGGATCCCATAATGACACCGCAACCCATACTTCTTGTTAAGAAACCGACAAAAACTGGCGAAAGTCCATTTATTTCCTTTATGATGCATGGAAATTCCAGTGTCATTGGTGCAAAAGCAGTAGCTATAATCAGACTATATAAAAATACCGACTATAAGCAAGCAGTGGGCAATTGTAAATAAACAATTACTAAAATAATTTTTAGGGATATAGTTAACTGAATGCCTACAAAGAAGAATTTTGCAGGCATTACAGGTATGTATATTAGACACCAATTATACGTATACTATGTTGTTGATTATTTTTTATGGCCCAGACATTTAACTCTGCTAAAATCTGAGAAATAAACGCTCCGTTCGGATCATGACCTATCGGGTCATAATCATCTCCGTTGAATAAGCTTGATATAAGATTTTGTACTTTAACCTTAAGTTCGTCATCAGATGATATGCGATGAAAAGCAGAATATGGTTTATCTTTGCCAAGTTCAGTTCCTCCCAGAAAGCGTTCAAAGTCAGGGATGCTCCAGCGATCATAAACAACATGGCCATTTTGTCTGCATCTTATTATTTCGTTGCGAATTGTCTCATTGATAGTCCACATTCCATTTCCGGAACCATCCTTGCGATATGGCCAATCAATATCATGCACGATCCCAAAGTTGCTTTTGAAATGGCGTAGCATTTTTATTAAAGGTACAAGAACGGCTTTACCCCGCGCCCGGATAATGCTTATCTTTCCTGCCATTTCATGCTGAGTTTTTACTATTGCAGAAATAAATTCCGCATGTTCAGTATCACCCTCTACAATAATTGGATAACTGCCAAAGAATATTTCTGCAAAACCTATATCGGTTAGTTGCAATGCCTGTAAATTATCTTTCTCTTCTGCAGAAAAGTTGGCTTCATCTGCGACATATAATTTTGGAGATAATGATTTCCCATCAGGTGAACGTTGCATACGTGCAATTGTCGTATGGTCTTCAAGTGGGTTAATAAAGTAAGGTGAGTGCGTAGTCAATAATACTTGCCAGTCAGGATGTTTTCCCAGAGCATAAAGGTGTGATTGTGCAGCTCTTGCTGCCATTGGATGCAAAGCATTTTCTGGCTCACCCATCAGAAGGACGTAGCCCGGCAATGCAGGATCTTCGGCATCCTCCGGAATTACACCTCCATTTTTTATAGCGTCAATTTGGTGGTTAAGTAATTTTACGGCCTCACTTTCTGCATCCTTTTTACACTCTTTCTTTAATTGTTCATTTAAAGACTTAAGAAGTGCATCTCGTTTTTCAGTTTGTCGACTGATCTCATTATGAACTTGTAACATCGCCCAGAATAAAGCTCTCCTTGCTCCTGTACCTTGTTGTCCTATTCAGGATTGGCCAGCAGCTTCTTCAACCAATAATCCGGATCCTTGCTTGAGCAAATTCTCAATTTTTAGTTCAGGTGGAATCATTTCTACATGGAGTAGTACGCCAAGCCCTGGAAAGATACTTTGAAATCCAGATTGTATTTGCTGAGAAATGCTGGAAATTCTTTCCTGATGAGGTCCTGCCAGTGCATTAACAGTAGCTGCCAGAGCCGCTTTATCTTTCGATATCTGAGAGTTATTATCACTTTCCAGTGTCTTAATTTCCTTTACTAAAGGGCTTAAGGCAAGGGTAAGCAATACTTCTTCTGTCGTTATGGCATCATCTAATGATTTTATACGCATTGGTCTTGGAAGCCGAGATTTGAAAACATTATCGGCTCCACCAGCCTTCCCATCAGGTGCCCAATTATCTAATTGAGGATCCCATGTTTTCCTTATAGCCTTTCCGGTTTCATCCCAGACCCATGAACTTCTGACTATCCTCTTTTCGCCATCAACAATCTTCCATTTTTCATCTACATTTCCCATTCCTTCTGGAATATGAACATCAAGGATAACCTCAGACGGTTGTTCAGCAATAGCCCAATTACATCGGTCATTACTAATATTGAAAGAAATTGGGTTAAATGCGAGTTCGTAAGCCCTGAGTATCGTTGTTTTTCCGGAGTTATTGGGGCCAACAAGACAAAGGATATCATCAAGCTTAACCTGAACACCCTCAGGCCCGATACATCCTATATTCTTGACATATATACTTAATAATTTTGATCTCATACCTTCATCCCTTGAAATGACATGATAGAAAATGCATATTGAAAATCAATTAACTATATGTATGTAACCGAAGGTAAATTGCTACTTTTTTTACAGCATGATGTGATTGTGTGTCGGATAGCCTGAGGATTTCTGCTGACGACTGCTTGGCACAGAGCAGACTGCCAAGTTTTTTACTCAGGTTGCAGTTCCACTACGGGGGCAGGATCAACACAGCCTTTAAAGATATGACCATATTAACGATCACTTAATGCACCAGACCGCTCAAATCAGTTTCATGTAATCAGCTTCGATTGGTGGTCATTCTGGTGGTCTTGACAGATGGGGGATTCAGGTTTAGCTTACTTATTAGCCAGTTACTGGCAAAGGCGATCCCAGTCAGAGGAGCCAAATTTAAGAAGCCTGCTTTTGAGCAGGCTTTTTGCTTTTCTGTCTACCACCTTTCTTCCGTGGACAAATACCGCCGGGTCGTTTGTTTCGCTTATCCGGACGCTGACGCTCCCCAGCGGGTAACGTCAGCGTTTATCTCACGATTCCCACGTCATCGACGATTAACGGAACGGCGGCTCGTTGAAGGTGCGCAGCT
>OJKH01000735.1_pt1 | contig 10945 bp, 11 predicted proteins | sample 1596471 | NCBI WGS metagenome assembly OJKH01 (sample SAMEA4350108, study PRJEB24818) | metagenome | biome: human; feature: gut; material: faeces | place: Denmark | collected 2013-09
CGTATGAGGGGAAACTCTCACGTACGGTTCTTAGGGGGGGATGGGCCAGCAATGGCTTGTCCCTACCCGACTATCTTCCGCAGGGCTTTTTCGATCTCCTCGTGTGTGACGAAGGCCATGAGTACAAGGGGTCGGGTTCCGCACAGGGACAGGCGATGGGCGTGCTTGCCGCCAAGGCTCGCAGGACCCTGCTGCTGACGGGCACGCTGATGGGCGGCTACGCGGACGATTTGTTCGCGCTGCTGTTCCGGACGCTGACCGGACGGATGATCGAAGACGGCTACCGTCCCTCCAGGACTGGCAGCATGACGTCGGCTGCGATGGCCTTCATGCGCGAACACGGCGTTTTGAAGGACATCTATTCCGAAAGCACCGGCACGGCGCACAAGACGGCCAGGGGCACCAAGATCACGGTGCGCACCGTCAAAGCGCCTGGCTTCGGGCCGAAGGGCATCCTGCGATGCGTGCTGCCGTTCACCGTGTTCCTGAAACTCAGGGACATTGGCGGCAACGTGCTTCCTCCCTACGAGGAGGAATTTCGTGAGGTCGCGATGGAGGCCGATCAGGCCATCGCTTATCGTGACCTGGCCGGCCGCCTCACGGCGGCTCTCAAGGAAGCCCTGCGTAAGCGGGACACGACGCTTCTTGGCGTGGTCCTCAACGTGCTTCTGGCCTGGCCAGACACGTGCTTCCGTCCCGAGACGGTCACGCATCCCCGCACGCGGGAATTGCTGGCGTTCACACCGTCGCAGTTCAACGAGCTGGAAATCACGCCGAAAGAGCGTGAACTGATCGACATCTGCAAGGCAGAGAAAGCCGAGGGCCGCAAGGTCCTGGCCTATACCGTCTACACCGGGACGCGGGACACCACGTCGAGGCTGAAGGTTCTGCTGGAGCAGGAAGGCCTGAAGGTCGCGGTGCTGCGCGCAAGCGTGGATACCTCACGACGCGAAGACTGGATCGCCGAGCAGCTCGACCGTGGCATTGATGTGCTGCTAACCAATCCCGAACTGGTCAAGACGGGCCTGGACCTGCTGGAGTTCCCAACGATTGTTTTCATGCAGTCGGGATGGAACGTTTACACGCTTCAGCAGGCCTCGCGCCGGTCATGGCGGATCGGTCAGAAGCTGGCCGTGAAGGTCATCTATCTCGGCTATGCGGCCACGTCGCAAATGACGTGCCTGTCGCTGATGGCCAAGAAGATCCTCGTCTCGCAGAGCACGTCGGGAGATGTGCCGGAGTCCGGTCTGGATGCCCTCAACACGGATGGCGATTCCGTAGAAGTGGCGATGGCAAGGCAACTTGTCGCCGCCTGATTCAACTCCCCATGCCGGCGTCCCATCGGGTCGCCGGCCTTCTCGTTTCTTCCACCTTGCAGTCATGCCCGCGTTCTTCGTGGGCATGACTGTGTTCTTTTTCATCGCAAGGAGATTTCCATGAACACCAACACCCAAGCTACGTCCGAAATCGTCAACGCTCGCCTGACGCTCGACGTGACCTATCTGCTCAACGGAGAACCCGTATTGGAAATGCTGGAACGCCTGCGCGGACTGTGCGAGCGCGCTATCGGCGAAGGCATGTTGACCGGCGAGACCGCCGCGGAGGTGGACACCTGGTCAATCGACGCTTCCCTTTCGCCCTCGGCAGTCGTCAGTGAGGCACACGAAGCCGAGATCGCCGCCTTCATACGACAGCGTATCGAGGACGGAAACCTCGACGCGGAAGACATCCCCGCGCGCATTGTGCGTTACGGCCTGATGGCCCCCGAAGCATTCGTCTCCGAGATGCGTGAACGCATGGACATGGATGACGGCGATGATCTCGAAGCACTAGCCACTGTTGCCGTATCGGCCGATCTTCCGGATCATGCAGAATTCGAGATGCGGATCGCGGTCGCCTGCGTCAACGCTTCCGGCATGTCCGACATGCCGATCTTCACCATCAGGATCACCCGGGAAGAATATGACCTGGGTGTTCATTACGACAAGGCCAAAGACCTGGCCCAAGAATCCGGATACGAAGAGCCGTTCGTCTGCTTCGATGCGACAGAACAGGACGCCATCCTGTCGGCCGCGCGAAAGCTGGGTTTTGTCCGTGAGGATTGATCCGGTAAGGACGCATCCATTTCATCAGGCCCCAATACGGGGCCTTTTTTTCGGTCCAGAGGGTGAGCCTGAGAAGCTGGTAGTGAAGGTCATCCTCCCAGCCTGCAGCACTGCATAGATTGCTCAATAGGGGGAGCCAGCAAATCCCTTTGTTTGCTGATGCTCCCGCCATCAACAGCGATGGTGTCGGTTCAACGTCCCAGAGAACCGACACATGCAACCATTCAGCCACCTCCATCGCCGTCTGGCGGGCTGCGGCCTGCTGATCGCCGCCGTACTGATGAGCGGCTGCGCGACGACAGCGCCTCCACCCAAGGCCGCCCCGATCGCGAAGCCGGCGATCGCACCGGCAAAACCGAAACCGGAATTCGTACCCGTCGTTCGCTATGGCCGTTACACGCTGGTCGAACTGGCGCCGGCATCGGCACAGCAAGACCTGTTGCTGCAGGTTGTCGATGTCGCCATCCCCGACACGCGCAGCGCGACAGTAGGCGATGCGCTGCGTCACGTTCTGCTGCGTTCCGGCTACCAACTTTGCTCGGTGGGCGACATCACTGCGCTCAACTCATTGCCGCTGCCCGCATCCCACTATCGGCTGGGGCCGATGCTTCTGCGCGATGCCCTGCTGACGTTGGCAGGTCCTGCATGGGATCTGAAAGTCGATGATGGCGCTCGCCGGATTTGCTTCAACCGCGCTCAGCAGCCGTCTTCAAGTCAGACCCAATCGCCACCGCAGTCAGCCTTGAAGGCTACCGGTCATGTCGAAAGACGTCCGCTCACAACGGAGGTGCGGCCATGACCACCATCCCTGGCTCTCCCCGTCGCTCGCGCGTACCGCTGCTGCGCGTGGCCACCATCACCTGGGTCTTGCTGATCAGCACGGGAGCAGTGGTGAATCACGTGGCGTTGTCCAACCTTGCCACCGAGGCAGGCGGCAGCGCACAGAGCACGCAAGTCGCAGCCCTGGAGGCCCGGCTGGCAGAACTGGGGCAGCAGCTCGAAGCGCAGCGTCAGCAGCCTGCCACGTTGACGACCACACAGTTCGAGACCGAGCGTCAGGCCATCAAGCAACGGGTTTCCAGGATCGAGCAGGCCCTCGGCGAACGGCTGACGGTCGATAGCCTTGCCCCGTTGCATAGCCGCATCGAGCAACTGGAAGCCCGCCTGGCGAAAGCCGCTCAGGTCGTGCCCGCCCCAATCCGCACGCGGAAGAACCAGGCCTCCAGGCCCAAAGCGGCGGTTCCTCCATTCAAGGTTGTCGGTCTCGAAATGCGGGGCGGTGAACGCTTCTTGTCGATTCAGCCCGCGGGGGGAGCTTCCTCGCCACTGACCGGCGTTTTGCGGCCCGGTGAATCAGAGGCTGGCTGGCGGCTGGAAACCATCGAAGACCGTACCGCCGTGTTCCAGAACAACGGTCAGGTTCTTCGCGTGGTAGCGCCATAGGAGGGCCAGATGAACCGCATGATCATTTCGCTTGCCCTGGCTACCAACCTTGCCGTTGGCGTCATCTCCCCCGTATCAGCACAGAACACCCGCACATCCACTTCACCTGTTGTACCTGGTCAGGAACAGGCGACAACCGCGAACAACAGCGAGGAGCAGAACGCTCGCGACTGGGGGCTGCGCCTGGAGGAGTGGACACGTTACCGGGAGGTGATGCGTGGTCCGTTGGGCATTTTTTCCCCCAATCTCGATCCGCTTACCGCGCTCGGCATCGAAGCGCGTTCAGATGAAGAGCGCCGGCGCTACGCCGAACTGCAGGTTCAGGTCGAAGCGCGGCGTGTCGAGAAAACACTGGCTTACCAGCGTGCTTATGACGCTGCCTGGCAACGCCTGCATCCGGGCATGCAGCGCGTCAATCTGCCGGGGGCCAACCAGACTTCCAGCGCAACCGGCGTGCCGGGCGATGCGAACCGGTTGGCCGTATTCATCAAGGACGGTTGTGCCCCATGCGGCCAGCTTGTCCAGCAATTGCAGACCTCCGGGGCCGAATTCGACCTCTACATGGTCGGCAGCCGCCAGGATGATGCCCGCATCCGCGATTGGGCCAAGCGTGCCCGGATTGACCCCGCCCGTGTTCGTAGCAGCTCCATCACCCTCAACCATGATGCAGGGCGCTGGTTGTCACTGGGCCTGCAAGGGGATCTGCCAGCCGTCGTGCGGCAGATCGGCGGCGAATGGCAAAGGCAATGAACCGCTATGCACGCCTGCTTGCAGTTCTGGCCGCCTCGATCGCCGGAACCGCGCTCGCCAGGGCACAGGAGATACCGCCTCCTGCATACCAGGTCGCGGCGCAGCGTGCGGATATTCCGTCCCCGGTGCTCTATGCCGTTGCGCTGCAGGAGAGCGGCTTGCGGCGTGGTGGCCGACTGGTCCCATGGCCCTGGACCCTGAACGTCGCTGGAGCCGCCCGCCGTTTCGGTAGCCACGCTGAGGCATGCAACGGGCTGAACAAAGCGTTGCGCGAAGTGCCGCCAACCCGCATCGACGCGGGACTGGCTCAGATCAACCTGGGTTACCAGAAGCATCGCTACAGCCACCCCTGCGAACTGCTCGATCCATATCGCAACCTCGCGATCGCGGCCGAAATCCTGCGTGAACAACATACGCCGGGCGAAGACTGGTTGCTCGCGATTGGCCGCTATCACCGCCCGGCTGGCGGCGCCCCCGCCGCGCGCTACCGGCGCAGCGTCAGCCAGCACCTGGCGCGTGTGGTCGGTCCTTCCCGTGCTGACGCTTCCACCAGGAGGAATACCCCATGAAGCCTACCTTCACTGCCGTTGCCGCGAGACCGATTCTTTGCGCCCTGTTATGTGCCAGTGGTCTGCCAGCCCTGGCAGGCCAGCCGCCTCTCGTGGTGGTCGAGGACCATGGAGGCAGGTCGGCCTTGCCTTACTACCAGGCGCTGGACCTGCCACCACGCCAGGACCAACCGGACCCGCCGCGGATCTCTGTGCCGCCGTCCGCAGGCAAGACCTTCAGCGAAGCCGATATGCTGCCCGTGCGCTCGGAGCGGCTGTCGCCCGGCGATGAACCTCGCAGGGTAATCCAGGCACCAGGCCTGGCCCCCGTTTTCCTCATCGGTGATGACGAACGCTCTCGCGCCTGGCTGATTGAGCGCAAGGCGGCGCTGCACGAAATCAGCGCCATCGGTCTCGTGGTCAATGTCGGATCGGCGGAGACACTTGCAGGGTTGCGCAAGCTGGCTCCCGAGCTCACTTTGTCTCCGGTGTCGGGCGACGACCTCGCTCAGCGGTTGGGACTGCGGCATTACCCGGTCCTGATCACCGCCACCGGCATCGAGCAGTGAGTGCGCCATCATGGCCCAGCCTCATGCGGTGGAAGTGCTGCTGCGGCCAGCGGTGGAGCTATACACCGTTGCGGTTTGCGCCGGCGCCGCGTTGGTGTGCATGGTGGCACCCTGGTCGCTGGCGTTAAGCCCGCTGCTGGGCTTCGGCAGCGCTCTGGCATTCCTCGTGTTCGGCGGCATCCGCTTGCGCGAGGCGATGGCTATCTTGCGATACCGCCGCAACATCCGCCGCCTGCCTCGCTATGTCATGACCAGCCGGCAGGTGCCGGTCAGTCGGCAACGCCTGTTTATCGGCCGCGGTTTTCGCTGGGATCAACGCCACACCCACCGGCTGATGCAGACCTATCGACCGGAGTTTCGGCGTTACGTCGAACCCACGCCGATCTACCGTCTTGCCCGGCGCGTCGAAGAGCGCCTGGAGTTCGCGCCGTTTCCGCTTTCAAAACTCGCTCGGGTGATCGCATGGGACAGCCCATTGAATCCCGCGCGGCCGCTGCCCCCAGTGGGAGGTATGCCACGCCTGCACGGCATCGAGCCGCACGAGATCGACGTCACCCTGCCGCTCGGCGAACGCGTCGGCCACTCGCTTGTGCTGGGAACCACCCGCGTTGGCAAGACCAGGCTCGCGGAATTGTTCATCACCCAGGACATCCGTCGGCGCAACGCCTCCGGTGAACATGAGGTCGTCATCGTCTTCGATCCGAAGGGTGACGCAGACCTGTTGAAGCGGATGTACGTCGAGGCCAAACGCGCCGGGCGTGAGGGCGAGTTCTATGTATTTCATCTCGGATGGCCCGACATTTCGGCCCGCTACAACGCTGTGGGACGCTTCGGCCGCATCAGTGAAGTGGCGACCCGCATCGCCGGGCAGCTTTCCGGGGAAGGCAATAGCGCTGCATTCCGTGAATTTGCATGGCGGTTCGTCAACATCATCGCCAGGGCCCTGGTGGAGCTGGGGCAGCGGCCGGACTACCTGCTGATCCAGCGACATGTCGTGAACATCGACGCGCTGTTCATCGAATATGCCCAACGCTACTTCGCAAGCCATGAGCCGAAGGCCTGGGAGATCATCGTTCAGCTGGAAGGCCGGATCAACGACAAGAACACGCCCCGTCACATGATGGGCAGGGAGAAGCGCGTGGTGGCGCTCGAACAGTATCTGTCTCAGGTGCGCGTGTACGACCCCGTGCTTGATGGCTTGCGGTCGGCAGTGCGTTATGACCGCACCTATTTCGACAAGATCGTCGCGTCATTGTTGCCGTTGCTTGAGAAGCTCACCACCGGCAAAACAGCACAGCTGCTCGCCCCCAACTATTCCGACCTGAATGACCCGCGACCGATCTTCGACTGGATGCAGATCATCCGCAAGAGGGCGGTCGTTTACGTTGGCCTGGATGCCCTGTCGGATGCGGAGGTCGCGGCGGCGGTCGGAAACTCGATGTTCAGCGATCTGGTATCCGTCGCAGGACACATCTACAAATTCGGGATTGATGACGGCCTTCCCGGCACGGCTACCGGGGTGAAAATTCCCATCAACGTCCACGCGGACGAATTTAATGAATTGATGGGCGATGAATTCATTCCCATGGTCAACAAAGGTGGCGGCGCGGGCCTCCAGGTCACGGCCTATACCCAGACGCTGAGCGATATCGAAGCACGCATCGGCAATCGCGCGAAGGCTGGCCAGGTCGTCGGCAACTTCAATAATCTCTTCATGTTGCGGGTACGCGAAACGGCCACGGCAGAGCTGTTGACCAAACAGCTTCCCAAGGTCGAGGTTTACACGACTTCGCTGATGAGCGGCGCCACCGATAGCTCGGATATTCGCGGCCAGACGGACTTCACCAGCAACACCCAGGATCGCATCACCACGACAAGCGTGCCGCTGATCGAGCCCGCTCATGTGGTGTCTCTGCCCAAAGGTCAGGCGTTCGCATTGCTGGAGGGCGGCAACCTATGGAAGGTTCGCATGCCGTTGCCGGCGCCGGACCCGGACGAAGTGATGCCGAAGGATCTGCAGCAACTGGCAGGCTACATGCGCCAGCACTACGTCGAAGCCGGCGACTGGTGGGAAAACCAGGGACTTCCCGGCCTTCAGGATGAGCCCCTGCCGGACGACCTTCTCGACGGCTTCCGGCACATTGCCACAGCAGAAGACGAGGCGGCACTGCCATGAGCGATCCGGCCGCGACAGCGCAACGCCAGCAGAACCGCCAGCAGGGGCTGATCGCCGGCATCATCACGCTGCCGTTTCGCCTCTTCGGCGTACTGTGCGGCTCGCTCCTTCTGTGCATCGTCATCGAGTGCGTAGGCATGCACTTATTCTGGCCAGAACAGGGATGGCGGCACGCACAGGGAATGCTGGATTACGAGCTGGCCCAGCTCTCCGGCCACTTCACCCGCAGCGCTCTCGTACAGGAGCCGGGGCGCACCGCCCATTGGCTGGTCGAACAGGCCTACGAGTGGATCTTCGTCAAAACTGGCCTGCTGGAATGGATGCGCAATGCGGCGAACCAGGCCAGCGCTCCCAGCCATGGCGCAGCGCGGGATTTTCGCTACTACATCAGCCAAGCCTATGTCTGGGTGGAAAGCTACCTGATCGCTGCGGCATTCACGACCCTGGTGTTCATCGTGCGCCTGATGGTGCTGGTGCTCACCTTGCCGCTGTTCCTGATGGCGGCTTTCGTCGGGCTGGTCGACGGCCTCGTGCGCCGCGACATCCGCCGGTTCGGCGCCGGACGCGAATCCGGCTTCATCTATCATCGCGCCAAAGCATCGCTGATGCCGCTGGCGGTGCTGCCATGGGTGATCTACTTGGCGCTTCCAGTGAGTATCAGTCCCTTGCTCATCCTGCTGCCCAGCGCGGTGCTGCTGGGACTGGCAACGGACATCGCTGCCGGAAGCTTCAAGAAGTATTTGTAGGTGTATTGCCACAATGCAAACTGACACTCGGGCTTGCAAAAGTTGATCGGCAATAACGATCAATATTAAATTATTGATCTGCAAAAACCTTTATGAAAAACGAAATACTTCTGCCATGATGAAATTCCACCCGGTACTTCAAAGATAGGGAGCCCGGAGTGGAATAGCGACCAACACCATGGAAATCCGCCCGCGCTGTCATTGGCGGGCTTTTCCCTCCGGCCATTAATGGCCTTTCCGGCAGACAAAAAGAACGCCAGCAAGGAGGGCAAATGCTCATTCTGACGCGCCGCGTCGGTGAAGTCATCCGTATTGGGGACGATATCACCGTCACCGTCCTGGGGGTCAAAGGCCAGCAGGTGAAGTTCGGAACTTCTGCGCCGAAGGACGTGAATGTTCATAGAGAAGAAATCTATGACCGGATTCACGGTGAAAGAGTTTCGGCTCTTTCTGGAAAGAACCTCTATTAGACAGAAGTTCTGAATACAGGCGCAATTTTGCGCCTGCTTCTCTTTTCAGTTCGTCGGTCGATCAACCCAGCAGCGTTTTCGCAAGCGACATCTGTTCATGTTCGAAGGCAGGCGCGAAATCGTCCAGCTCGTTCGAGCGCAACCCCACCGCGGCACTGAGCGCGACCTTCCGCCAATCCAGAACGGCTGCATGCACTTCGGCCAGAACGGCCAGCGCATCGCTCCTGCTCAACGAAAAATACGCGCTTCGGGCCAGCAGCATCTCAATATCGGTGATCGGCCCATCCTCTTCAGACAGCCAGGTCTTGGATTCCCGTTCCTTGTCTGGAAAGGGATTGACGTCGAAGGCCGGCGCCAGTCGCCAGAGCCCCCGTTCGACATGCAGAAAACCATGGTTCTGCAGGTGGTCATCCACATTGGTGATCAACAGGTTGAAGACCAGGCGCCGCCACAATTGCTGTACATCGGCGGTCGGCGCATGTCCCAGCGAGCGGATAACGTCCGCGATCTCGGTGTAGCTTCGATCCTCTTCGCGCGAAGCCTGGAGCAGGGATGCGGCCGACTGATACGGTATGCGCCCGTCGGCACCATCGCGATCGAAGCGGCGGATGATCGCGACCGGTATGCCGTCGAGTTCCACGATACGGGCAGGCGCAGCGTCGATGCCGGCACGTTGCGCCAGGCACAGCGCCAGCACCTCTCCGCGCGTCACGCTGCGCGTGTCTCCCACGCTCGGGAATTTTCCGATAGCCAGCGCACCATCTTCATCGACTACAGTGCTCTTGGGCCGCATGCCGCCAAGAGACGTGCCCTTGCCCTGCAGGTAACGCAGATCCTCGGTGCTTTCCTGGCCTTGCTCAACCGCACGGCTGGCGCTGTAGATGCGTTGCAGTTCCAGAAGCGGCGGTGTGCTGCGCCTGCCGTCCTCTACCGTCCGACAATAGCGGCCATCCTGGTCGCGCAGACGCAAGGCGCCAACCCGGCTGAAGTCGTCAACCGCCAGCAGGTAGTCCAGCTCGGTCAACGGGGCGAGCGCTGCATTGTCCTTGCGCCGCTTGGCGTGGTCCCGCGCGATGACCCTGCGTCCCCATGCGTCTGGAGCCGTATCGGCAAGGGCGAAGTGAAAGACCGAATCATGCGCTGATGGTGCCCTGCGCGGTTGATACCCGGCGTGAAGACCGAGATCGGCGGACACATTGAAGCCGGTCGGATTTGCCAGCCAGTGCTGGTCGTAGGCGAAGGTGGTGTTTTCGCGGCGGCCCTGCTTGACGTAGACGAGGGTGCCGACTGGCGTGCCCGCCTTGCCGATGCAGACCTGAATCTGCTGACGTATCGAAACAGCCGATTTCATAGCGCCCCCGATTTGCCCGGCTTGCTACGCACGCGCTGGGGCAGGTTTTCGTCCATCAGCGTCAGGCCGATGTCGTCACGCGCCGTATCCAGCAGGCCAGCCAGCGCCTGTATCTCACCGAAGACATGCAGTGCGCGGGCAAAGAAGTGGATGGGCACGCGCACATCACCTTTTTCCATGCGCCGGACGGTGGACACGGATGCGCCCATTCGCTCGGCCAGCGAGGCCTGCGAAATCCGGCGGCGCCTGCGTGCCAGCGCGACGTCGCTGCCGAGTTTGCGGATGGCACGCTCGACAGGCAGCGGCAATGGAACACCTACTTTATCACTCTCAACGGAGTGACTATCTGGTTTATGTGTTTTCATGAGGTGGATTATTGCATTCCCCCGCCTAATTTTCAATAACCGCGCTCAAGGGAGCGCACTTGTCAGATTGGCACTCCTATCGGAATGCTTATTTGCAGTGGAAGCATCTTTCCCCTGGTATTGCGCAAGCGGTTCCGGCGCAAGCGAACACGCCACATTCGATCCCTGTTGACCCCCAGCGAGCACCCACAGCCGACAGCGGCCGATACCACGTGGGCACGTCCGGGCAGGCATATCCCCCGCAGCCCAAGAATGTGGTGAGCCGGCAGTTCTCATTGTTTGCGGCTTTCACACGCTCACCGCCGCAGCATCAAGCCATTACGCATCAACGGGGAATGCACGATGGCACGGTCCTACCGCCCGGCACTTGCAAGGCGCAGCACGCTCGCAGCGCTGCTGATTGTCGGCCTGTCGACGGCTCT
>OJKH01000743.1_pt1 | contig 10867 bp, 4 predicted proteins | sample 1596471 | NCBI WGS metagenome assembly OJKH01 (sample SAMEA4350108, study PRJEB24818) | metagenome | biome: human; feature: gut; material: faeces | place: Denmark | collected 2013-09
AATTACTGGGCGAGACCTTGCTGCGCCTGCCGGGCGTTAACGACACCCGTACCTACGTGGTAATGGAAGAAGTCAAGCAAAGTAATCGTCTGGTTATTAAGACGCGCTAACACGGAACAGGTGCAAACTCGACGTAGTTTGATTACACTCCTGTTAATCCATACAGCAACAGTGCCGGGGAGACCCGGCGCTGTTGTCCGTTTTAGCAGCAGGCAGGAAACAGCCTGATACCTGGAGAGCCTTTCTTGAGCCAGGAATACACCGAAGACAAAGAAGTCAAACTAACCAAACTCAGCAGCGGGCGCCGACTCCTTGAGGCGATGCTCATCCTTTGCTCCCTCTTCGCCATCTGGCTGATGGCGGCACTACTGAGCTTTAACCCCTCGGACCCCAGCTGGTCGCAAACGGCATGGCATGAGCCTATTCATAATTTAGGCGGCGCCCCCGGCGCGTGGCTTGCCGATACCCTCTTTTTCATTTTTGGCGTCATGGCCTACACCATCCCGGTGATCATCATCGGCGGATGCTGGTTTGCCTGGCGGCATCAGGAAAACGACGAATACATTGATTATTTTGCCGTTTCCCTTCGCCTCATCGGTGCGTTAGCCCTGATCCTGACCTCCTGTGGTCTGGCGGCGATTAACGCCGATGATATCTGGTACTTCGCCTCCGGCGGGGTGATCGGCAGCCTGCTGAGCACCACGCTGCAACCCCTGCTGCACAGCAGCGGCGGCACCATCGCCCTGTTGTGTATCTGGGCGGCCGGGCTGACGCTGTTCACCGGCTGGTCGTGGGTCAGCATTGCGGAAAAGCTGGGCGGCGGCATCCTGTCCGTTCTCACCTTTGCCAGCAACCGTACCCGTCGGGATGATACCTGGGTCGATGAAGGCGAATACGAAGACGACGAGGAAGAGTACGACGACGAAGAGGCGGCCAGGCCGCAGGAATCGCGTCGCGCCCGTATCTTACGCAGCGCGCTGGCGCGGCGTAAGCGTCTGGCCGAGAAGTTTACCAACCCTATGGGGCGTAAAACCGACGCTGCGCTTTTCTCCGGCAAACGGATGGATGACGGCGAAGAGGTGGTGCAATACAGCGCCAGCGGGGCGCCTGTTGCCGCCGACGATGTACTGTTTTCCGGCGCCAGCGCCGCGCGTCCCGCAGAGGATGATGTGCTGTTCTCCGGCGCCAGCGCCGTGCGCCCGGGCGATTTCGACCCTTACGATCCGTTGTTGAATGGCCACAGTATCGCTGAGCCGGTAAGCGCAGCGGCGGCGGCTACTGCCGCGCCGCAGGCGTGGGCAGAATCACCGGTGGGCCATCACGGCGCTGCGCCAGCTTATCAGCCGGAAGCCAGCTATCCGCCGCAGCAGGCCTATCAGCCTGAACCCGCTCCGTTCCAGCAGGCTGCTTATCAGCCGCCAGCGGGGCAAACCGCACCGCAGGCGTATCAGCCTGAGCCAGCGCCGTATCAACAGCCGGTTTACGATCCGCGTGCCGGTCAACCTGCGCCGCAGGCCTATCAGCCTGAGCCAGCGCCGTATCAGCAGCCGGCTTACGATCCGTATGCCGGTCAACCTGCGCCGCAGGCCTATCAGCCTGAGCCAGCGCCGTATCAGCAGCCGGCTTACGATCCGCATGCCGGTCAACCTGCGCCGCAGGCCTATCAGCCTGAGCCAGCGCCGTATCAGCAGCCGGCTTACGATCCGTATGCCGGTCAACCTGCGCCGCAGGCCTATCAGCCTGAGCCAGCGTCGTATCAGCAGCCGACTTACGATCCCTATGCCGGTCAGCCTGCGCCTCAGACCTATCAGCAGCCGGCTTACGATCCGAACGCCGGTCAGCCCGCGCCGCAGACCTACCAGCAGCCGGCTTACGATCCGCATGCCGGCCAGCCCGCGCCGCAGCCGTATCAGCCGGAGCCAGCGGCGTATCAGCCGCAAAGCGCGCCAGTTCCCCCACCGGAGCCAGAGCCCGAGGTCGTGCAGGAGGAAGTGAAACGTCCGCCGCTCTATTATTTCGAGGAAGTGGAAGAGAAGCGGGCGCGCGAACGCGAGCTGTTGGCCTCCTGGTATCAGCCAATTCCTGAGCCGGAAAGTCCGATTGCCACTAAACCGCTGACGCCGCCGACCACTGCGTCCAAACCGCCAGTGGAGACAACCGTAGTCTCTGCGGTAGCGGCTGGGGTGCATCAGGCTACCGCCGCCAGCGGCGGCGCGGCGGCAGCAACCTCGTCCACTGCCGCATCCGCTGCGGCTACGCCATTGTTCAGCCCGGCGTCCAGCGGCCCACGGGTTCAGGTGAAAGAGGGCATCGGTCCAAAACTACCGCGGCCCAATCGCGTGCGTGTTCCTACGCGTCGGGAACTGGCCTCCTACGGCATCAAGCTACCGTCGCAGCGGGAGGCGGAACAGCGCGCGCGGCAGGCGGAGCGCGATCCGCATTATGATGATGAGCTGCTCTCGGATGAGGAAGCGGATGCTATGGAGCAGGATGAACTGGCTCGCCAGTTCGCCGCCACCCAGCAGCAGCGCTACGGTCATCGCTGGGAAGACGATAACGCGACTGATGACGATGAGGCCGACGCCGCGGCGGAAGCGGAGCTGGCGCGTCAGTTTGCCGCTACCCAGCAGCAGCGGTACGCTACCGAGCAGCCGCCGGGCGCCAACCCGTTCTCGCCGGCAGATTATGAATTCTCGCCGATGAAAACGTTGGTCAATGACGGCCCGAGCGAACCGCTGTTTACGCCCACGCCGGAAGTCCAGCCGCAGCAGCCGGCCCAGCGCTATCAACAACCGGCGGCCGCTCCGCAGCAGGGTTATCAACCTGCGCAGCATCAGCCGATACACCATCAGCCTGTGCCGCCGCAGCCGCAATCCTATCCGACTGCGTCGCAGCCCGTACAGCCGCAACAACCGGTTGCCCCGCAGGGGCATCAGCCTGCCGCCCCTGCGCCGCAGGAGAGCCTGATCCACCCGCTGCTGATGCGCAATGGCGATAGTCGACCGCTGCAAAAGCCGACCACGCCACTGCCGTCGCTGGATCTGCTTACCCCGCCGCCGAGTGAAGTCGAGCCGGTGGATACCTTTGCTCTCGAGCAGATGGCACGCCTGGTGGAAGCGCGACTCGCCGATTTCCGCATTAAAGCGGATGTGGTGAACTACTCACCGGGGCCGGTGATCACCCGCTTCGAACTGAATCTGGCGCCTGGCGTTAAGGCCGCACGGATCTCTAACCTGTCACGGGACCTGGCGCGATCGCTGTCAACGGTCGCCGTGCGCGTGGTGGAGGTGATCCCGGGCAAACCGTATGTCGGGCTTGAGCTGCCGAATAAAAAACGCCAGACCGTCTACCTGCGTGAAGTGCTCGACAACGCCAAGTTCCGTGATAACCCATCTCCGCTCACCGTGGTGCTGGGCAAAGACATCGCTGGCGATCCGGTAGTAGCCGATCTGGCGAAAATGCCGCATCTGCTGGTGGCCGGTACCACCGGTTCCGGTAAGTCTGTTGGCGTCAACGCCATGATCCTCAGCATGCTCTACAAGGCGCAGCCGGAAGATGTGCGTTTCATTATGATCGACCCGAAAATGCTCGAGCTGTCGGTCTACGAAGGAATTCCGCACCTGCTGACGGAAGTGGTCACCGACATGAAAGACGCCGCCAATGCGCTGCGCTGGAGCGTCAATGAGATGGAGCGCCGCTACAAGCTGATGTCGGCGCTGGGCGTGCGTAACCTCGCGGGCTACAACGAGAAGATCGCCGAAGCCGCGCGCATGGGACGTCCGATCCCGGATCCGTACTGGAAGCCTGGCGACAGCATGGACGCCGTACATCCGGTGCTGGAAAAACTGCCGTACATCGTGGTGCTGGTGGATGAATTCGCCGATCTGATGATGACCGTCGGCAAAAAGGTGGAAGAGCTGATCGCTCGCCTGGCGCAGAAAGCGCGCGCGGCGGGGATCCACCTGGTGCTGGCGACACAGCGTCCGTCGGTAGATGTTATTACCGGCCTGATTAAGGCCAACATCCCGACGCGCATCGCCTTTACCGTGTCGAGTAAAATTGACTCACGTACCATTCTCGATCAGGGCGGCGCGGAATCGCTGCTGGGTATGGGGGATATGCTTTACTCCGGGCCGAACTCTACCACGCCGGTGCGTGTCCACGGGGCGTTTGTGCGCGACCAGGAAGTCCACGCCGTGGTTCAGGACTGGAAAGCCCGCGGTCGCCCGCAATATGTGGATGGCATTACCTCCGACAGCGAAAGCGAAGGCGGCGGTGGCGGCTTCGACGGCGGGGAAGAGCTGGATCCGTTGTTCGATCAGGCAGTCAACTTTGTGACCGAGAAGCGCAAAGCGTCGATTTCCGGGGTTCAGCGTCAGTTCCGCATCGGCTATAACCGTGCCGCGCGTATTATCGAACAGATGGAAGCGCAGGGTATCGTCAGCGAGCAGGGCCATAACGGTAACCGCGAAGTGCTGGCGCCGCCGCCCTTTGAATGAGTGCAAAGTTGGGTAAATAAGCGCAAAATCAGCCAATTCTTCTGTCCCGCCGCCGCCGGCGGTCCTACAGTAGGGGCAGAAGAGGCTCCCGCGTCGGGAGTGACGCACATTAAGGAAGAACAATGAAAAAACTCGCAATCACCTGTGCATTACTGTCTGGTATGGTCGTCAGCCAGGTCTGGGCAGATGCGGCCAGCGACTTAAAAAGCCGTCTTGATAAAGTGAGCAGCTTCCATGCCAGCTTCACGCAAAAAGTCACCGACGGTAGCGGTAACGCCGTGCAGGACGGGCAGGGAGACCTGTGGGTGAAACGCCCGAACCTGTTTAACTGGCATATGACCCAGCCGGATGAGAGCGTCCTCGTTTCGGATGGTAAAACGCTGTGGTTCTATAACCCGTTCGTCGAGCAGGCCACGGCGACCTGGCTGAAAGACGCCACCAGCAACACGCCGTTTATGCTGATTGCCCGCAACCAGTCCAGCGACTGGCAGCAATATAATATCAAGCAAAATGGCGATGATTTTGTGCTGACGCCAAAAAGCGGCAGCGGCAACCTCAAGCAGTTCACGATCAACGTCGGTCGGGACGGCACTATCCATCAGTTCAGCGCCGTCGAGCAGGATGATCAGCGCAGCAGCTATCAGCTGAAATCGCAGCAGAACGGCGCCGTCGACGCAGCTAAGTTCACCTTTACGCCGCCGAAAGGGGTGACGGTGGACGATCAACGTAAGTAGAGGCGAAAGTGAGCAATCTGTCGCTCGATTTTTCCGACAACGCGTTTCAACCTCTGGCCGCTCGCATGCGGCCAGAAAATTTAGCGCAGTATATTGGCCAGCAGCACCTGCTGGCGCCGGGTAAACCCCTGCCGCGGGCCATTGAGGCCGGGCACCTGCATTCGATGATCCTCTGGGGGCCGCCGGGTACCGGCAAGACCACTCTGGCGGAAGTGATTGCCCGCTACGCCAGCGCCGATGTCGAACGGATCTCAGCGGTAACCTCCGGGGTGAAAGAGATTCGCGAGGCTATTGAGCGCGCGCGGCAAAATCGCAACGCCGGCCGGCGAACCATCCTGTTTGTTGACGAAGTGCATCGCTTTAATAAAAGCCAGCAGGATGCCTTTCTGCCGCATATTGAAGACGGCACCATTACTTTTATTGGCGCGACCACCGAAAACCCCTCCTTTGAGCTTAACTCGGCGCTGCTCTCCCGCGCTCGCGTCTACTTACTGAAATCGCTCACCACCGACGATATCGAGCGGGTGCTTGACCAGGCGATGAACGATAAAACCCGCGGCTACGGCGGCCAGGATATCATTTTGCCGGATGAGACCCGCAGGGCCATTGCCGAGCTAGTGAACGGCGACGCGCGGCGAGCGCTGAATACCCTGGAAATGATGGCCGATATGGCCGAAAGCGATGACTCGGGCAAGCGGGTGCTGATGGCGGAACTGCTGACCGAGATCGCCGGCGAGCGAAGCGCGCGCTTTGATAATAAAGGCGACCGGTTCTACGATTTGATTTCCGCCCTGCATAAGTCGGTGCGCGGTAGCGCGCCGGATGCGGCACTTTACTGGTACGCGCGGATCATCACCGCCGGCGGCGATCCGCTGTACGTTGCCCGCCGCTGTCTGGCGATTGCCTCGGAAGATGTCGGCAACGCCGACCCGCGGGCGATGCAGGTCGCCATTTCGGCGTGGGACTGCTTTACCCGCGTCGGGCCGGCGGAAGGCGAACGGGCGATTGCCCAGGCCATTGTCTATCTGGCCTGCGCGCCGAAAAGCAACGCGGTGTACACCGCCTTCAAAGCGGCGCTGGCCGACGCGCGGGATCGTCCTGACTACGACGTTCCGGTGCATCTGCGCAATGCGCCGACGAAGCTGATGAAAGAGATGGGCTACGGCCAGGAGTATCGTTACGCTCATGACGAACCCAACGCCTACGCCGCCGGCGAGCAGTACTTCCCGCAGGAAATGGCGCAAACGCGCTATTATCACCCGACAAACCGGGGGCTTGAGGGCAAAATTGGCGAAAAGCTCGCCTGGCTCGCTGAACAGGATCAAAATAGCCCGATAAAACGCTACCGCTAATTGAGGCGTTGCGGTAAGGTTATTACACTATTTCCGTGGTCGTAGTCTGCGGCCACTTTTCTTTTTTAATTCGATAAGCACAGGATAAGCATGCTCGATCCCAATCTGCTGCGTACCGAGCCAGACGCAGTCGCAGAAAAACTGGCACGCCGGGGCTTTAAGCTGGATGTAGATAAACTTCGCGCGCTTGAAGAGCGTCGTAAAGTTCTGCAGGTGCAAACGGAAAACCTGCAGGCGGAGCGTAACTCCCGATCGAAATCCATTGGCCAGGCGAAAGCGCGCGGGGAAGACATCGAGCCATTACGCCTGGAAGTTAACAAGCTTGGCGAACAACTGGATGCTGCAAAATCCGAGCTGGAAACGCTGCTGGCGGAAATTCGCGATATCGCGCTGGCGATCCCGAATATTCCTCATGATGATGTGCCGGTTGGTCGCGACGAAAACGACAACGTTGAAGTTAGCCGCTGGGGTACGCCGCGTCAGTTCGATTTTGAGGTGCGCGATCATGTGACGCTGGGTGAAATGCACGGGGGGCTGGATTTTGCCGCCGCCGTTAAGCTCACCGGCTCGCGCTTCGTGGTGATGAAAGGGCAGCTGGCCCGTCTGCACCGCGCCCTGGCGCAGTTCATGCTGGATCTGCACACCGAACAGCATGGCTACAGCGAAAACTATGTCCCGTACCTGGTAAACCAGGACACCCTGTATGGCACTGGCCAGCTGCCGAAATTCGCCGGCGACCTGTTCCATACCCGTCCGCTGGAAGAAGAGGCTGACAGCAGCAACTACGCGCTGATCCCGACGGCGGAAGTGCCGCTGACCAACCTGGTGCGCGATGAAATCATCGACGAAGACGATCTGCCGATCAAAATGACCGCCCATACGCCGTGCTTCCGCTCTGAAGCCGGTTCCTATGGCCGCGACACCCGCGGTCTGATCCGTATGCACCAGTTCGATAAAGTTGAAATGGTGCAGATCGTCCGCCCGGAAGACTCTATGGCCGCGCTGGAAGAGATGACCGGTCACGCCGAGAAAGTGCTGCAGCTGCTGGGCCTGCCGTACCGTAAGGTCGCGCTGTGCACCGGCGATATGGGCTTCAGCGCCTGCAAAACCTATGACCTCGAAGTATGGGTTCCGGCGCAAAACACTTATCGTGAGATCTCCTCCTGCTCCAACGTCTGGGATTTCCAGGCGCGTCGTATGCAGGCTCGCTGCCGCAGCAAGTCCGATAAGAAGACCCGTCTCGTTCATACCCTGAATGGTTCTGGCCTGGCAGTAGGTCGTACCCTGGTGGCGCTGATGGAAAACTATCAGCAGGCTGATGGCCGTATCGAGATCCCGGAAGTGCTGCGCCCGTATATGCGCGGCCTCGAATATATCGGCTAAACTTCTCACTCCTTCTTTTAAAAGCGCCTGCGGGCGCTTTTTTTACGCCCTTATTGATACCGGGCAATAATCCTTGCCGCGAATGCAGTGATACTCCCTTTGGATTAAACCAGCATAAAAAACCAATAATATCGCAAAGCATTATATATATGTCTATATAACGCTTGTCAGTTTATTGTGAGCAACCAAAGCGAGTATCCATGAAAATTAAAGCCCCTGATGCTTTACTGGCTGCTGAGGTAAGCCGCCGTGGTCTGATGAAAACCACGGCAATAGGCGGCCTGGCGCTGGCCAGCAACGCACTAACGTTACCTTTTACCCGACTGTCGCATGCTGCCGATACGCCGGCGCCCGCCAGTGAGAAGGTGGTCTGGAGCGCCTGCACCGTCAACTGCGGTAGCCGTTGCCCGCTGCGCATGCACGTGGTGGATGGCGCGATTAAATACGTCGAAACCGATAATACCGGTGACGATAACTATGACGGTTTGCACCAGGTCCGCGCCTGCCTGCGTGGGCGTTCAATGCGCCGCCGAGTCTATAATCCGGACCGTCTGAAGTACCCGATGAAGCGCGTTGGTAAACGCGGTGAGGGCAAGTTCGAGCAAATCAGCTGGGAAGAGGCGTTGGATACCATCGCCAGCAATATGCAGCGGCTGATTAAAGAGTACGGCAACGAATCCATCTATCTGAACTACGGCACCGGCACGCTCGGCGGGACGCTGACCCGCTCCTGGCCGCCGGGGAAAACGCTGATTGCCCGTCTGATGAACTGCTGCGGTGGCTATCTCAACCATTATGGCGACTATTCATCAGCGCAGATTGCTGCCGGTCTGAATTACACCTACGGCGGCTGGGCGGACGGCAACAGCCCATCGGATATTGAAAACAGTCAGCTGGTGGTGCTGTTCGGCAATAACCCCGGCGAAACGCGGATGAGCGGCGGCGGGGTGACGTACTACCTTGAACAGGCGCGGCAGAAATCCAATGCCCGGATGATAATCATCGATCCGCGCTATACCGACACCGGCGCCGGGCGTGAAGATGAATGGATCCCGATTCGTCCTGGGACCGATGCGGCACTGGTTTCGGGCCTCGCGTGGGTGATGATCACCGAGAATCTGGTCGATCAGCCGTTCCTCGATAAATACTGCGTGGGATACGACGAGAAAACGCTGCCCGCCGGTGCGCCAGCCAATGGTCATTACAAAGCTTACATTCTTGGCCAGGGCACTGACGGTATCGCCAAAACGCCGGAGTGGGCCTCGACGATTACCGGTATTCCGCGCGAACGCATTGTTAAACTGGCGCGCGAAATTGCCACCGCCAAACCGGCCTATATTAGCCAGGGCTGGGGTCCGCAGCGTCACGCCAACGGTGAGATCGCCACCCGCGCCATCTCAATGCTCGCCATTCTGACGGGTAACGTCGGGATCAACGGCGGCAATAGCGGGGCGCGCGAGGGCTCGTATAGTCTGCCTTTTGAGCGTATGCCGACGCTGGAGAATCCGGTTGAGACCAGTATCTCGATGTTTATGTGGACCGATGCGATTGAGCGCGGCCCGGAAATGACCGCTCTGCGCGACGGCGTACGCGGTAAAGATAAGCTCGACGTGCCGATCAAAATGATCTGGAACTATGCGGGCAACTGTCTGATTAACCAGCATTCTGAGATCAACCGGACCCACGAAATCCTGCAGGACGACAAGAAATGCGAGATGATTGTGGTCATTGACTGCCATATGACCTCCTCGGCGAAATACGCTGATATTCTGCTGCCGGACTGTACCGCCTCCGAGCAGATGGATTTCGCGCTGGATGCCTCCTGCGGCAACATGTCCTACGTTATCTTTGCCGATCAGGCCATCAAGCCGCGCTTTGAATGCAAAACCATCTATGAGATGACCAGCGAACTGGCAAAGCGTCTGGGCGTCGAAGAGCAGTTTACCGAGGGCCGTACCCAGGAAGGCTGGATGCGCTATCTGTATGAGCAGTCGCGCAAAGCGATTCCCGACCTGCCGGATTTCGACACCTTCCGTCAGCAGGGCATCTATAAGCAGCGCGATCCGCAAGGTCATCATGTGGCCTACAAAGCCTTCCGTGAGGATCCGCAGGCTAATCCGCTGACCACGCCTTCGGGCAAGATCGAAATTTACTCGCAGGATCTGGCGAAAATCGCGGCTACCTGGGAGCTGCCGGAAGGGGATGTTATCGATCCGCTGCCGATCTACACCCCGGGTTTCGAAAACTACAACGATCCGCTGACAGCGAAATACCCGCTACAGCTCACCGGCTTCCACTATAAATCTCGCGTCCACTCGACCTACGGCAACGTCGATGTGCTGAAGGCCGCCTGTCGGCAGGAGATGTGGATTAACCCGATCGATGCCCGCAAGCGCGGCATTGCCAACGGCGATCGTATTCGCATCTTCAACGATCGGGGTGAAGTGCATATCGAAGCGAAGGTGACGCCGCGCATGATGCCGGGCGTCGTCGCGCTGGGGGAAGGGGCCTGGTACAACCCGGACGCCTCGCGTGTGGATCAGGCGGGCAGCATCAACGTGCTGACCACCCAGCGTCCGTCGCCGCTGGCGAAGGGAAACCCGTCGCATACCAACCTCGTTCAGGTTGAGAAGCTGTAAGGAGTAACCGATGACAACTCAGTATGGATTTTTTATTGATTCCGCCCGTTGCACCGGTTGCAAAACCTGCGAACTGGCCTGTAAGGACTACAAGAACCTGACCCCGGAGGTCAGCTTCCGCCGCATCTATGAATATGCCGGCGGCGACTGGCAGGAGGACAACGGCGTCTGGCAGCAGAACGTGTTTGCCTATTACCTCTCCATCGCCTGTAACCACTGTGAAGATCCGGCCTGCACCAAGGTCTGTCCGAGCGGCGCGA
>OJKH01000753.1_pt1 | contig 10796 bp, 6 predicted proteins | sample 1596471 | NCBI WGS metagenome assembly OJKH01 (sample SAMEA4350108, study PRJEB24818) | metagenome | biome: human; feature: gut; material: faeces | place: Denmark | collected 2013-09
AATTGAAAGAATATGATAATTCTACAAGATTGATGCAAGAAGCAATGAAATATACTTGTGATCCGATGGTTCTTAATATTATCGGAAAAAACTATCAGGCAACAGGAGAATACGAAGAGGCGGAAGAGAGTTTGATACGGTCTACTCATCGACTTCCGGGACGGATTTATCCTTATTATCTTTTGGCCAATCTATATGCGGATCCGTCTTTTTATCGGCGTGACAAATTGGAGCGGATGGTACAGACGGTATTGGAGAAAGAACCGAAAATTCAATCTACCGCTATCAAGCAGATGAGACGGAAAGCACGGGAATTATTAAAAAAAGTACCTGAAAATTAGTTTTTTCAAAATAAAAAGTTTTTATTTGTTATAGATATCACAAAATATGACCATGAAATTACACATCTTTGCATCGGGCTTATTGTTAGCTGTTTCTTTCACTGCCTGCTCGGGAGAAAAAAAGGAAACAACGGAAAAAGAAGGGGTGGAAACAGTTCTTCCTTCTTTACCCAATGAGGTGACGGTGATGCCGCTCAAAAAGCAGGTTTTCAATCATGAGTTGATCAGTAACGGGAAAGTGACGGCACAGGATTATGCCGACCTGTATTTTCGTACCTCGGAAGTGGTGGCGAATATCTGGGTAAAGAACGGGGATATAGTGCGGAAAGGTCAAAAAATAGCCCAATTGGATTTGTTTAAGTTGAACAATACGTTGGTACAGAATAAAAATAGTTTGGCACAGGCTACCCTGGAGATGCAGGATGTGTTGATAGGACAAGGATATGCTCCCGATAATCTGAAGGTGATACCTGCTGATGTGCTGGAACTGGCAAAAGTAAAAAGCGGGTATGAGCAGAGTAAAGCCCAATATGAATCTGCTCAATATGATATGGAACAAGCTACGTTGACTGCTCCTTTCGATGGAGTAATTGCCAACCTCTTTGAAAAGAGGTATAATATGCCCAAAACTTCCGAGCCTTTCTGTCGGGTAATCCATACAGGTAATATGGAGGTGGATTTCACCGTACTTGAAAATGAGCTGCCATTACTGAAAGTGGGGGATAAGGTGGAGATTACTCCTTATGCATCGGCAGCAGGGGTGCGCCAGGGAAGTATCAGTGAGATTAATCCGCTGGTGGACGAGAATGGAATGGTACGGATAAAGGCACGAGTGAACGGGAGTAATAAATTGTTCGACGGCATGAATGTAAGGGTAGGCGTGAAGCGTTCTGTGGGTGAACAACTGGTTATCCCCAAAACGGCAGTTGTACTACGTTCCGGCAAACAGGTGGTGTTTACACTGAAAGAGGGTAAAGCTATGTGGAACTATGTGCATACGGGATTGGAGAATATGGAGGAATATACTGTCACAGACGGACTGGAAGAAGGTATGGAGGTGATAACTACCGGAAATGTGAATCTGGCTCATGAAGCACCGGTGAGGGTGATTAAAAATTAAAAGTATGGTTAAGTTCTTATTGCAACGGCCCATTGCGGTGCTGATGGCTTTTACCGCCTGTTTTATTGTAGGGTTGGTAACCTACTTTTCGTTGCCTGTATCTTTGCTGCCCGATATTGCCATACCGCAGATTACCATACAGATGACGGGCGAGAATTCATCGGCACGCGAGTTGGAGAATACGGTGGTCACCCCTGTGCGCAGGCAGTTGTTGCAAGTAGCCGGACTGAGGGAGATAAAAAGTGAAACCCGTGACGGGGCGGGTGTGATCCGTCTGGAGTTTGATTTTGGTGTGAATACCGATCTGGCATTTATAGAGGTGAATGAGAAGATAGATGCCGCTATGAACAGTCTTCCCAAGGAAGTGACGCGTCCCAAGGCTATCAAAGCGAGTGCAACGGATATTCCTGTACTTTATGTCAATATGACTTTGAAAAACGACGGTGCTTATCAGGAAACCGACGAGCAACAATTTCTGGAGTTGTGCGAATTGGCGGAGAATGTGGTGAAACGCCGCATCGAACAGTTACCCGAAGTGGCTATGGCGGATATAACCGGAGTGCCCGGAAGGCTTTTGCAAATTGTTCCTGATAAAGATAAACTGGCCATGACGGGTATCAGTGTGGAGGATATAGAGAATACACTTTCCGCCAATAATGTAGAGCCGGGAAGCATGTTGGTGAGGGATGGCTATTATGAATATAATATCCGTATAGCTACCTTACTCCGTACGCCGGAGGATGTGAGAAATATTTATATCCGTAAAGGGGAACGCATTATGCAATTGAAAGAACTTTGCAAAGTGGATGTTGTTTCGCAAAAAGAGATGGGACGCTCCGTTGCCGGAGGAAAAAGAGCGGTGACGCTGGCCATTATCAAGCAGAGTGATGAAAATATGGATGCCATGAAGGTGAAGCTGAAGGAAACGACCGATTATTTTGCATCCCTGTATCCGGATATCGAGTTCAGTGTGAGCCGTAACCAAACAGAATTGTTGGACTATACTATTTCGAATTTGCAGCAGAATCTTTCTTTGGGGTTCTTGTTTATCTTTATTGTAGCTGTGCTGTTTCTGGGGGATGTACGTTCACCGCTGATTATTGGTATCAGCATGGTCACTTCTATTGTTATTACGTTCTTTTTCTTTTATTTCTGTCATGTGTCGCTGAATGTGATATCACTTTCGGGCTTGATTCTGGCAGTGGGTATGATGATAGACAGCGCCATTATTGTAACGGAGAATATTTCGCAGTATCGTGAACGGGGATATTCTCTGAAACGTTCTTGTGCCGTGGGCACGACGGAAATGATTACACCGATGCTCAGTTCGTCCCTTACAACCATTGCGGTATTTGTGCCTCTGATATTTATGAGCGGCATAGCTGGAGCTATTTTTATGGATCAGGCTTTTTCTATTACGGTGGGATTGATGATATCTTATATTACGGGTATTATGTTGCTGCCCGTATTGTATCTGTTGTTTTATAAGGCTGGTATCCGTAGTAAGGGATTTCTTTCCAGACGTTTTGACAATCTGCTGAAAAATGAGTGGCTGGAAAGCTTTTATGATAAAGGGATTGACTGGGTGTTCTCACATAAAAAGCTTTGTGTGGCCGGCACGCTGGCAACCCTTCCACTGTGTGTGTTTCTTTTTTATGTCATGAAGAAGGAACGTATGCCGCAGATTGACCAGAATGAACTGGTGGCACGGATAGAATGGAATGAGAATATCCATGTGGACGAGAACAACCGCCGGGTGGATGATTTAATGAAACAGGTGGACGACCGGGTGACAGAGCATACGGCATACGTGGGTATGCAGGATTATATATTGAACGGGGGCAGCGAACTTTTATCTACCGAAGCGGAACTTTATTTTAAGACAGAAAGTCCATCCGGAATCTTTTCATTGCAGGAATTATTGGGGAAGGAGATAAGGGAGAAGTATCCGTTGGCAGTGGTTACTTTCTCACCCCCCGAAACTATCTTTGAAAAGTTGTTTGTGACAGGAGAGGCGGATGTGGTAGCGGAACTCCATACGGCGAATAAGTCGCAGGCACCGGAGGCGGAGCGTTTGCAACGGCTGGAAAAGGAAATCACGCAGGTGACGGGCAATGTTCCGACGGGGATCGCTTTCCGGAACCAGATGAATCTGATAATCAATAAAGAAAAACTGTTGTTGTATAACGTATCATACGATGAACTGACGCGGGTACTCCGCACAGCTTTCAAAGAGAACAAGGTTTCTACTTTACGCTCCTACCAGCAATATCTGCCTATCAGTATTGCCGGGGAGGAAAAGAGTGTAAATAGTGTATTAAGTGAAACTTTGGTGCGGACGATGGCAGATGGTAACGGAGAGGTGAATTATATTCCTTTGAATAACCTGGTGACGGTAGTGCCCGCCGAAGATTTGAAGAGTATTACGGCGGGAAAGAACGGAGAATATATTCCTTTAAGCTTTTATGATGTGAAGGATGCACCGGGACTGATGCGGAAGGTGAAAGAGGTGGTTAATGAGGAAAAGGAATGGGAGGTGGATTTTTCGGGTAGTTTCTTTTCGAATGAAAAAATGATGGGGGAATTGACTGTGATTCTTTTTGTTTCTTTGTTGCTGATGTATTTTATCCTTTGCGCGCAATTCGAGAGTTTCCTGCAACCGCTGATTGTCTTGATGGAAATTCCTATTGATACGGCTTTTGCTTTGCTGGCATTATGGGTTTTCGGTCACACGTTGAATTTGATGTCTGCCATAGGCATTATCGTGACTTGTGGTATTGTGGTGAATGACTCTATTTTAAAAATGGATGCCATCAATGAATTACGGAAAGCGGGGATGCCTTTGGTGGAAGCCATTCATACAGCGGGCAGGCGCAGGTTGAGAGCGATTATCATGACTTCGCTGACAACTGTCTTTGCAATGGTTCCGTTGCTGTTTACCTCGGATATGGGGTCGGAGATGCAGAAGCCTTTGTCTATTGCCATGATTGGCTCTATGGTGGTGGGAACTTTGGTCAGCTTGTTTATCATTCCTTTGATATATTGGTTTATTTATAGAAAACATGACAAGAATGAAGTACATTAGTATATGGATAGTGGGATGTATGCTGTCTTTCGGGGTAAAGGCGCAGCAGGTGGTGAAGCTGGATTTGCAACGCACGATAGAGATTGCGAATGATAGTTCCTTGTCCGCTTTCAGATATCAGAATCTTTATTTGTCGGGATATTGGGAATATCGTACTTACAAGGCGAACCGTTTGCCGAGTCTTACGCTGGATCTGACTCCGGCTAAATATTATCGCTATATCACCCAGCGTTATGATTCGAATGAGGATATGGATGTGTATCGTGAACAACAGATGTTCAGTGCATCAGGCGGATTGAGTATCAAACAGAATCTGGACTGGACGGGCGGTACTTTCTATATTGATTCGGAACTGGACTTTATGCGTAATTTCGGTGACTCAAAGTCTACACAATATTCCAGTATCCCTGTGCGTGTGGGATATCAACAGAGCTTGTTGGGATATAATGCTTTTCGTTGGGACCGGAAAATAGAGCCGTTGAAGTATGAAAAGGTGAAGAAGCAATTCATTTATAACACGGAAATGGTTTCAGAAGAAGCGGTGACTTATTTCTTTGCGTTAGCTATGGCACAGGCGGATTACCGCTTGGCGGAGGAGAATGTGGCGTCCAGTGATACCCTTTATAGCATCGGGCTCCAGCGTCATAAGATAGCAGCGATATCACGTGCCGATTTGCTGACATTGCAACTGGACAAAGTGAATGCGCATAATACGTTGCAGAATGCGCAGATTGCTTTGAAACGCGCTATGTTTTCATTGGCTTCCTTTCTGAATCTGGATAAGAATACCGTGATTGAATTGGATATACCGGGACGTCCCACAGGAAAGATGATTCCCGTAGATGATGCGTTGATGCGGGCCAAAGAGAATAATCCTACTTTCCTGGAACAACGGCAGAATGTGCTGGAAGCGGAACAGAATGTGGACAAGACAAAGAAAGAATCCCGTTTCAATGCTAGTTTTAATGCCAGTGTGGGTTTTAACCAGGTGGCGGATAAACTGGGAGATGCCTACAGACATCCTTTGCAACAGGACTTGGTTTCTGTCAGTGTTTCTATTCCTTTGATTGACTGGGGGGTGAGAAAGGGTAAATATAATATGGCGAGAAATAATCTGAATGTGGTGAGGATTGCCGCTCGTCAGGAAGAACTGAGTGTGGAGGAAGAGGTGATTATGACGGTGAATGATTTTAACATTCAGCAGAGTTTGATTGCGAGTGCGGAGGAGGCTTTGGACCTTGCCGTAATGGCATACGAGCAGACACGCCAACGTTTTATCATCGGAAAGGCGGATGTGAATAGTCTTACTCTTTCGTTGAACCGCCAGCAGGAAGCGCAGAAAAATTATATTTCGGCTTTGCAGAATTATTGGTTGAATTATTATAAGATACGTAAACTGACGCTGCACGATTTTGAGTCCGGTTTTTCTCTGGCGGACAAGTTTGATTTTAATACTGGAATTTATCGATGAGTAATCCGCGTAACCTCTCCTCGTTTACTCTGATAGTGACATTTGTCTGTCTGTCACTGATAGGGGTGGTATTAGTACCGTTGTTGCCGGTTAAGCTGGCGCCGTCGCGTACCTTGCCCGGTCTGACTGTTTCTTTCAGTATGCCCGGCAATTCGTCACGGGTTATTGAGGCGGAGGTTACCAGTAAACTGGAGGCGATGATGGCCAGAGTGAAGGGGATCAGGAAGGTGAATTCTACTTCGGATAACGGAAGCGGCTCAATTTCTTTGGAATTGGACAAGCATGCAGATATTGACGTTAATCGGCTTGAAGTGTCTCCAATCATCAGACAGACCTGGCCTCAGCTGCCCGAAGGGGTGAGTTATCCTCAAATCAGTACGAGACGTTCGGATGATAAGGCGTCCAGGCCTTTTATTACTTATACACTGAATGCGCCTGCCAATCCTATTTTGATTCAGCAGTATGCGGAAGAGAATATCAAGCCGGTATTGGGACAGTTGAAGGGGATTTATAAAGTGGAATTGAATGGAGCCACACCTATGGAGTGGCAGTTGGAGTATGACAGTGACCAGCTTTCACGTTTGGGAATCACACTGCAGGCTGTGCAACGGGCCATTAACCGCCATTATGAAAAAGAGTTTCTGGGGATCTGTTCTATTGAAAAAGGTGCGGAGGGCAGAGAGTGGATCAGACTGGTACGTACATCTACTGAAAAAGAAATGGAATTTGAACCGGGAGCCATTCAACTGCAAGCCGAAGATGGAACGATGGTTATGCTGGATAAACTGATAAAGGTAAGGCATGTGGAAGAACGACCGCAAAGTTATTACCGGATAAACGGGCTGAATTCTGTCTACCTGTATATCACGGCCGAGGAAACAGCCAATCAATTAAATTTAAGTGGGGAAGTGAAGCACCTTATGGGTGAGTTGCAACAGAAGATGCCTCCGGGCTATGAGGTACATATCAGTTATGACGCTACGGAATATATTCAGAAAGAATTGGATAAGATTTATTTTCGTACCGGACTGACTGTATTGATTCTATTGTTGTTTGTAGCGTTGATAACACGGAATCTGCGTTATCTGTTCCTGATTGTGGCCAGTCTGGTGGTTAATATATCTGTTGCCGTCATTCTTTATTATACATTTGGTTTGGAAATGCAGCTTTATTCATTGGCGGGCATTACCATCTCATTGAATTTGGTGATCGATAATACGATAGTGATGACAGACCATATTCTGCATCGCCGCAATCTGAAGGCGTTTGTTTCTGTACTGGCAGCCACGCTGACTACTATCGGGGCATTGGTTATTATCTTCTTTCTGGATGAGAAGATACGTCTGAACTTGCAGGATTTTGCAGCGGTGGTCATTATCAATCTGGCTGTATCTTTGTTTGTTGCCTTATTCTTTGTTCCGTCCATGATTGATAAAATAGGTTTGAAGAAGAAAAAGAGAAGAAAAAGAAGACGTTTTCTGCTCAGACCTACTTTTATGAAACGGTTGACTGTCTATTTTACCCGTTTCTATCAAGGGTTGATTTATTATTTATGCCGTTTCAGGGTGATAGCTTGCCTGCTGTTGCTGCTGGGGTTCGGTCTGCCTGTATTTATGCTGCCCGAGAAGATGGAAGGAGAAGGTAAATGGGTGGAATATTATAATAAGGTATTTGATAATTCCACTTTCAAGGATAAGGTAAAGCCGGTAATCAACAAGGCTTTAGGTGGTAGTCTCCGTCTTTTTGCAGAGAAAGTATACGAGGGAAGTTATTTCAATCGAGATGAAGGTGAAGTGGTGCTTTCCGTTTATGCTACGTTGCCTAATGGCAGTACATTAGAGCAGATGAATGTGCTGATAAAGAGGATGGAAACTTATCTGAGCGATTTTAAGGAAATTAGGCAGTTTCAGACGTATATCTATAATGCGCGTCAGGCTAATATTCAGATTTATTTTACAAAAGAAAATCAGCGGAGCGGATTCCCGTATACTTTGAAAGCTAATATAATCAGTAAGGCACTGACTTTGGGAGGTGGTAGCTGGAGCGTATATGGTTTGCAAGATCAGGGATTCAGTAACGATGTGCGTGAGAGTGCCGGCAGTTTCCGTGTGAAACTGTATGGGTATAATTACGACGAACTTTCTTATTGGACGGAACGGGCTGAAGGAGAAGTTGTTATTACACCGCCGTATCAAGGAAGTGACGGTAAATTCGGAGTTTTCTTGGTGGAAAGATGATTATAGTGAGTTTTATCTGGATTTGGACAAGCTGAGGATGGCGAAAGAGAATGTTACAGCCACGCAGCTGTTTACCGCTTTGCGCCCTGTATTCGGACGGGATATTTATTGTGGTAACGTGTTGTTTGATAATCAGACGGAACAACTGAAGCTTTCATCGCTCCAAGGGCAGCAATATGATGTATGGGGCTTGGTTAATATACCGTTTTTCATCAATGGCCGTTCTTATAAACTGGCCGATTTCGCTACTGTTCAGAAAGGACAGTCACCCCAGAAAGTTGCAAAAGAAAACCAACAATATCGTCTTTGCCTGCAATATGAATATATCGGTTCATCCGAACAAGGAAAAAAACTGTTGAAGAAGGACTTGGAGGAATTTAATAAGGTATTACCTATGGGATATACAGCCGAAAATGATCAGGATTATTGGTCATGGAATAAAAAAGATAACAAGCAATATGCATTGTTGTTGATTGTAATCGCCATTATTTTCTTTACGACGGCTATTTTGTTTAATTCTTTGAAACAGCCTTTGGCTATCATTTTTGTCATTCCGATATCCTACATTGGCGTATTCCTTACGTTTTATCTTTTCGGACTGAATTTTGATCAGGGTGGATTTGCTTCTTTTGTATTACTTTGCGGTATTACAGTGAATGCCAGTATTTATATTCTAAATGAATATAATGCGATAAGAAAAAGATATCCTCTGTTATTATCGGCACGTGCTTTTACCAAAGCATGGAATTCGAAGATTCTGCCTATTTTTCTGACGGTTGTTTCTACTATTCTGGGGTTTATTCCTTTTATGGTGGGGGATGGAAAAGAGGCTTTCTGGTTTCCTTTGGCGGCAGGTACTATAGGCGGGTTAGTTATGTCTATACTTGGAATATTTTTGTTTCTGCCTATATTCTCATTGAAGAAACAAAAAAGATAATGAAGATTTTACTTTTCTTTCTCAATAGAAGTGTTTACTTTTGTTGTTACAAAAAGCATTAAATAAATATTATCTAATACTCGCTAATCATGTTAACTCAAATTATTAACGGCAAGATTTTTACTCCGCAAGGTTGGTTGGACGAAGGCTCTGTACTGATACGGGATAATAAAATATTGGAAGTGACTAACTGTGACCTGGCACTGATCGGTGCAAAATTGATTGATGCTAAAGGGATGTATATTGTACCCGGATATGTGTGTATGCATGCTCATGGCGGTGGTGGTCACGATTTTAATGAATGTACGGAAGAGGCGTTTCGCGCAGCTGTAAAAGCGCATCAGAAGCATGGGGCGACCAGTATTTTCCCAACTTTGTCTTCTTCTCCTTTTTCAGAAATCCGTAAGGCGGTAACTGTGTGCGAAACCTTGATGAACGAGAAGGACAGTCCTGTGTTGGGGTTGCATGTAGAAGGTCCTTATCTGAATCCGAAAAGAGCAGGTGAGCAGTTTGCCGGGAAATTGAAGAATCCTGATAAAGAGGAATATACTTCTTTATTGGAAAGTACTGACTGCATCAAGCGTTGGGATGCTTCACCTGAACTTCCGGGTGCGTTGGAATTTGCCCGCTATTTGAAGTCAAAAGGAGTATTAGTGGCTGTGTCACATACAGAATCAGAATACGAGGGGATAAAAGCTGCGTTTGAAGCCGGGTTTACTCATACTGCCCATTTCTATAACGGCATGCCGGGATTCCATAAATGTCGTGAATATAAATACGAAGGGACAGTGGAAAGTGTTTATCTGACAGACGGAATGACTATCGAATTGATTGCTGACGGTATCCATTTACCTGCTACTATTCTTCGGTTGGCTTATAAATTGAAGGGAGTGGAAAAAACTTGTTTGGTTACGGATGCTTTGGCATATGCCGCTGCTGATGGAATGGAAATAACAGATCCTAATGTAATTATTGAGGATGGTGTGTGCAAAATGGCTGATCATTCTTCATTGGCAGGTAGTATAGCAACCATGGATGTATTAGTACGAACAATGGTAAAAGCTGGTATTCCGCTGGCCGACGCAGTACGGATGGCTTCTGAAACTCCGGCACGAATTATGGGAGTGGATGACCGGAAGGGGGCATTGCAGAAAGATATGGATGCCGATGTGTTGATTTTGGATAGAGAACTGAATATCCGGGCGGCTTGGGCTATGGGCAGGTTGGTGGAGGATACGAATACGTTGTTTTAATTTCTTATATTGATTGGCAAGATGCCTTGATTGTTATAGAAAACGGTCAAGGCATCTTTTTTATTAGCTCTTTTTATACGATATCATAAGAAAAAGCATAAATTTGCTACACTTTAATCTTAGATTATTTACAATGATGAACATACGAGTAAAATTATTGGTCGCTATTATATTATATCAGTTTTTTTTGTTTGTGCACGCACAAGGATTAATTGATGTACGGCATTATTCTATAGAAGATGGTCTGTCACAAAATATAGTACAAGATATGCTTCAAGATGATGATGGATATATCTGGTTGGCCACTTGGAATGGGTTGGAAAAATATGATGGATATACTTTTGCGGTTGCA
>OJKH01000760.1_pt1 | contig 10725 bp, 6 predicted proteins | sample 1596471 | NCBI WGS metagenome assembly OJKH01 (sample SAMEA4350108, study PRJEB24818) | metagenome | biome: human; feature: gut; material: faeces | place: Denmark | collected 2013-09
TGATGGAACGGTGGTAATCATCAAGTAACGGATGTGAGTGAACAGCGGTGTATCCGTTACGGACGATGCCAGAATGGTGGTATCCGAAAGCGGAGAAACTTTATCACCGAAATAGGCTCCGGAGAGATAATCGCACCTGCAATCCAACCTTCACTGAAACCTTGCGCCTTCCCTATTCCCATCAGTGCGATGCCGATAGTGGCGATGGTAGTCCATGAGCTGCCTGTCATGACAGATACTACCGCACAAATAATGCAAGTGGATACCAGGAAAAAATGAGGATGAATAACCTGTATGCCGTAATATATTAATGTAGGGACTACACCGCTGACCATCCATGCTCCGGACAAAGCTCCGATGATCAGCAAGATAATAAGTGCGGTACTTACCCCGGCTATATTATTGGTGACAGCCAGTTCGAAGTCCTTCCATGGACGATGGAATCCCGCCATACCTGTCAGCACACAAACTGCTGTAGCCACTAACAGACAGACTTGGCTGCCACCGGACAAGGCATCGCTTCCAAATGTACGGATAGTGACAAACAATAATAAAATAAGTACGAATACGGGTAAAAGGGATACTAACGGTGAAGGGATTTTGTTATCTTTCATTCTTTTTTTATTCATTTTTTTATTCAAAATGTAAATAGAACTATCAATTTAGTTTTCAGCGTGCAAAGTTCGGAATATTTTTTGAGTTCTAAAAGTCAATCGGCGGTATTTAAAGACTTTTTTTGTATTTGTAGGTAAACCTTTTTGCAAAGGGGACGTTATTAGTTCAAATTATAACCTAAAACTTAACAAATATGAATGAATTAGTTGGTGGCTTAGGCTACGCTGTAAAAAATTGGTGGATGTCCCTGTTGCTGGGCTTGCTCTACATTGCGGTAGCACTATGTTTATTGTTCGCTCCTGTGAGCAGTTATGTGGCACTGAGTGTCATCTTCAGTATCTCGATTCTGGTCAGTGGCATTCTGGAAATCTTTTTTGCTGCCGGAAACAAAAAAACAATCAGCAGTTGGGGATGGTATCTTGCCGGAGGTATTATTGATTTACTGATAGGTATTTATCTGGTATTCTATCCGTTGGTCAGCATGGAGCTGATTCCGTTTATTGTCGCTTTTTGGTTGATGTTCAGAGGGTTTACATTGTGTGGCTATTCCACAGATTTGAAACGCTATGGCACGAAGGACTGGGGATGGTATCTGGTGTTTGGCATTCTGGCCATTCTTTGCTCTATGGCTATCATCTGGCAACCCGGACTTGGCGCTGTCACCGTGCTCTACATGCTGTCCATCACTTTCCTTATTATCGGATGTTTCCGTGTCATTTTCTCCTTCGAGTTGAAAAGATTGCATAAAAACAAGTAAAAAAAATCGTTTATTTTGGGCTACGTCGTACGTTATTCGTATTTTTGTTAGCCCAAAATAAACAATGATTTCTAGTAAGAGTCTTAAGTACACTGTGCGTATTCTGCTAGGTACACTGATTGGTGTCTACCTGGGAATAATTGTGCTGCTGAACATACCGTATGTTCAGGGCAAATTATCTGTTTTTGTAACTAAGGAATTAAAAAACATACTGAATACGGAGGTTTCTGTAGGACGGATTGATATGGGTTTGCTGAACCGTATCATTGTGGAAGATGTCCTTTTGCATGACCGGAAGAATCAGGAGATGCTGAAAGTAGCCCGCTTGTCGGCAAAATTCGATCTTCTTCCTTTACTGAACGGTAAAGTCACCATCAGCAGTGTCCAGCTTTTTGGATTTACGGTCAATTTGAACCGGGAAACTCCAGAATCTGCCCCTAATTTCCAGTTTGTGTTAGACGCTTTCGCATCCAAAGATACGGTTAAAACAAAATCTAATTTGGATTTACGAATTAATTCCGTGTTGATAAGGCGTGGCAGAGTGACATACGATATATTATCGGAACCGGAAACTCCCGGAAAGTTCAATGCCCATCATCTATCGGTAAAAAATCTCGCTGCGACGCTTTCACTGAAAGCATTGCGCAGCGACTCGTTGAATGCTGCCATCCGGCGAGTCAGCTTTGACGAACAATGTGGTTTTTCATTGCAGAAATTTGCCATGAAAGTTACAGCCAACAATAAACGTTTGGATATTAAGGATTTTGGTGTGGAACTTTCAAATACCGCTTTAAAGATAGATAGTCTGACCTTGAAGTATGACAGCCTGCCCGAATTGCCCCAAATGACAGAAAATGTAAGATACGATGGCTCTTTGAAGGCTTCAGTTATACTGAAAGATTTGGCTCCTTTTGTGCCTGCCTTGTCACGTTTTGAAGAACCGTTGGATCTAAATCTTGTTTTCTCCGGTCACGGCAAGCATTTGGACTGCCCCACCCTGCGGCTGACTAACCACCACGGATTGATGATTGCAGGGGAAGCTGCCTTAAGTAACTGGGATGCAGGCATGGATATGTACATTTACGGCAAACTGGGTAACTTGACCATGACAAAAGAGGGCATAAACGTTCTGATGACGAACCTGACGGGAAAGGTTCCTCCCATTTTGCAACGTTTGGACTATATTCGTTTTAACGGGGAAGCGGCGGGCTATCTGCATGATCTCACACTGACAGGCTTGTTCTATACAGGGGCAGGCATGGTGAAAACGGACGTGATGATGAGCATTGATGAACAAAGCATGAGCAGAACCTATTCGGGTAGTGTGGCAAGTGCTGACCTGAATTTGGGAAAATTACTTAATCAGGAAAAGAAATTCGGCAAGGTGGATTTCAATGTGGAACTGAAAGGTTTCAACTATAAGAACCGGTATCCGGAGTCATACATCAAAGGAATCATATCTTCTTTTGAATATAGTCAATATCAATATGAAAATATCATGTTGGATGGCGTATATAAGGATGGAGGCTTTAACGGGCGCTTGTCCATGGACGACGCAAACGGTTCTGTCCAGATAGACGGTAATTTCAATGTTGCCAAAACAATCCCTGACTTTAACCTGAAGGCATCCGTAAAGAACCTGCGCCCTCACGACCTCCATCTGTCGGACAAATATGAGAATGCCAGTATATCGCTGGGACTCACGGCCGATTTCACCGGCAAATCCATTGACGACATGAACGGGCGTATTTCATTGGACAGCCTGCAATTAAACGCTCCCGATGAAAGAGGGTGTTTTCTTGACAATCTGACTATTACAGCCGGACAGGTAAGCGGTGAAAAAGAGTTGCGCATAAATTCATCCTTCATGACAGCAGTGATACGCGGTGACTATTCCTACCACACCATTCCGGCCAGCGTGGTAAAGACGGTACAACGCTATATTCCGTCCTTACTGACAATAAAGGATAATATGCCCGAGCCTCATAATAACTTCCAGTTTGATATCTGCTTGGAGAATACCGAAGTGCTATCCAAATTATTTCAGATTCCATTGGAATTATATTTGCCGGCATCTTTAAAAGGATATTTTAACGATGGCGAGGAGAAGTTGCACGTAGAAGGACATTTTCCGGAATTCAGATACAATGGAACACGTTATGATTCAGGCGTTTTATTTTGTGAGAATCCTTCCGACCGGTTCAAATGCTCACTGCGAGGCGGTATGTTAATGAAAAGTGGTGCAATGCTTAACTTCTCAGTGGAAGCCAATGCTAAAAACGATTATTTGGAAACAACAATTAACTGGGGAAACAATACTGATGTGACTTACGGTGGTAAATTTGCCGCCGATACCCGTTTCTTCAAAACGGAAGGCCCCCATCCTATTCTTCAGGCAGATATAAACATACAGCCCACAAAAGTAGTGCTAAATGATACGGTATGGAACATTCATCCTTCGCATATTGCCATAGATTCGGGACGCGTATTCATTAATAATTTCCTGTTTGAACATGAAGACCAATATTTAAGGATAGATGGTAAACTGACCAAGAAAGAAAGTGATTCCTGCTGGGTGGATTTGAGAAATATCAAGCTGGACTATGTACTGGATATCGTGCAGTTTGACGATGTAGAGTTTGGCGGACTTGTAACTGGAAAGGTTCATTTGAAAAGTGTTATGAAGAACCCCGTGATGCGAACCCGTCTAAATGTGCACAATTTCTGTCTGAACCGTTCTTTATTAGGAGAAGCCGATATTACAGGTGTATGGGATAAGGAATTGGGCGGAGTACGACTGGATGCCCAAATAGCGGAAAAAGGAATTTCCTCCACTCATGTGACAGGGTATGTCTCTCCCAAGTTAAAAGGTCTTGATCTGTCGATTCGGGCAGATAGTACGAATCTGGGATTCTTACAACCTTTTATAGAAGGAATTTTCAGTGAAATAAATGGTCGTGTCAACGGGAATGTCCGTTTATATGGTGATTTCAAGCATTTGGATCTGGAAGGTGAAGTGCGGGCCAAAATGGATGCTAAAATTGATGTGTTGAACACCTATTTCCAAATCCGGGATGACTCCATACATATATCTTCGGGCAGTCTGGATTTCAGGAATGTAAAAGTCTATGACCGTGAGGGACATGACGGACTGGTAAATGGTTATCTGCATCACACAAAGCTGAAAAATCTAATGTACCATTTCAATATACGAGGCAACAACCTGTTGATGTACAATACCTACGAAGCCGGGAATATGCCTTTTTACGGAAAAGTATATGGTACAGGAAATGTGGTGCTGGATGGTGGAAATAATGCGATGACAGTGGACGCTTCACTGACTACAGGCAGCAATACCAGCTTCACTTATATAACCGGAGTGACCACGGAAGCAGCGAGCAACCAGTTTATTACTTTTGTAGACAAAACTCCCAAGCGCATTCACGATGATGTGGAAACCGATCTTTACCACCACTCTAATGTGCGTAAGACTAAAGAGGAAGACGGACCTCCTATGGATCTCCACATCAATATGTTGATAGAAGCAACTCCCAACGCTACCATGAAAATTATCATGGATCCTGTAGCGGGAGATAATATTACAGCAACCGGAAATGGAAATCTGCAAGTGAATTTTTTCAATAAAGGTGACTTTCGTATGTTTGGTAGTTATGTTATAGATCAAGGTATGTATAAACTAAGCATGCAGGAAGTAATACGCAAGGACTTTATCTTGAAATCGGGTGGTACGGTGACTTTCTCAGGTGATCCTTATCAAGCAAATCTTGATTTACAGGCGGTGTACACGGTTAATTCAGCTTCTTTAAGTGATTTGGTAGTAGATCCCTCGCGTAACCAAGGTACGGTGAAGGTAAACTGTCTGATGAATCTGACAGGAAATTTATCCAATCCGGATATTAAATTCGATTTGGAACTGCCCACTGTAAGCGAGGAAGACCGGGAATTGGTACGTAGTGCTACCAGTACGGAAGAACAAATGAATACACAGATTATTTATTTGCTGGGAATTGGTAAGTTCTACACCTATGATTATGCCAATAATGACCAATCCTCTAATGCGACCAGTTCTTTAGCCTTCAGTACACTTTCCGGTCAGCTGAATAATATGTTGTCCCAATGGATGGGCAATAAAAACTGGAACATAGGTGCCAACTTAAGCACCGGTGAAAAAGGTTGGACAGATGTGGAAGCAGAAGCTATGTTGTCCGGCAGGTTATTGAATAACAGGCTGATGATAAATGGAAACTTCGGCTATAAGGAGAATGTGATGGCAAATAGCAATTTCGTAGGAGACTTTGAAGCGATATGGTTATTGACAAAAAACGGAGATTTCCGTTTGAGAGGATATAATCAGACTAATGACCGCTATTTTACTAAATCTACCCTGACCACTCAAGGAGTAGGTCTCATGTATAAAAAAGATTTCAATACTTGGGACGAACTGTTCCGCTGGTTCTTATGGAAAAGAAGGAAAGGTTCGTTACAAAAACGAAGCGATGACTAATCAACCTATAAAGTTTATTTCATATCTTTGCGAAGTAAATTTAAAAATATGAATATGTCCTATTTACCTGCCGAATGGCATAAACAAAGTTTGATTCAACTAACGTGGCCCCATAAAGACACAGACTGGGCATACATGTTGGACGAAGTGAATGACTGTTTTCTTAAGATAGCTTATGAGGTTTTGAAACGTCAGAGTTTGTTGATTGTGGCTCCAGACCCCGATTCCATAAGAGATAGTATAGATAATTATGGAGCTGATATCCAAAAACTAGTCACATCAAAAATCAACACAAATGATACTTGGGCACGCGATCATGCTTTTATCACCCTGTTGAAAGAAGACGCTACTCCCCTGCTGCTGGATTTCTGTTTTAATGGCTGGGGAATGAAGTTTGCCGCAAATTATGATAACCAGATTAATAACGAACTGTATTTTCACCATCCTGTTCTGAAAGGTGAATATGTTTTCTGCCGGAATTTTATTTTAGAAGGAGGTTCCATAGAAAGTGATGGGAAAGGAAGCCTGCTGACTACAGAGCAATGCTTGCTGGCTAAAAACAGAAATGAAATGAACCGACAGGAAGTGGAGGATTTTCTAAAAGAAACATTCAACTTAAAACAGGTCCTATGGTTGAAACATGGTTATCTGGCAGGTGATGATACAGACAGCCATGTGGACACATTGGCACGTTTCTGTCCGGATGATACCATTGTGTATGTAAAGTGCACCAATGAAAAAGATGAACACTATAAGGAACTGGCAATGATGGAAGAAGAACTAAAAGCGTTCCGTACTTTGAACGGCAGGCCATACCGCCTGCTTCCGCTGCCTATGGCGAGTGCTGTTTATGATGAGGAACATCATCGCTTGCCGGCAACTTATGCCAATTTTCTGATAATGAATGAAGCTGTGCTTTATCCTACTTATGCTGATTCTGTGAATGATATGCGCGCCAAAGAAGTATTGGCTGAAGCATTTCCCAGAAGAGAGATAGTAGGTATTGACTGCACTGCTTTAATAAAGCAACATGGCTCGCTGCATTGCGTCACCATGCAATATCCCGAAGGTGTATATTAATAAATATATGTATGAAAAGAACGATTAAAATAGGAATTATCCAACAGACATGCACAAATGATATCCGTCATAATTTGAGTAAACTGCATCGCAATATAGAACAGGTGGCGGCGGCAGGTGCACAGCTGGTTGTATTGCAGGAGTTGCACAACACCTCTTACTTCTGTCAGACAGAAGATACGGATATGTTTGATTTGGCAGAACCGGTTCCCGGTCCTTCTACCGGTTTCTACAGTGAGTTGGCTGCCGGATACGGCATTGTACTGGTTACTTCGTTATTCGAGAAGCGTGCTCCGGGACTGTATCACAATACAGCCGTCGTTTTTGACAAAGATGGCAGTATAGCAGGAAAATACCGCAAAATGCATATTCCCGATGATCCCGCTTATTATGAGAAATTTTATTTTACTCCCGGTGACCTAGGATTTGAACCCATTCAGACGTCACTAGGAAAACTAGGTGTACAAGTCTGCTGGGACCAATGGTATCCCGAAGGTGCACGGCTGATGGCACTGAAAGGTGCTGAAATTCTTATATATCCTACAGCTATAGGTTGGGAAAGCACAGACACTCAAGAAGAGAAAATCCGGCAACTAGATGCATGGGTAACTGTGCAGCGTGGCCATGCCGTGGCAAACGGTCTGCCGGTTATCGCCGTGAACCGCGTAGGACATGAGCCCGATCCTTCCGGTCAGACAAATGGTATCCAATTTTGGGGTAATAGCTTCGTGGCAGGTCCTCAAGGAGAAATACTGGTACAAGCCAGCAATATGGATGAAGAAAATATGGTAGTGGAACTGGATATGACCCGTAGCGAGAATGTTCGTCGCTGGTGGCCTTTTCTCCGTGACCGGCGTATTGATAAGTTTGAAAATCTAACCCGACGCTTTATAGATTAAATACAAACGTTATCGTTATATAAATTCACATATTCGTTAAACAATTCATGGTTAAAGCTGTTTTAGTTATCAGAATATTCAAAAGATATTATTGATTTACTAAACAGCTTAATTATGAAAAAAGTATTATTTTTAGCCGCATTGTTACTCGTTTGCTTCAGCGGAGTAACAAATGCACAAACCAGAAAACAAAGAGAAGACGCTAAACGTGAAGCATGGAAGAAAGAACGTCAGGAAAAGAAAGCCTTGGAAGCTCAGCAGGACTCTGTATCCTACGTCCAGGCAATTAATGCTTTAAAAAACGGTTCTTTTGTATTAGAAGCTGATAACGTTGTATTCCGTAATGGAATAATGCGTTTTGTCTCCTCTAACACGAATTATGTGGAAGTAAACGATGGGCAAGGTATTGTTCAGACCGCCTTTACTAATTTTGTGTATAACTGGAGTCCGAATGGCTTGGGAGGTGTCACGGTTCAGGGAAATGTGAACGGAATAAGCATGCGTCAGGATAAAGACGGTAATGTGTACTATAATTATGGAATTAATGGTATTGCCGTTTCGGCCACCGTTTCCATTGTACTGACTGGCGGAACCAATCAGGCTAGTGTTACTATAAATCCAAATTTCTCGGGCAACACGCTGACAATGAACGGGTATCTGGTTCCTTATAACGAAAGTAGTGTATTCCAAGGAACAACATGGTAATTCATTAAGAAGATATGATAAAAAGGAATGGGCATTTTCATCACCCATTCCTTTTTATTTATTATTACAGCATTGGAAATGTTTCTTGTCTGTTCATAACATTAACCGAGGTTGTGATTCCAATTCCAATAAAAACTTTTTAGCGGACAGTCCGCCTCCATATCCCGTCAGCGAGTGGTCACTACCGATCACACGATGGCAAGGTGCAAAGATTGATATGGAATTTGCACCATTAGCATTGGCTACCGCACGAACTGCTTGGGGCCTCCCGATATGCTTGGCCATTTCACCGTAAGAAATTGTTTTGCCGAACGGTATCTTTAGCAGTTCATTCCATACTGTTTTCTGAAAATCCGTGCCCACAAAAAGAAGCGGCACATTAAATTCTTTGCGTTGTCCTGCAAAATACTCGTTGAGTTGCTCTATTGCTTCTTCGATTATTTCTGACGTACTTATTTCAAATTCGGCACACAATATCCGCTTCAACCGTTGGTTCACACGATCGCAGTGTTTTTCCACCTGCCAGTCACACAGGCAGAGTTTTTCGCCAAACGAACCGAGCAGCAACACTCCGCAGGGTGATTTATAACGCTTTATCTTGATCGTATTTTTCTCTTTCATACGCTTGATTTTTATATGCTTCCTTCATTTGTTTGTAATCTGTTTCAGCTTATCGGACTACTTTAAATCAAAAAGATAAAGCGTAACGAATTAGCTGAAACAGTATTCGCTACGCTATGTTCGGATCCCCCGTTATCGGTCTTTTATACAAGACTCTATAAAAGCAGACAAAACTTACTTTTCCTCTTTTATATCAACGACCAGATTCAACTCATCCAATTGTGATTGATCCAAAGCAGCGGGAGCATCCAACATCACATCGCGCCCACTATTGTTTTTAGGGAATGCTATGCAGTCACGAATACTATCAAGTCCTGCAAACAAAGAAACCCAGCGATCAAGGCCATATGCCAAACCACCATGAGGAGGTGCTCCGTATTTGAATGCATTCATCAGGAAGCCGAATTGTTCCTGTGCTCTTTCCGGAGTAAAACCCAAAATCTCAAACATCTTGGCCTGTAATTGTGAATCATGGATACGAATTGAACCGCCTCCTACTTCCACACCATTTACTACCATATCGTAAGCATCGGCACGAACAGCAGCCGGATCTGTATCCAACAAAGGAATATCTTCTTCTTTCGGATGAGTGAACGGATGGTGCATGGCCATCAGACGGCCTTCTTCTTCACTCCACTCAAACATCGGGAAATCAACTACCCACAGACAAGCAAATTCATTCTTGTCACGTAGTCCCAGCTGACGTCCCACTTCCAGACGAAGTTCGCATAACTGCTTGCGAGTCTTCATGGCATCAGGACCGCTCAGAATCAGGATCAAGTCACCCGGCTTGGCACCGAACGCTTCCTTCATCTGCTGAAGGACTTCCTGTGAATAGAATTTGTCTACACTGGATTTTACATTGCCATCAGCTTCCACACGGGCGTAAACCATACCTTTCGCACCGATCTGAGGTCTCTTGACAAATTCGGTTAATTGGTCTAACTGTTTACGGGTATAACTTGCAGCCCCTTCCGCACAGATACCACCAATATATGCCGCATCATCAAAAACAGAGAAGCCATGACCTTTCATGATATCCATCAATTCCACAAACTTCATGCCGAAACGCAAATCCGGTTTGTCACTACCGTAATATTTCATGGCATCGGCCCATGTCATACGCAGAAACGGTTCGCTCAACTCGACTCCACGTAACTCCTTGAACAAATGTTTTGCCATTCCTTCGAAAGTGGAAATGATATCTTCTTGTTCAACAAAACTCATCTCACAGTCTATCTGAGTAAACTCAGGCTGACGGTCTGCACGAAGATCTTCATCACGGAAGCATCTTGCTAACTGGAAGTAACGATCATAACCGGATACCATCAGCAGCTGCTTGAATAACTGCGGTGACTGCGGCAATGCATAGAAAGAGCCCGGATGAACACGGCTCGGAACAAGATAATCTCTTGCACCTTCCGGTGTACTCTTTGTCAGCATCGGTGTCTCGATTTCAAGAAAACCTTCTTCTGTCAGGAAGTTTCTGATAACCGCACAAGCTCTGCTTCTCATCATAATAT
>OJKH01000761.1_pt1 | contig 10699 bp, 9 predicted proteins | sample 1596471 | NCBI WGS metagenome assembly OJKH01 (sample SAMEA4350108, study PRJEB24818) | metagenome | biome: human; feature: gut; material: faeces | place: Denmark | collected 2013-09
CGGTCCTCTGACATCTCCACTGAGTAGTTCGTCGGCAGCGTCAGATGTGTATTATAGACAGGCCATAAACCATACCATGAAATTCCACTCATCATAACCATCTGCTTTGAGCTGGGCTTTGAGAAATTTGTAATCGGCATCGCTTATTACATTTTCCAAGAAGTTCTTTTGCTGTACTTTTACGAACTTCACTTTTAGTTTTTCTTGTTTCGTAAACTCCAGATACTTGTTAATTCCTTGCAATCGCAGGTTAACCGTCTGTGGTTTGAAGTTCTCCACCAAATACCCCTTGTATGCCAAAAGGTTCTTCTTGTTTACTTCTCCATAATGATTGAGGAAATACTGTACCGTCCACACATACGATGTAACGGTGTTCTTGGCGAGATTAGTCTTTGCCAAATGATTTTTGAATTTTGTTACCATACTACATTGATTTATAATGAATACAGTAACAATATAAGAGAATATATCGAACATGATAAGAAGTTGCCTGAAGGATGGGCTATGTGCAGGCTTGAATAAGTTGTAGATTATGAACAACCTACTGCTTATATTATAAATTCAACGGCTTATGATGATTCCTACTCAATACCAGTCTTAACCGCAGGTAAGTCTTTTATAATTGGTTATACCAATGAAACGACAGGGATATGCTCAAATCTTCCTTGTATAATCTTTGATGATTTTACAACAGATTCAAAACTAGTTGTTTTTCCTTTCAAGGTAAAATCATCAGTAATGAAGATTCTAAAAATGCACAGTGATATTGAGATTGATTATGTGGCAATGTTTATGAGTGTAACCAGATTGATAGGTGACACTCATAAACGATATTGGATTTCTGAATACTCAAAATAAGAGATACCTATACCACCGAAGGCAGAACAAAAACGGATTGTTTATACAGCCCGTAATATTTCATTCATCGTATCAAGCACCATATCTATTTTAGCCACAATTCGTTCTTGCTCTTTATATGGCGGTATGGGTATTAAAACATTACCAATAGATGTTTTTGTTAAACTGGGCATAGCCGTACTTTTATCTAATTTGCTAAAATCAAATGATAAGCAGAAATAATACAGATATTTATCAAGTATAGCATCATTAGCCTTCAAGCCAAAAGCTGTATCAACGTTCCAAAAATGTTCCTCTACGAATATAGGATTATTAATTGTACCTTTTCTTCCAATTATTGTAGAACCTGCGATGCAAAGATACTGATTAGCTCTGCCTATAACACCGCCACTACCATAAATTGGATATATACCGTTAAGTGTTTCAACATTTTTTTGAGACTTCCCATTCGTTATACTTGTAATCTGTTTCATTTTACAAATAGCCCATCCTTCAGGCAACTGTGTATAATGCCCGTTATCACAAGGTGGGAAGTCGGGATTTATGCGCTTCAACAGTTCAATGGCTGGCTCGTCATTCGGATCTTGCGGCACGAGTTTGCCGTGAATAGCAAGATTGAGGATTTTACTTTTTGCCTGCTTGATAGTTGTTTGTAAATCTTCCTTGCTATTCTTGATAGTATCAATTAAAGAAATCCACTTAGCCACCTCTACAACAATTCTTTCTTGTTCCTTTAAGGGTGGAATAGGTATCATTAATTGCGAAAGCTTTTGAGCATTGATATTAGACTGATTAACAGCATCCGTTTTTACATTATAGCACCAATTACGATAATAGCTGCTATTCATTACAGTATTAAGGTAGTCTGAAAAAATCAATATCGGTCTAATGCGAATAAGATAGCCAGCATATATGGCTGGTTGTTCTTTCTTATAGATTGCCGTTTTCCCTACCCATTCACTACTGTTTGTGCGATTGAACAGTAAATCGTCTTTTTCAAGTGAGTACAGCTTAATATCTTCATTATTTGACGAATACACTAAATTAGAATAATCGATTGTACCGACATTAGTAATATTCCCCATTCGCAAGACAGCTATTTTTCCCACACTTAAAGACTTCTCTGAAGTTCCGTATTTCAATTCGCACACAATATCTTCTAAATTGCACCATTCCCACCCATTTGGTAACAAATAGGGATAATGGGGCGTATCGGAAGACTTTGCAGACTTCTTACTCCGTTTGATTTTGCCTTCTTTTATCAGTCGTTCTTTTTCAGCCTTGATTCGTTCGAGCAGAACTGATGCTGGTTCATCGTTGGGATCTTGGGGTACAAGTTTTCCATGTATCGCAAGGTCGAGTATCTTTTGACGTAACGCTTTTGTATCCATCGTTATATTTCTGTTTGTAATTGTGCAGTTTTGGCTGCACAATTACTATTCATGTTCTTCCAGTTTCTTTAATTCCTCATTTTCTTCAAACTCTTCAATCCATTCCTTCACCTTAGCTTGCAATAAAGCCTTGTTGGGGAGATAGAGTTGATAAGCAGAAGCATAGATGTTAGTATCTTTAGGCAAGGTGAGTTCCACAAGTGCATCGTTCTTCTCCCGGCACAACAGAATGCCAATTGTCGGCTTTTCAAAGTCTTGTTTGACATAGCGGTCGTAATAGTTGACATACATCTGCATCTGTCCAAGGTCTTGGTGAGTAAGTTTGTCTATTTTCAAATCTATAAGCACATAGCATTGTAACAAACGATTGTAAAACACCAAGTCAACAAAGAAATGTTGCTCATCAAATGTGAACCTTTTCTGCCTTGCTTCAAAGAGGAACCCTTTGCCAAGTTCTAATAGGAATTGCTGCATCTTGTTGATAATGGCATTCTCCAATTTAGACTCTGAGTAAACTGCATCGGGTTTTAGACCAAGAAACTCTAATGTGATGGGATTCTTGATGATGTCCGATGGTTTCCCAATAGTTTGTCCTTCTTTCGCCAACCGCATTACTTCATCTTTGTTACGGCTCAAAGCCAATCTCTCATAAAGACAGCTTCCTACTTGACGGCTGAGTTGTCTTTTAGACCATTGTTGTTGAGTACATTCTATTTCATAGAAACTGCGGGCATCCGGATTTTCCACCCTCATCAGTATAAGATAATGAGACCATGAGAGAGCGAATGTCGGCTCAGAGATACATTCCTCTGACTTCGGATAATCGGCTAACCACTGGTTAGCCTTTTGACTCGGCTTTGGACAACCACTGGTTAGCCCTTTAGAAAAAACAATATAAAACTGCCGTATATTCTTAAGCGTTGAATATGACCATCCATCTCCCAACCTATCAGTCAGACGTTTGGAGAGTTCTTTCAGCACCGCCTTTCCATATTCGGCTCTTGTTTCCCCCTTTTGCTCATATTCTACTATATATTGTCCGATATGGAACTTAGTATAAACCTCAGCTATATTGACGGCTGTTGCCACACGTTCCCTTGCCTGCGTGACAAGGTTAACAACCTTCAAGAACAGGTCGTTTATATATTTATCATTTGTGAAAATCTCTTTTCCCATAACTCAATTTTCTTCAATATTCGCAAGTAGCTTTTCAAGTTCAACCACAGCAGCACTTATCGTTTGGCTTTTATCCTTTATATCAGCCATCAGCTCTGCCAATGAACGGTTGTCCACCTCACCACCTTGCTTTATCCAAGTAATGTCAAGACTTGTTTTGTCTCTGGCAAGAATTTCATCTACAGGGTATTTACGCCAACGACCTTGCGGATTATTTTCTGCATCGTATGTCTCTACTCGATTATTATAGCAAGAAACAAAATCATCCAAATGATGCCGTTCCAGTTTATTGGTGGCAAGCGTATGCTTTATATCTGTACGGTAGTCGTAAAACCATATTTCCTTGGTCGGTTGTCCTTTGCTGAAAAACAACACGTTGGCTTTTACGCCTTGGGCATAGAAAATACCTGTAGGTAAACGCAAGATAGTATGCAAATTAAAATCCTGCAATAAGCGTTTACGAATAGTCTCACCTGCTCCAGCCTCAAAGAGAACATTATCAGGAAGTACAACTGCTGCACGTCCTCCCGTTTTGAGCATAAGCATCATGTGCTGGAGGAAATTTAACTGGTTATTCTTGGTCTCTACATAAAAATCCGGGCGGTTAATATCCACCGATCCAGCCGGACGAGTTCCAAAAGGAGGATTGGCAAGAATCACATCTACAAGAGTTGACGGTTCTTTTTCCAAAGAATCCTCACAAACAATCGGACTACGGTCTGTACCAATACCATGCAAATAAAGATTCATGGAAGCAAGCGTCACCACTAAAGGCGTATTATCCACACCATGCAAAGCTTTGTCACGCAAGAAATCACGTTTTTCTTTACTTGCTGACTGACCTTTCATATAATCGTAAGCTGTAAGCAAGAATCCACCCGTTCCACAAGCCGGGTCACAAACCGTTTCCCCCATTTGCGGATTGATACAATCTACCACTGCCTGAATAAGTGGACGAGGAGTAAAATACTGTCCTGCCCCGCTTTTCTTGTCTTGTCCGTTCTTTTCAAGAATGCTTTCGTAGATAGCTCCTTTCACATCACCGTCCATAATGAGCCATTGCTCCTCATCAATCATGGTGATGACCTTTTTCAGATAAACAGGCTTGTCTATCTTGTTTTGCGCCTTCGTATAAATCGTACCTATCAGATTATCCTGCTCACTAAGCAATTTAAGGGTCTCTTCATATTGTTTTACCAAATCCAAGCCATCAAGTACTATCAAATCTGCCCACTGATAACCAGTTGGAATAGCCGACTCTTCTCCAAACATTTCTACATTTTCGGCATCCATCTTCAAGAATAAAAGATAGGTCAGTTGGGTAATATAATCAGTGAATCCAATGCCTTGTCCGGCAAGAGTGGTTGCCAGATTCCATACTTTTTTGGTGAGCGATTGCTCTGTTGTATTATTTGTTGCCATTTCTTTATGCTGCTTTTCTTAAAACTACAAATGTGTAAAGTGAATGAAGTGCCTCGTCCGCCTTCTGCATATTGCCAAACGCTCTAATCATTTGGGCTGCATGGGTAGCATCATCTTCACGAATATCTCTGATAGTACAAGCTCCGTTAGAAGCGATGTAATCCACAATACGACTGATAACCTCTCGCTGTTTGTCAGTTATTTCACGCTGGTTTTGCCCTAACCAAAGATTGAAAAACTGTTTAGAGGTAGTAACTACGCTATCCAATCGTTCGATTTGGTGGAAAGCAAAGCGCACAAGTTGTATGATATTGGTCAATGCATCGCTTTCTTCTTTGGTAATGGAACGCCTTACCACTTTAGGGTTAACTATGGCATAAGAGTTCCAGAGTTGTTTGGATGTAAAATGATTGTTTGCCATTTTAAGTCTGTTCTCCAAATCCTTTAGCATCGAATAGGTTATAGGCTCTCCCTCATTGTTGTAAATGATGCGCAGTGCCTCTATTTCGTCATAGTACTTTTTACAAAAATCTTCAAAAGCCTCTGTCGTATTTTTTGCTTCCTCAATGGAGAACCCTTTGGAGATAAGCGTATCTTCACCCGGCATCAATGTATTGACGAATCCGGCTGCAAGTATAAGAAGGTATTTCCGAGCATCTGCATGATTGGCAAGCGGAGCGACTAGCCCCTTACGTTCATTGTTAGGCTCATCAGTGCTTACAAACGGTGGAAGAATGCCTTTCTCCAGTGCATCGTATATTCTGGCAGAAAGTTCCTTCATGTCATCATGAGACAAACGGACAAACTCTTTCCGTTGCGGATCATCCGCCTTGTTGTATATTCGGGCAAGCGTTGCAGCAAGCCGTTTGAGATACTCGTCAGGAATATAGCCATGACTAATACATTCTAATAGCTCCTTTAGAGTAATCGTCTTTGTTGTAGGAGCATCATCTATAGGTGCCACTGTTTGCGCATGTTCCGTCACGCCTACCGCATCAACCAAATAAAAACAATCCTTGCTGAATGCGTTCGGGGTAACATTGCGAAGTTGCTCATCACCAATAGTACGTACTCCACGCCCTTTCATCTGAATATACAAAGGCAATGACTCCACATCACGCATGAACATCACTACTTCCAGCGGCTTTACATCTGTTCCGGTGGCAACCAACGTACAGGTGACAGCAATACGGAAATCCTTGTCGTTACGGAATTGGCGTATCAGTTCGTTACTGTCGCCTGCCGAATAGGTAATTTTCTGAACAAAGCGGTCATCAGTCCGTCCAAACACCTCTTTAGCTATTTGTACGATATTTGTAGCATGAGCTTCATTGAGAGCAAAAATCAATGTTTTGGGCAAAAAGTCCATATTTGGTTCACGTTGCGGGTCATTAAACAATTCCGTATAAACCACATCCCGATAGGTCGAAAGGACTAACTTTATCTGTGCCGGATTGATAATACTCCGATTAAGTTCTTTATTTGTATAGATTTTGGTTTCCTTACTACTTACAATCTTAACCTCACCTGTATATCTTGTTTCTTCTTTAAATTTCTCACCCTCTAATATAGCCCCACCCGTTTCTGTGACTTGCGTTTTTATTCTATATACCCGACAATCCACATTCACGCCATCAACAATACTCTTTTCCAATGTGTAGTTAACAATGCAGTTATTATTGAAGAATGCCATTGTTTCAGGGATAGGAGTTGCGGTCAGACCAACCAATCTTGCCGTATCGAAATACTCCAGCACCTTGCGCCAGTTCCCATAAATGGAGCGATGGCACTCGTCTATGATAATCATATCAAAGTAGTCGTGCGGTAAGTTGGGATTAGGAGGCAAGGTTACTTCCTCTATAGGTTCATTCTCGTCATCATCATTATCCTCAATAGTTTCTCCTTTCAAGAATGAGAATAGACGTTGTATTGTAGAAATAACGACATTGCTATCAGAAGGAATAGAAGACGAGCGAAGGCGATTGACCGTAAAGATAGTATTGAAAGCCTCCCCATTCTCTGTCAGACGGAAGGTCCCAAATTCTCCTTCTGCTTGTTTTCCAAGATTATTTCGGTCTACAAGAAACAACACTCTACGCATTGGTGTATAAGAAAGCATCCGGTAGGCAGCAAGACAAGCAGTATATGTTTTACCCACACCGGTGGCAAGAACCATCAACGCCCGATTTTGCCCGGCACGGAAACTCTTTTCAAGTTCTGTCACTGCCTCATATTGGCAATCACGCAGCCCTTTCTTTTTCAATGTAGGGAGTCCGGCAAATGCATCTTCAATTCCCAGCCTCTTTACCAATTCATGTGGTGTAGGGATATTCATGACCTGCCTGAAACAAGAATCTTGTTCACGAAAATCACAGCAATATAGTTCCTTACCATTCGAAGTGAAGATAAAAGGCAATGGCTTTTGATATGCCTGATAGATATTCGGAACACTTCTTGCGTATAAGGCTGCTTGCTCGCATACTTTGGAGGCAAAAGCGTCTGTTTCTTCACGCTTAGCTTCAAGTACCCCTACTGCTTTTCCATTAATGAAAAGGAAATAATCTGCCTCAAGATTTCCTTTCAATAAACCTTCTCTTATGGCTACAGCCGTACAAGTAGGTTCATAATCCTCCCTGTTGACTACTTTCCAACCAGCATCGGCAAACCACTGGTCTATCTTTATTCTTGCTTTTTCTTCAGGAGTCATGTTCTTGATAATATATATTATCAGAAGTTCATAGGCACATCTGCAACAGGTTACAAAAGGAACCAGAACCTCCTAACCGTATTAAATAATTTATTGTAACCTTTCTTTTTTATCGGTTATCAAATCTTTCAAATCAACTTGTAATATCTCCGCAATCCGTTGCAAGGTTTCCAAATTAGGCCGAATCCGATTACAGGCATAGGCATTGACCATACTGAAACTCTTATCTAGCTGTTTAGCTAACCACGTTTGAGAAATACCTTTTTCGGATAAAACAGTCTTTATTCTATTCAGTTTCATTACTTGATATGATTTTATTAGACAAATATAGGGAATTATATTCGATAATAGTGTATATTTGCATTAAGAAAAGTCAGTTCTTAAATGAGTTATACCTCAAAGTAATTGAATTTAGACATATTTATGGGAAAGACAGTAACAACATATCTCATTGATGGAGACCCAAAAGGAACTCAATACGCATTCATTAGCAACAAAATTTGCCAAATGTTTGTCGTACCACGTTCTAATCTCTCTTATTTGAATACACAAGAGAAGTTACAAAAACCTGCATTCTATATATTGCTGGGGGAAGATGAATCAACCAAGCCGCAGGCGTATATAGGTGAAACGGAGAACTTTAAAGAACGTGTAAAAGACCACGATAGCAAAAAATCGTTTTGGCAAAAAGCACTCATATTTGTATCGAAAGACGCCGATATGACTAAAGTTGATGTGCAATACCTAGAACATAAAGCTATAGCCGAAGCCAAGAAAGCAAACGCTTTTGTTTTAAGCGATAATAAACAAATTCCTAAAGCCCCTAACCTACCGGAGCATCAACAGGACTCAATGAATGAATTTTTCGAAGATGTGAAGTTTTTGGCATCATTTATCGGTTGCAATATTTTTGAAGTATCACAACCCAAAGAAGAACATCTATTCTACACCAAAGGTAGAGGATGCAATGCAAAAGGTTTCTACAGTTCCGATGGATTCACAGTCCTAAAAGGAAGTACTGTTGCCAAAACAATGGTTCCGTCTTTCAACTGGAAAGAAAAACGAGAAAAGATGCTTCAAGATTACACTTCTACTGAGAACGGAATATTGGTATTGACATCAGATAAAACTTTTTCAAGTCCCAGTACTGCCGCAGATTTCTGTATTGGTAGCAGCAACAACGGCTGGTTGGTATGGAAAGATAAAGAAGGAAATACATTGGACTCAGTTTATAGAAAACAGTTGGATTAATAACATATCAGTTGGAGGCAAATATGGAAATTATCAATCTACTAGACTTCACAGACCGCATCGAGTTGAGAGAATGGCTGAAGGTCAACCATAATCGGGTGAAATCGTGTTGGGTTGTAACTTCACGCTCTAAACAGCCCACATACGAATGTATTCCATACATTGAAGTTGTTGAAGAAGCATTGTGCTTCAGGTGGATTGATTCAACTCTAAAGAAATTGCCAGACGGATGCCTTGCACAGCGGCTTTCACCTCATCGCAAAGGAAGTCATTGGACTGAGTTAAACAAAGAACGTTGTATCAATCTTGAAGACCGAGGACTTATGACAGATGCCGGACACCAAGCCTTTGAGAAAGCCTATTCCTACGAAATAGTTCCCAAAGGTCTCTTATGGAAGAAAAACCGCATTCCTTGATTTAGCCGAGCTTCGTACCGAACGGAAAATCATTTCTACAATAGAAAGCCCCCATTCGGGAAAAGCCATCGATACCTATCAAATAGTCGAAAGGAAACAGTCTTCGTACCGGTCGCTTCTCCTCCATCGCTACAATCTGCTCACGTCGCAGCAACAACGTTCGCCCCCCAATGACCCGGCAAAGCATCCGAGAAACATCCAAATATATCTTTCTCCGGTTGCGTATATTGCTGTCCCGGATAATTATTCAGATCATCGCTCAGAAACAAATCTCCGTGTTTTTTTCAAAACATCCATCATTGAGAGTAAAACAATAGCAATCCGAGCTACGAAGAGATTCATAGCCTAACTCACCAACGAGTTCTGTTTCTTCGATCCAATCAAAATCGGCATATACATATAGCGTCTTCATCGCTTACTCTTTCTTCGAAGCACGTTCCCTTGTCTTCAAACTCAAATTCTGCAAAGCTTTTCCCAATTTATCTTCTTTGACCAGCCACAGAATATCATCATCAAGCTGCAGAACATACAGCACTCGCAAGTATATTCCGATTGCTACCATCGGTGCGCCTTTCTCTATTCGGAACACAGTCAACGGGGAACAAGTGCCCGTTCCGCCACCTGAGCCACACTCAAATTCCTCCGCTATCGAGCCAGTTTTATCTGCTCTCCCACAACCGACATCTTCTGCTCCAATTTTCGAGACAACTTAATCCCCATTGTATTCTTTGTCATAATCAACTTATCATATAATATGCAAAAATATTACTTTTTATCTATTTAATGATAGATTGCAGACAAAATCGCAAGACTAGAAGACACAGCAGTATAAAGGCTCTACACTTTTTCAAACGAATCATCCCCATTACACGACATTTTTCCAAACGAATTAAATGTCTATTCTACAAAAATTACCTTACAACATATATTCAAGATTAGTTTACTATTCAAATGAAAACCAACTTTACTTTATCCCCGTATTCCTATATACGTTCAATAAAGTAAAGTCAAAATAAGGGAGAAGAGATGGCTGCACTATGATGAAATAACTTCAATCATTTTTCTTTTGGCTGCAAAACGTAGAGTAACCGAGTGTAAAGATCGAACAAAATACAACTCCGAATAGGACACATAACACTCGCATGGGAACCAGAAAATACCTGTGAATCTATCCTCGATTTTACTACCCTTTTGGGCAAAACGAACTCCGACATACCCTATCTTTGTGAACAAGATCTATCGAAGCCCTAGAAGGCAGTTTTTACCCTTTCTCCCTCTGTTCGAAGAGAAACGATAAAAAACATTAAAACATCGGTTCTTAGCGAAAAAACAAGTAACTTCGTAAAGTTTCCACCTTTTAAATACAAACTAGCGAAAATCAGTCAGCATACGATATTACATAGAATAAAAAATTATATTAAAATACTACAATATAACAAACATTTGTCTTGATACAAAAAATACAGGCAGGAACAATA
>OJKH01000763.1_pt1 | contig 10643 bp, 6 predicted proteins | sample 1596471 | NCBI WGS metagenome assembly OJKH01 (sample SAMEA4350108, study PRJEB24818) | metagenome | biome: human; feature: gut; material: faeces | place: Denmark | collected 2013-09
GATGGATATTGTAACCGCCCTGCATGGTGCCCAGCAGTTCAACGGCTTTTTCAGGGGTAACCAGGGGGGAGGTCGCTTCGCCTTTGGCGATCGCGGCAAGGAATCCAGCTTTAACATAGGCGGCTTCGTCGACGCCCGGCGGTACACGGTTAATCAGCAGGTCTAACAGGAATTCTTCTTCGCCCGCAGGCGGGTTTTTCAGCAGTTCTACCAGCGCGGCCATTTGGGTTGCATCTAAGGGTTTGGCAACAATCCCCATGGCGGCACGCTCAGCTACGTGCTTACGGTATTCTTCTAGCACGACGGTTCTCCTCGCTCTCATTGTCATAATGCGGCCTACACGTCTTCAATCAATCTGCCTCTGTCCTGGCTTAGCTTGCCGCGTGACGCATCTTGAAGGATTTAGTGGCTGGGCGATTTTCTTCACGCTCCTGTGAGACAGCAGTTTGTAGGGTAAATGCCCGATACCGCGTCGGCAGCATAGCAGGATTTTTGAAAGGTGTTAATCTGTTTACAAAAAAGCAACATTAAAATTTAGCTGAATCGTTAAGGGCAGGATATTGCAGGCTTTCTGTTCAAATCCCACGACAAAAATTCCTTTCCGCGTACAACGCCACGGGCCGATCCCAACAATAATCAATAAAAAGCCATACCGCTTACTTATACTCAGCAAACGCGCCGTTTTCGCAGATACTTTAGCGAGATGGGTTACTTTTTGGGTCAGGAGTTTCCATGTCACTGCCGTTCAAACCCCATATTATCGCCCTGCTCTGTAGCGCTGGCTTACTCGCGGCGGCAGGAACACTCTATGTGCAAAGCCGAACCCCAGCGACGATCGCTGAACCGCCTGCGCAGCAAGCGCCAGCGCCCGCAGCGTCGACGACACAGCCGGTGGCCGCCACTTACACCCAGGCGCAAATTGATCAGTGGGTCGCCCCTATCGCGCTCTACCCGGACAGCCTGCTGTCGCAGGTGTTGATGGCCTCCACTTATCCCGACAACGTCCTGCAGGCGGTCCAGTGGTCCCAGGATAACCCCGCGATGAAAGGGGATGCGGCCGTGCAGGCGGTTGCCAGCCAGCCGTGGGACCCTAGCGTCAAATCTCTTGTCGCTTTCCCTGCCCTGCTGGCGATGATGGGCGAGAATCCGCCCTGGGTGGAAAATCTTGGCAATGCGTTTTTGGCCCAGCCGCATGATGTGATGGATTCAGTGCAGCGCCTGCGCGCCATTGCCCAACAAACCGGGACGCTGAAATCCACACCGCAGCAGAAAGTGATTGTCACCCCTGCCGCACCGGTTTCAGCCAGCAGCAGCACGGCAGCAACCGCAACCGCCCACACAGCGGCGCCTGCGCCCACGCAGGTCATTAAAATAGAGCCGACCAATCCACAGGTGGTCTATGTTCCCAGCTATAACCCCTCCACCGTCTATGGTACCTGGCCGAACAGCGCCTATCCGCCGGTCTATCTGCCGCCCCCTCCCGGGGAGCAGTTTACCGATAGCTTCGTCAAAGGCTTCGGGTACAGCCTCGGCGTGGCCACCACCTGGGCGCTGTTCAGCAGTATCGACTGGGATGATGATGACCATCACCATCACGATGACGACTACCACCACGGCGATTACTCGCATAATGGCGATAACATCAATATTAATGTAAATAATTTCAATCATATAACAGGAGAAAACCTGCCGGGAAACCACGTTAACTGGCAGCACAATCCTGCCTATCGCGGACACACACCGTATCCCGATAATACGGTAGCTCAGCGCTTCCATCAGACCAACGTTTCCGGCGGACTGAGCGCGACCCAACATGCGCCAGTCGATCGCGAAGCGCAGCGCCAGGCAGCGATGACCCAGCTGCAGCATAACGTACCGACGGCCACAGCGGGCAACCTGGCGGCAAACAACGCCTCACGCGACGCCCAGCGTCAGGCGGCCTCGGCGCAGCTGAAGCAAGCCACCCAACGCAGTAATTACCGCGGTTACGACAGTACGCCGACCCAACAGCAGCGTCGCGAGGCGGCAAAAACGCAGCTGAAAAACCCCACGCCGCAGCAACAGCAGCGTCGAGAAGCCGCCAGGAGCCACGAGCAGAACCGCACACCTCAGCAGCAGCAGCGCCGGCAGCAGTTCCAGTCCGCCACGCCAGCCCAGCGTCAGCAGACGCTCAGCCATCTGCGCGCCAACGCCCTTAGCGGCAACGAAAGCCGCGCCCCCTCCTGGCAAGCGCAGCAGGAACGAGGACTGCAGAGCCGCCAGTTATCCGGCGTAAACCGCGAGTTACGCGAGGGCGCCAGAGAACGTCTTTCCGAACACCATGAACTGCGTCGCCGCTAAGGATGAGCAGAATGAGAAACCCATTATCCGTTGCCCTGTTTACGTTAATGCTGTCGCCGCTTGCCGCCTTCGCCCAACAGCAGTTTGCCACGCCGGAACAGGCCGCAACTGCGCTGGCCGAAGCGATCAGCCAGCCTAATGAAGCCGCGCTGAGCGAAGTACTCGGCGATAACTGGCAGCAGTTTTTACCCACGGACGGGATCGACCCTGCCGCCGTCGATCGCTTTCAACGCGACTGGCAGGTGAAACATGTCATCATCCAGCAGGGTGACAAAGCCTGGCTCGATGTCGGTAGCGAGGCATGGCGTCTGCCCGTGCCTATCGTAAAAGCGTCTGAGGGATGGCGCTTTGATATGGCCGCTGGCGAAGAGGAGATCCTCACCCGCGCCATCGGCCGCAATGAGCTGTCGGCGATCGCCGCCATGCATGCCTATGTTGATGCCCAGCAGGATTATTATCATCTGAACCACCGCTGGGCGCAGAAAATCATCAGTAGCGAAGGCAAAAAAGATGGCTTGTACTGGCCAACTTCGCCGGGCGAAGCGCCAAGCCCGCTCGGTCCGGCCTTTAGCCCGACGGTGCCCGGTAGCGGCTACCATGGCTATCGCTTTCGAATTATCGCCGGTCGCGATGACCAGAGCGTCGCCTTGCTGGCCTGGCCGATAGCCTGGGGTGAAACCGGCGTGATGAGCTTTATGATCGATCAGCAGGATAGGGTCTATCAGGCCAATCTCGGTGAAGAGAGCGCCGCAAAGGCACAGGAGATAACGCGCTTTACCCCCGACGCTGACGCCGGCTGGCAGGTGGCAGAACCTTAAAAAAAACGCCCGGTTGCACTCACGCAACCGGGCGTTTTCATTCACTTAGCCCTGGTGAGGCATCAGAGAAGGATCGCCGGCAAAGGCTGGTTTTGTGCTGGATAATGCCGCTTCGTCAGCGCTGATGCTACCGGAATTCGCCGCCCATACCCCTTCATTGGTCTTCGTCACCTGCTGATGCTGGGCATTCAGATCCTGGCCCATCGCCGCAATGTGGGTCGTTTCCGTACCGCCGCTGTTGTCCGCCCAGGGAATGTTGGCGTCAGCGGCGTAAGCCACACCGGTAAAAAACGTTGCAGCGACCAGCGCTGTGGTTAAAAAGCGTTTCATCTCACACCTCATCGATATCATTAACTACCTATAAGTTTACTGAGTGACTATTTTCAAAGTATGTATGAGGTGTAGCGGTTTATGAACAGTGACATAGTTCTAAACATCAGGCATAAAAAAAGCGGCTCCCGGAGCCGCTTATGCTTTTTTCCTGAAAGAAAAAGTTACTTTTTCTTCGCTTTGGCGTTTGGCAGGTCGGTGATGCTGCCTTCGAACACTTCCGCCGCCAGGCCAACGGACTCGTGCAGAGTCGGGTGAGCGTGGATGGTCAGGGCGATGTCTTCAGCGTCACAGCCCATCTCGATAGCCAGGCCGATCTCACCCAGCAGCTCGCCGCCGTTGGTGCCGACAATCGCGCCGCCGATAACACGGTGGGTCTCTTTGTCGAAGATCAGTTTGGTCATACCATCTGCGCAGTCAGAAGCGATAGCACGGCCGGAAGCAGCCCACGGGAAGGTGGCGGTTTCGTAGCTGATGCCTTTCTCTTTCGCTTCTTTCTCGGTCAGACCGACCCATGCCACTTCTGGTTCAGTGTAGGCGATGGATGGGATCACTTTCGGATCGAAGTAGTGTTTCAGACCGGAGATAACTTCTGCGGCAACGTGGCCTTCATGGACACCTTTGTGCGCCAGCATCGGCTGGCCGACGATATCGCCGATAGCAAAGATGTGCGGCACGTTGGTGCGCATTTGTTTGTCAACGCGGATGAAGCCGCGATCGTCAACTTCCACGCCAGCTTTACCTGCATCGAGGTTTTTACCATTCGGTACGCGGCCGATAGCGACCAGCACTGCGTCGTAACGCTGCGCTTCCGCCGGTGCTTTTTTACCTTCCATGGAAACGTAAATACCGTCTTCTTTCGCTTCAACGGCAGTCACTTTGGTTTCCAGCATCAGGTTAAATTTCTTGCTGATGCGTTTGGTGAAGACTTTCACCACGTCTTTGTCGGCAGCCGGGATAACCTGGTCGAACATTTCCACCACGTCAATCTCTGAACCCAGCGCATGGTATACGGTACCCATTTCCAGACCGATGATACCGCCGCCCATCACCAGCATGCGTTTCGGTACAGATTTCAGTTCCAGCGCGTCGGTGGAGTCCCATACGCGCGGATCTTCATGCGGGATAAACGGCAGCTGAATCGGACGGGAACCCGCCGCGATGATAGCGTTGTCGAAGTTGATCACGGTTTTGCCGTTTTCGCCTTCCACTTCCAGGGTGTTAGCGCCGGTAAATTTACCCAGACCGTTAACCACCTTCACTTTACGACCTTTGGCCATGCCAGCCAGACCACCGGTCAGCTGAGTGATGACTTTTTCTTTCCAGGTGCGGATCTTGTCAATGTCAGTTTTCGGTTCGCCGAAAACGATGCCGTGTTCGGCCAGCGCTTTCGCTTCTTCGATAACTTTTGCCACGTGCAGCAGCGCTTTAGAAGGGATACAACCCACGTTCAGACAAACACCACCGAGGGTGCTGTAACGTTCTACGATGACGGTTTCCAGACCTAAATCAGCGCAACGGAAGGCTGCAGAGTAACCTGCGGGGCCTGCCCCAAGTACCACGACCTGAGTTTTGATTTCAGTACTCATCATGACCTCTGTAATTTATATCCGGCGGGTCTGACGCTATTATTCTTACGCCCAAGTCCACCGGGACGTTCTATCCGCGTGTATTTTACAAAATTGTTAACAATTTTTAAACAACAAACGGCAAACGATTTTGTCCTTTGTTGCTGATAATCCCCAACAGCCTGAGGTTATCAGAAAAAAGCCGGCCGTCAGGCCGGCTTTTTCGATTACATCACCAGGCGGCGAATGTCGCTCAGGGTGTTGTTAATGATGGTAATGAAGCGGGCACCATCAGCACCGTCGATGACGCGGTGGTCGAAGGACAGAGAGATCGGCAGCATCAGGCGCGGCACAAACTCTTTACCATTCCATACCGGCTCCATCGCGGACTTAGACACGCCGAGGATGGCCACTTCCGGCGCGTTAACAATCGGCGCGAAGTGGGTGGTACCCAGGCCGCCGATGCTGGAGATGGTGAAGCAACCGCCCTGCATTTCGCCAGCCGTCAGTTTGCCATCGCGCGCTTTCTTCGAGATGGTGGTCAATTCACGAGACAGCTCGGTGATGCTCTTCTTGTTCACGTCTTTGAAGACCGGAACCACCAGACCGTTCGGGGTATCCACCGCCACACCGATGTTGATGTATTTCTTCAGCGTCAGGCGCTGACCATCTTCGGAGAGCGAGCTGTTGAAGCGCGGCATCTGCTCAAGCGCAGCGGCAACCGCTTTCATGATGAAGACCACTGGAGTGAATTTCACGTCCAGTTTACGCTTCTCAGCTTCGGCATTCTGCTGCTTGCGGAACGCTTCCAGATCGGTGATATCGGTTTTGTCGAAGTGGGTAACGTGCGGGATCATCACCCAGTTACGGCTCAGGTTGGCGCCAGAGATTTTCTGGATACGACCCAGCTCCACTTCTTCGACTTCGCCAAACTTGCTGAAGTCAACCTTCGGCCACGGCAGCATGCCCGGGATACCGCCGCCAGCGGCAGCCGCCGGTGCGGATTCAGCGCGTTTAACCGCGTCTTTCACGTAGGCCTGAACGTCTTCGCGCAGGATACGACCTTTACGGCCGGTGCCTTTCACTTTCGCCAGGTTAACACCGAACTCGCGCGCCAGGCGGCGAATCAGCGGGGTCGCGTGAACGTAGGCATCGTTTTCAGCGAATTCGCTTTTACCTTCTGCTTTCGCAGCCGGCGCAGCGGCAGGCTTAGCGGCCTGAGCCGGGGCAGCAGCTGGTGCCGGTGCAGCAGCCTGAGCCGGAGCGGCGGCAGGCGCAGCGCCTTCCACTTCGAAGACCATGATCAGGGAACCGGTTTTGACTTTATCGCCGGTGCTGATTTTGATCTCTTTAACGGTACCCGCGAACGGCGCCGGAACTTCCATAGAGGCTTTGTCGCCCTCTACGGTGATCAGGGACTGTTCCGCCGCGACTTTATCGCCGACTTTAACCATCACTTCGGTGACTTCAACTTCGTCGCCGCCGATGTCCGGGACGTTAACATCTTTCACGCCTGCTGCGGCAGCCGGAGCCGCAGCAGCCGGCGCGGCAGCCTGTGCCGGAGCGGCTGCAGGCGCAGCGCCCGCCACTTCGAAGATCATAATCAGGGAGCCGGTGGAAACTTTATCGCCGGTATTGATTTTGATCTCTTTGACGGTACCGGCGAACGGCGCCGGAACTTCCATAGAGGCTTTATCGCCTTCTACGGTGATCAGGGATTGCTCAGCGGCGATGGTGTCGCCCACTTTAACCATGATCTCGGTGACTTCGACTTCATCGCCGCCGATATCCGGGACGTGAACTTCTTTCGCTGCCGCGGCAGCCGCTGGAGCAGCGGCGGCCGGAGCGGCTTCTTTCTTCTCTTCCTGCGCAGGTGCAGCGGCGGCTGCACCTTCGGCGGAATCGAAAATCATAATCAGTTTGCCAGTCTCGGTTTTGTCGCCGACGGAGACTTTAATCTCTTTCACGACGCCAGCCTGCGGAGACGGGACTTCCATAGAGGCTTTGTCGCCTTCTACGGTGATCAGCGACTGTTCAGCTTCTACTTTGTCGCCAACTTTGACCAGGATCTCGGTGATTTCAACTTCATCAGCCCCGATGTCCGGTACTTTGATTTCGATAGCCATTATTCTTTTACCTCTTACGCCAGACGCGGGTTAACTTTTTCTGCATCGATGTCGAATTTCGCGATAGCGTCAGCCACCACTTTCTTATCGATTTCACCACGTTTAGCCAGTTCGCCCAGCGCTGCTACGACCACATAGGAAGCATCGACTTCGAAGTGGTGACGCAGGTTTTCACGGCTGTCGGAACGACCGAAGCCATCGGTACCCAGTACGCGGTAATCATCAGCCGGTACGTAAGTACGAACCTGCTCAGCGAACAGTTTCATATAGTCAGTGGATGCCACTGCCGGAGCGTCGTTCATTACCTGAGCGATATACGGCACGCGCGGGGTTTCCAGCGGGTGCAGCATGTTCCAGCGTTCGCAATCCTGGCCATCACGCGCCAGTTCGGTGAAGGAGGTAACGCTATACACGTCGGAACCCACGCCGTAGTCTTTCGCCAGGATCTGCGCTGCTTCACGCACGTGACGCAGGATAGAACCGGAGCCCAGCAGCTGAACTTTACCTTTGCTACCTTCGATGGTTTCGAGTTTGTAGATACCTTTACGGATACCTTCCTCGGCGCCTTCCGGCATGGCCGGCATGTGGTAGTTTTCGTTCAGCGTAGTGATGTAGTAGTAAACGTTCTCTTGCGCTTCGCCGTACATACGGACCAGACCATCATGCATGATGACAGCCACTTCATAGGCGTACGCCGGGTCGTAAGAGATACAGTTCGGGATAGTCAGCGACTGAATGTGGCTGTGACCATCTTCGTGCTGCAGACCTTCGCCGTTCAGGGTAGTACGACCGGAAGTCCCGCCAATCAGGAAGCCGCGAGCCTGCTGATCGCCAGCCGCCCAGCACAGATCGCCGATACGCTGGAAGCCGAACATCGAGTAGTAGATGTAGAACGGGATCATCGGCAGGTTGTTGGTGCTGTAAGAGGTCGCAGCAGCCAGCCAGGATGCGCCTGCGCCCAGCTCGTTGATCCCTTCCTGCAGAATCTGGCCTTTCTCGTCTTCTTTGTAGTAAGCAACCTGCTCACGGTCCTGCGGGGTATACTGCTGGCCGTTCGGGCTGTAAATACCGATCTGACGGAACAGACCTTCCATACCGAAGGTACGCGCTTCGTCGGCGATGATCGGCACCAGACGATCTTTGATCGACTTGTTCTTCAGCATCACGTTCAGGGCGCGAACGAAAGCGATAGTGGTAGAGATTTCTTTGTTTTGCTCTTCCAGCAGCGCGCTGAAGTCGGCCAGGGTCGGCAGCTCGAGTTTCTCAGTGAACTTCGGCTGACGAGTCGGCAGATAGCCGTTCAGCTTCTGACGCTGAGCGTGCAGGTAAGTGTGCTCTTCGGAACCTTCCGGGAAGGTTACGTACGGCAGTTTTTCGAGATCGGCATCCGCCACCGGCACATTGAAACGATCGCGGACGTAGCGAACACCGTCCATGTTCATTTTCTTAACCTGGTGCGCGATGTTCTTACCTTCAGCGGTATCGCCCATACCATAACCTTTAATGGTATGCGCCAGGATCACGGTCGGCTGACCTTTGGTCTCCTGCGCTTTCTTCAATGCAGCGTAGACTTTCTTCGGATCGTGACCACCGCGGTTCAGAGCCCAGATCTGCTCGTCAGTCCAGTCAGCGACCAGGGCAGCGGTTTCCGGATATTTGCCGAAGAAGTGCTCACGAACGTAAGCGCCGTCTTTGGATTTGAAGGTCTGGTAGTCGCCGTCAACGGTTTCGTTCATCAGCTGAATCAGCTTACCGCTGGTGTCTTTACGCAGCAGCTCATCCCAACGGCCGCCCCAGATAACCTTGATAACGTTCCAGCCAGCACCACCGAAGATGCCTTCCAGTTCGTTAATGATTTTGCCGTTACCGGTGACCGGGCCGTCCAGACGCTGCAGGTTGCAGTTGATGACGAAGACCAGGTTGTCCAGTTTTTCACGGGTGGCGATGGTGATAGCGCCTTTTGATTCCGGCTCATCCATCTCGCCGTCGCCCAGGAAGGCGTAAACGGTTTGTTCGGAGGTGTCTTTCAGACCGCGGTGTTCCAGATATTTCAGGAATTTGGCCTGATAGATAGCGCCCAACGGCCCCAGACCCATGGATACGGTCGGGAACTGCCAGAATTCCGGCATCAGTTTCGGGTGCGGATAAGAGGACAGACCCTTGCCGTGAACTTCCTGGCGGAAGTTGTCCATCTGCTCTTCGGTCAGACGGCCTTCCAGGAACGCACGTGCATATACGCCCGGAGAGATGTGACCCTGGAAGTACACCAGATCGCCGCCATCTTTCTCAGTGCGCGCACGGAAGAAGTGGTTGAAGCAGACTTCGTAGAAGGTCGCGGAAGACTGATAGGACGCCATGTGGCCGCCCAGTTCGAGATCTTTTTTCGACGCGCGCAGAACGGTCATGATGGCGTTCCAGCGAATCGCAGAACGAATGCGACGTTCCAGATCCAGATTGCCCGGGTATTCCGGCTCATCTTCAACGGCAATAGTGTTGACGTAGTTGCCGGCGGAAGCGCCTGCAGCAACCTTCACTCCGCCTTTACGGGCTTCAGAAAGGAGTTGGTCAATCAGATACTGAGCGCGCTCAACACCTTCTTCACGGATGACCGATTCGATCGCCTGTAGCCAGTCGCGAGTTTCGATCGGATCCACGTCATTGTGTAAACGTTCTGACATGGGGGTATTCCTTATCTATCTAATCGTTGATTAATCTGGAACCTGTCCCATTGAACTCTTCGTTCTTCACGCTGGAACAACCAAAAATTCAATAAGACAGGTTCTGCGTTTAGTTGCCGCGCTCTAAAAATGGCGCTTAAGAACCGGAGTTCTCGTCCTTTCGTTGCTGTAAACGACGCAGTGAGCGCTCTCGACGGCTCTGCTCACGACTACGATCCAGCAAAATTTCCTCAATGAACGCCAGGTGACGGTGCGACGCTTCACGCGCCTGCTCCGGCTCCCCGGCCATTATCGCCTCGAAAATGCGAGTGCGATGGTTGCTGACCAACGGGAGCATTTCCCGCCGGGCATACAGCAATTCAAAGTTCTGACGCACGTTTTGCGCCAACATCGGCTCCATACACCTTAGCAGATGAAGCAACACCACATTGTGTGCCGCCTCGGTGACGGCGATTTGATACTGGACGACGGCGCCGGACTCAGCGTCCAAATCGCCCGACTGCTGAGCGCGTTCAATAGCCTGATGCAGCTCACGGATACGGTCGCGATCCTCATCATTGCTGCGCAGCGCCGCGTAATAGGCCGCGATGCCTTCCAGCGCGTGACGGGTCTCAAGCAGATCGAATTGGGATTCAGGGTGATCGGACAGCAGCTCAACCAGCGGATCGCTGAAGCTCTGCCACAGGCGGCTCTGAACAAACGTTCCACCTCCCTGACGACGAAGCAACAAGCCCTTGGCTTCGAGGCGTTGAATCGCCTCACGCAGCGAGGGGCGGGAAACGT
>OJKH01000772.1_pt1 | contig 10565 bp, 11 predicted proteins | sample 1596471 | NCBI WGS metagenome assembly OJKH01 (sample SAMEA4350108, study PRJEB24818) | metagenome | biome: human; feature: gut; material: faeces | place: Denmark | collected 2013-09
TCTTTCAAATATTTATTTTTCTTTGTTTTTAAAAGTTGGAACACTCTTTGCTTTTATAGTTATAAAATCTTAAATTTATAGGTGAAAATATGCAAAATGGATATTATCAAGCAACTGGCGGAATGGTAACTCAGTTTAATAAACTTGATGTGATTACTAATAATCTTGCCAATATCAATACAAGTGGATATAAAAGAGATGATGTGGTTATTGCAGATTTTAAAAGGATTTTTAAAGAAACTCAGGATGAGTTGCCTATAGAAAATCACACAAGAGATGCATCTCGTTTTGTAAATACTACAATAGATAGAATCCCACAAGTTTCTCAAGAATATACGGATTTTAGCCTAGGTTCTTTAAAGGCCACAAACAATCCTTTGGATTTGGCAATGACTAGAGAAGATGCTTTTTATTTGGTTCAGACCAAAGATGGAGAAGTAAGATTAACCAAAGATGGAAATTTTCAACTTGATGATGAGGGTTATTTGGTAAATAAGCAAGGATACAAGGTATTAAGTAGTGATTATTTTAATAATCCTCAGAATGCTGGCATACGCATTCCTAATGGTGCTGTTCAAATTAGCGTTGATAAAAACGGAAGCATTGAAGTTGATGGAGCTCAAAATGCAAGATTATTTGTAGCACAAGTAGATGATATAAGAGCTTTGCAAAAAGATGGGGATAATGTCTATAAAATAGATGATCTAACCCGTATTAGAGATTTGAAAAACTCCAATGCTATTCGCCAAGGTTTTTCTCAGGGATCAAATGTTAATCCAGTTACTGAAATGGTAGGACTGATTGAAGCAAACAGAATGGTAGAAATGTATCAAAAAGTTATGACAGCTCATATGGATGACTTAAATCAAGAAGCTATCAATAAGCTTGCAGCTGTTAAATAATTTAAAATAAAATAAAAAAGGATTCAAGATGATGAGATCACTTCATACTGCTGCTACAGGAATGGTAGCGCAGCAAACACAAATTGATGTTACTTCAAATAACATCGCCAATGTTAATACAGCAGGTTTTAAGAAAAGTCGTGCAGAATTTGCTGATCTTATGTATCAAGTTATGAAGTATGCAGGAACTTCAACTTCAGCTACTACTCTTTCTCCTTCGGGTATAGAAGTGGGTGTGGGTGTTCGTCCAACAGCGGTAACTAAAGTTTTTACTGAAGGAAATTTAAAATCAACAAGTACTGATGGTCTTGATATGGCTATTGCAGGTAATGGGTTTTTTCAAATACAACTTCCTGATGGCACTATAGGATATACTAGAAATGGGCAATTTACAAAAGATAATGAAGGTAATATTGTAAATTCAGATGGCTATAGACTTTTACCTGAAATGACAATACCTGAAGGCGCAACAGCAATTAATGTTGCTACAGATGGAACCGTTTCTGTAATGCTACCAGGGGAGCAACAAGAAACTCAAATTGGCCAAGTGGAGCTAGTTCAGTTTATAAATCCAGCGGGTCTTCATTCTATGGGTGATAATCTTTATCTCGAAACAGGAGCAAGTGGTGCACCTGTTGCGGGTATAGCAGGACAAGATGGGCTTGGAACAATAAGACATGGATTTATAGAACTTAGTAATGTTCAGCTTGTTGAAGAAATGACAGATCTTATCACAGGACAAAGAGCTTATGAAGCGGGTTCTAAGGCCATTACAACAAGTGATGATATGCTAGGAATTGTAAATCAGCTTAAGCGATAGTTGATATAAAATAAATAATTTTTAATTCTTTTTTGTTTAATGGCGTGTTAAACGCCATTAAATTTTTAGCAAGAGTAGCAAGTTTTAAATTCATAAGCAGTTGGACGAGCTTCTACTGGCCAAACTTGTGTTTCAAATTTTAAATGCTGATAGTCATCGATAAAAATATCGCTCATTACAGGTTTTAAATAAGAATTATGTCGGATTAAAGCTTCTAAACTTCCTCTTAGAGTATGTGGTAATTGCTCTATCCCTTTTTCACGTATTTCATCCAAAGTAAGATCAAATAAATTTTCATCCATAGGACCCACAGGAATGGTTTTATTTTTGATTCCATCAAGACCTGCCATTAAAAGACTAACAAAAGCTAAATAAGGATTAGCAGTGCTATCAGGGAAGCGAATTTCTATACGAGCTGAATTTTTACCTATGCCATAAGGAACGCGACAACTTGCTGATCTGTTTTGACAAGAATAAGTTAAAATACAAGGAGCTTCAAAGCCAGGAACTATTCTTTTGTAAGAGTTGGAACTTGGATTTGTAAAAGCTGCAACACTTCTAGCATTTTTTAAAATTCCACCTATATAATTTATAGCAGTTTGACTAAGTCCACTGTATCCATCTTTATCGTAAAATAAATTTACTCCATTTTTCCATAAGCTCATATGAACATGCATACCATTGCCATTATCTCCGTATAAAGGTTTTGGCATAAAAGTGGCAGTTTTGCCATTTAAATGAGCTACCATTTTTACAACATATTTATAAATTTGAACATTGTCAGCTGCTTCTACAAGCGTGCCAAAATTTACTCCTATTTCAGCTTGTCCTTGTGCAACTTCATGATGATGAACAAAAGTTTTAAGACCTACTTTTTCAAGGGTTTGAACCATTTCAGAACGAATATCTACTAAAGAATCAATTGGCTGAACTGGAAAATATCCACCTTTGTTTCTTGGCCTGTGTCCAGTATTGTAGCTATCGGTAAATTCTCTATCATCATTCCACTCTCCTTCTTCGGTATCAACTTCATACTTAGAACAATGAGCAGTATCAACTATTTTTACACTATCAAAAACAAAGAATTCATTTTCTGGTCCAAAGTAAGCAGTATCAGCTATGCCACTATTTTTAAGGTGTTCCATTGCTTTTTTTGCTATGCTTCTTGGACATTTTTCATACATTTGTCCTTTGTAAATATCATACACATCACAAAATACTATGATAGTAGGATCAGCCGTAAAAGGATCTAAAAAAGCACTTTGAGCATCAGGTTTTAAAATCATATCTGATTTTTCTATAGGTTGCCATCCATGAATTGAGCTTCCATCAAATGGAATGCCAGTTTGAAATGTTTCTTCATTGATTGCATGAAGATTATAGGTAATATGATGCCAAGTTCCTATCATATCTGTAAAACGAAAATCAACAAAAAGCACTTCATTTTGTTTGCAAAATTTGAAAAAATCATCTATATTATTAACAAATTTTCCCATATTTTTACTCCTTTATGTAATTAAATTTATAAAATTATATCATAAAATTTTTAATTAAGATTTAATTAATATATTTTTTTTAATAAATTTAAAAATTTAATTTAAAAAGATTAAAAAATAAAAATTTATATTTTTGTTTTAGATAAAATTGATTATAATTTTGAGCAATTATTGAAAATCTATATTTAAAAAAGGGAAAAAAATGACTCAAGAAGAGCTTGATGCTTTGATGAATGGTGATGTTGATCTTGATTCAGAGACAGAAGCAGAGGTAAAAACCGAAGAATCGAATACCGAAGAAGATGCTTTGATGTTAGAAGATGTCAAAATAGCTGATTACAAACCTAATCCTAGCGTGGTATGGCCACCACCCCCACCAAATCAGGAGCATAAAGTTGTACATCAGTTAGATGATGTTACAAAAGATAGCGAGCTTAAAGCAACGGAAATGATGGATAAGCTTGAAAGTATTAATAATTTTTTTGCGGATTCTGAAAGTTTACTCAAAGAGATAAATAAAGCAATAGAAAAAAATATTGATATTTTTTCTAAACTTAGTGAAAAATTTCCTAATGTGGAAAGTTTCAGTGAAGCTTTAGAATTAAACAATCAAGCTAAAAAAAGTTCTAAGGAGATTGTCGGAAATCTTCAAAGCGGACAAGATGAAGTGATGATGGCAATGGATGCAATGCAGTATCAAGATATACATCGTCAAAAAATCGAACGTGTTATTAATGTAATGCGTGCTTTAAGCCGTTATATGAGTTCCTTATTTGAAGGTAAAATTGATGATAAAAAACGTGTAAGTTCTGCAGTGCATATTGAAGGTGATAGTACTGCTGATGTTGTAAGTAATGATGATATAGAAGCTTTAATTGCAAGTTTAGGGCAAAAATGATCATTCCTGAAATAGTAGCTCCTGCAGGAAATTTCACAAAATTAAAAATTGCTTTAGCTTATGGCGCAGATGCGGTTTATGCGGGTGTGAATAATTTTTCTTTAAGATCACGCACTGCAAGAGAATTTAATTATGAAAGTTTTGAAGAAGCTATTAAATATACCCATAAGTGTGGTAAGAAAATTTATGTTACTTTAAATGGTTTTCATTTAAGCTCCCAAATTGAAGGTTTAAAAAGACATATTTTAAAATTGCGTGAGATGAAACCTGATGCTTTTATTGTAGCTTCTGTTGGAGCTATGCGTCTTGTTAAAGAACTTGCACCTGAAATTTCTTTACATGTTTCTACTCAGGCAAATATTTTAAATTATTTAGATGCTCAAGTTTATAAGGATATGGGTGCTAAAAGGGTTGTAATTGCCAGAGAATTAGGGCTTAAAGACGCTAAAGCTTTAAAGGAAAATTGCGATATTGAACTTGAAGCTTTTGTGCATGGTTCTATGTGTTTTGCTTATTCAGGGCGTTGTTTAATAAGCTCTGTGCAAAGTGGAAGAATGAGCAATCGTGGATCTTGTGCAAATGACTGTAGATTTAATTATGAGCTTTATGCTAAAAATCCAGAAAATGGCACTTTATTTCGCTTAGAAGAAGATGAAAATGGTACTCATGTGTTTAATTCTAAGGATTTAAATCTTTGTTCTTATATAGAAAAAATCATGCAAGAAAATTGTATCAGTGCTTTTAAAATAGAAGGGCGTACTAAAAGCGAATATTATGTTGCGCTTACAACAAGGACTTATAAAATGGCCATACAAGATGCTTTAGAGAGTAAATTTGAGTCAAGTAAGTATGAAAAAGAGATTACTACACTTAAAAATCGTGGTTTTACAGATGGTTATCTTGTTTCGCGTCCTTTAGAAAAAACCGACACGCAAAATCATAATACAAGCATAGAAGAAGGTTCTCATCAAGTGCATGCTATAAGCGAAGATGGAAGCTTTTTTAAATGTAAAGGGAAAATCGTTTTAAACACGCCTTATGAAATTTTAGCCCCTTTAGGCGATGTGATTCAAACTTGCGATAATGAACTAGGTAAAATTTATCAAAAAGAGGATAAATATTTTATAGAGTTTAAAAAACTCATTGCTAAAAACAATAAGGAATTTAGCGAAATTCATAGTGGCAATGAACATGAAATCCAATTACCAAATAAAATCAGTGCATTAAGTTTTTTAAGAAAGGAAATATAGATGAATTTTGTTTCTATTTTAATGGGAAGCAAGAGTGATTATGAGACTATGAAAGAGGCTGCTAAAACTTTAGAAAGTTTTGGGGTAAAGTATGAACTTATTATCTCATCAGCTCATCGTAGTCCAAAAAGAACAAAAGAGTATATTGCAAATGCTGAAGAAAAAGGTGTGAAAGTTTTTATAGCAGCAGCTGGAATGGCAGCGCATTTAGCTGGAGCTGTTGCAGCTTATACAACAAAACCTGTTTTGGGAGTGCCTATGTCAGGAAGCAATCTTGCAAGTATGGATTCTTTGTTTTCTACGGTGCAAATGCCTAGTGGAATTCCTGTAGGAACTTTAGCTATTGGTAAGGCTGGAGCAATCAATGCTGCTTATTTGGCTATGCAAATTTTAGCTATTTATGATGTTGATTTAGCACAAAAGCTTAAAGAAGATCGTCTTGAAAAAGAAAAAAAACTTGTATCTGATTCAAAAGAAGTAGAAGTTTTATTATAAGGGATAAAAATGCAAACCTATCTTGAACTTGAAGAATTTTGTAAACTTGTGCATTTAAATGAAGATGTGGTTAAAGGTATGATGGCTAATGGGGCTTTAAATTTTAAAGAAGAAGAGGGTAAAATTTACATCGAAGCTCATCAAGGTACTTTTAGTGTAGTACCTGGTTCTGCAAAATCTCAAACTACAATGGTAAATTCAATGACTTTAGCAGGGGAAAGTTTTGTTGAAAAAACAATAGGAACTATTTTAAATTTACATGAAAAAGTTTTAGATGCTAAAGATGAAACACTTGAAGCATTAAAAAATGAGAATAAATTTTTAAAAGATGCTCTTTATTCTATGCAAGAACTTTATGATGAAGATAGAAAAACTATAGAAACCTTAAACAATGAGCTAAAACATGCGCGTGAAGAGATAGAATTTCTCAAGCGTAAATATAAATTAATGTGGAGTAAAACTGCAGAAATTTTTGGAGCTAAGACAGAGCCTGATTTGGAAATGAATAAAAAATTAGAAAAACCTATTGAAAATATGGAACAATAAAGAGAGATACAATGACTTTTTCACAAATGATACTTAATTTACAAAATTATTGGCAAGAGCAAGGTTGTGCGATTATGCAACCTTATGATATGCCAGCAGGTGCAGGAACCTTTCATCCAGCAACTTTTTTAAGAAGTTTAGGAAAAAAACCTTGGGCAGCTGCTTATGTGGCTCCAAGTAGAAGGCCTACTGATGGACGTTATGGTGAAAATCCTAATCGCTTAGGTGCTTATTATCAATTTCAAGTTTTAATTAAACCTAGTCCTGATAATATCCAAGAATTATATCTTAAAAGTCTTGAAAATTTAGGTTTTGATTTAAAAAGTCATGATATTCGTTTTGTTGAAGATAATTGGGAGAGTCCAAGTTTGGGTGCTTGGGGTTTAGGCTGGGAAGTATGGCTTGATGGTATGGAAGTCACTCAATTTACTTATTTTCAGCAAGTTGGTGGTATAGCGGTAGATTTAGTAAGTGCTGAAATTACCTATGGTCTTGAAAGAATAGCCATGTATCTTCAAAATGTTGATAATGTTTATGATATAGTTTGGAGTGAATTTAATGGAGAAAAAATTAAATACGCAGATGTGCATAAGCAAAGTGAATATGAATTTAGTAAATACAATTTTGAAATAAGTGATGTTAAAATCTTAAATGAGCAGTTTGAAAATTCTTATAAAGAATGTAAAAATATTTTAGAGCAAGGACTAGCTTTGCCTGCTTATGATTATTGTATGCTTGCTGCACATACTTTTAATCTTTTAGATGCAAGAGGATCAATTTCTGTAGCACAAAGACAAGATTATATGTTAAAAATTCGTGAACTTTCAAAAAATTGTGCTGAAATTTATAAGAAAAATTTAAATGAAGCTGAGTGAAATTTATAATTTTTTAGATCAATTAAGTCCCTTTAATATCCAAGAATCATGGGATAATAGTGGAATTTTGCTTGGAGATAGGGATAGTGAAATTTCAACTGTTTATTTAAGTTTAGATATTGATGAAAATATCATTAAAGAAGCGAGTGAAAATTCTTTAATTATCACACACCATCCTTTGATATTTAAAGGTTTAAAAGATTTATATGACAAGACTTATCCTAGAGCTTTTATTAAAGAAATGATTTGTAAAAATATTTCTTTAATCAGTATGCATACAAATTACGATTTAAGTCATTTAAATACTTATTTTACGGAAGAAATATTAGGTTTTAAAATTTCTTTTAAAGACGAATTTTTAATTTATGTAGAAAATTCTATGTCTTTTGAAGCTTTGTGTGACTGGGTGAAAAAAAAGTTAAATTTGCAAATTTTACGTGTAAGTGATTGTGGTAAAAAAGACATTAAGCGTATTGCTATATGTACTGGAAGTGGTGGGGATTTAATTTCTAAAGTAGATGCGGATTGTTTTTTAAGTGGAGATTTTAAATATCATCAAGCTTTAGAGGCGCTTAGTAATCAAATCAGTCTTATTGATTTAGGTCATTTTGAAAGTGAGAGATATTTTTCTCAATGTTTAGCAAAAGACTTGAAAAATTTGCCACTACAAGTTATAATAACAGTTTCAAAAAATCCATTTCAATATTTTTAAGGAAAATAAATGAATAAATATCTCGAACAATTAGTGCTTTTATCAAAAATAGATCAAGAAATTGATAGTTATGAACCAAAAATAGACAGTATTAATAGGACTTTAAAAGATGCTGAGTTAAAAATAGGAAAAATCAACACAGATTTAGAAAAAATCGATGAAGAAATCAAAGATATAGAAAATCAAAAAGTGCAAAATAATGCTCATATTTCTGAGTTTTCAGCAAAAATTAAAGAGCTTTCTAAAAAAAGTGGCGCAGTAAAAACAGAAAAAGAAGCTAATGCTTTAAAAATTGAAGAAGATATTGCAAAAGAGCAATTAGACGCTGCAAATGATGAGATTGTAAGACTGGATAAAATTTTAGAGAATAAAGAAACTTATAAAAAAGAACTCGAAGAAGAAAAAATCAAACAAGAGCAAAATATTAATGAGATTAGAGTAAGTATTAAATCTGAAATGGAAGTTCTTGAAAAAGATAGAATGAGTGTTTATGATAAAAAAACCAAACTTGTGGGCGAGATGAATCAAAAAGTTCTAAGTTTTTATGAGAAAATTCGCAAATGGGCGAAAAATACTGCTGTAGTACCCGTTAAGAAACAAGCATGCTATGGATGTTTTATGAAAATTTACGATAAGACCTATCTATCTGTTGTAAAAGGCGAAGAGATTGTAACTTGCCCCCATTGTGGAAGAATTCTTTATAAAGAGCAAGAAGAACAAAATTGATCTTTTTTTATTATTTTTTAACTTGGACGGCATTTTTATTTTGTGCTGTCTTTATTCTTTTGCTTTCTTTTTTAAAATCCAAATACAAAACTAGTTTAAAATCCCGATTTTTTCTTTATAAAAATTTACATCAAGAAAAAGCTGATGTACATTTTCATGCTTGTTCTTACGGGGAGGTAAGAAGTATTAAAACTTTGGTTTTGAAATTTGATTCAAGAATAACTACTATTACTCAAACAGGTTTTGAATGTGCAAAAGAATTTTGTAAAAAGGTAAATTATCTTGCTTTTGAAAATTTTTTGCCTTTTTGGTTTAAACCTTGTAAGGTTTTGGTAATTTTTGAAGCAGAATATTGGCTTATGCTTGTTTTTATGGCACGTATTTATAAGGCTAAGATTATTTTGCTTCATGCAAGCATATCTGATAAATCTTATCATTCTTATCAAAGATTTTCTTTTTTTTATAAAAAAATTTTTTCTTATATTGATGCAGTTTTTGCTCAAAGCGATTTAGATAAATCAAGACTTGAAAGTTTGGGAGCTAAAAATGTTAAAATTTTTAAAAATATTAAGGCAAATTTAGAAATTAAAAATAATAAAATTTATGCCAAACCTAAGGAAAAGCTTATCATTTTTGCTAGTACGCATAAAGATGAAGAAGAGCTTTTGCTTGATTATTTTAAACTAGAAGAAAATGAAAAACTCATTATCGCCCCACGACACCCTGAGCGTTTTAAAGAAGTTGAAAATTTGCTTTTAAACAAAGGTTTGGAATTTGAAAAATTTAGTTCTTTAAAAGATGAAAATAAGAAATTTGCTAAAAAAATTTTGCTTTTAGATGCTTTAGGAGAGCTTGTAAATTTTTATACAATTTCTGATGTTGTTGTGCTTGGAGGTTCTTTCATAGAAGGCATAGGAGGACACAATCCTATAGAAGTGGCATATTTTGACAATGTATTAATCAGTGGGAAATTTATTCATAATCAAAAGGCTTTATTTGAAGAAGTAGAAAATGTATATTTTTGCGAAAATTTAAAAGATTTAAATGATAAAATTCATTATTTAAATTTAAAAGCTAAAATTTCCAAAAAAGGAAATTTAGATCTTATCATACAGACCATACAAAAGGGAATTGATGCAAGAAAAAGCTTATAAACTCTTAGCTTTGCAAGAAAAAATTTCAAATCGTGAAGCTAAAGATTTGATTGATAAGGGTTGTGTTTTTTCACATGGAAAAAAAGTTGTGGTTGCTAGAGCTTTGATGAGCGATAAGGCAAGATTTAATGTGATAAAAGCTAAAAATCCTCAAATTATTTTTGAAGATGATAAGATTATTGCTATTAATAAACCTTATGCTTATGTGAGTGAAGACTTGGAGAAAAAATTTAATGCCAAGCTTTTAAATCGTTTAGACAAAGAAACAAGCGGTGTGATTTTGCTTTGTAAAGATGAAGATTTTAGAAAGCTTTGTATAGAAGAATTTAAAAAACACAGGGTTTATAAAAGTTATATTGCGGTTTTAGATGGGGTTTTGGCTGAAGAGGTTGAAGTGAATGAGCCTATTTTTACCATAAAAGCAAAAGGTGGGGCATTAAGTAAAGTTTCAAAAGATGGTTTAAGTGCCTTAAGTATCATTACTCCTATCATGATGCAGTCAAAAAAAACCTTAGCAAAAATAGTCATTCAAACAGGTAGAACTCATCAAATCAGAGTGCATGCTAAATTTATAAAACATGGCGTTGTAGGTGATGAAAAATATGCTAAAATTTCAAGCGATAGAATGTATTTACATAGTTATGAAATTAAAATTTTTGATTATTATTTTAAGGCTGAGCTAGATAATAGT
>OJKH01000780.1_pt1 | contig 10496 bp, 13 predicted proteins | sample 1596471 | NCBI WGS metagenome assembly OJKH01 (sample SAMEA4350108, study PRJEB24818) | metagenome | biome: human; feature: gut; material: faeces | place: Denmark | collected 2013-09
ATATACATATAATACTGATTAATGGCGGGTAAATCATCATAAAAATTAATGCCATCAAGGCTAAAGATTTGATTTTCACTTCTTGGATTATTGAGTTGCTCTTTATTAAAAGCTTTTAGATTTTCAGCCCTTAACTTCATTAAATCTTCTAAGCTTTTGGCTTCTTTCCAAAGAACTTTTGCCCCTTTATCCATTAAAACTTTATTTTTTAAATAAAATTGATGAGCGGTATTAAAATCAGCATTTCTATAAAGCATGGCGTATTCATCCCATAAATCAAGCCTTTGTGGAAACTCTTCGATGGAACGGAAGACTTTAGGATTCCAAAAACCAAGCTTTAATTTTCTAGATAAAACACTATCATTATGTAAAATGGTTCCAATATAAAGCACATCTAAGCTTCCATCCGCACTCCCTAAGTTTAAAACCGCTTCATCCACCCAATCTTCTAATTTATCCCTTTGATCTTTACTTCTGACATTTGTATCATTTTCTAAATCATCTAAAATAACTAAATCAGGTCTTTTAACCCCATATCTAACCCCACGCAGTCTTTTACCACTGCCAAAGGCTTTAATCTTTACGCCATTATTACTTACAAACTCTCCTACGCGCCAAGTCTTACCAATTCCTACTACTTCGGGAAAATCAAGCTTTAAATGCGGATTATCTTCAAGCTCTGCTTTAATAGCTTCAAGCATTCCTTCCATAAGTTCGACCGCATCTGAAATCTCTACTATAAAGCTTTTATAATTAAAAACTAAGCACCACAAAGGAAAGAGTTGTGAAGTGTAGGTGGATTTACCATGAGCTCTTGGTGCAGCTATGGCGTGTTTTTCACCTTTACTTTCTTTTTTAAGTGCGATTTTTGTAAAAACTTCATTTAAGTGCAAATGTAAGCCACATTCTCCTTTAATGGTAAAATAATGCGGAAAATAAGTTCTTGCAAAATAATCAAAATCCACACTCGCTCTTTTAATTCTTTCTTCTTTTAAAGTAGGATCTAAATGGCTTTCATGCAAAAATTGAGTTTTTAATTCATTTTTTAGCTCATCCATCCATTCTAAAAAGTCTTTTCTTTGCATAGCACCTTTTAGTTCATTTGGAGTGTTTTCGTGCTTTTGTTCGTTTGAGATTAAAAACTCATCGAGTTCTTCTTTGGAAAAAAGCATTAAATATCCATTGCTAAAATTTCTTTTTCTATCACTCCACTTTCTAAAAGTGATACAAGTTTTGCTACGCAATCTTTATCATTTTTTAAATGACTTATGATAATTTCAACCACTTTTTTAGCAACATTTAAACGATAGCTACTTGGATCTTCTAATCTTGCAACCTTTCTCATTTTTGAAAAGCTATCGCCTATCCTTGCAATGGCTTCAGTTTTCTTTTCTGCATTCATTTTTTCATCAGTATTTATATTTTCAATCGCACAAAACATTTGCTCAGTAAAACTTTCATATAATGAGGCACTTTCTTTATCTTTTATTTTTGAAGTTAAAAGATTAGCTTTTTGCTTATCCCAATCGCCATCTTTGGCTTTGTAGTTTCTAATCGTTTTTTCATTGCGGTTTAAAATTTTTGCAATTTTAAATATATCAAAACCTGCAATATAAAGTTCTTTTGCTAAATCTTTTAAGTTGTTTTGAGACTTCGCGGATGAAGTAAATTTATCCTTACGAGCAGGAGTTTCACTCTCTGCACCCACCTGAAGGCCACACCCGACCTTTGCCATCTTAGGCTTTGTGGTGGAAGTTAAATTTTTAGCCATTTAATCTCCTTAAATCCATTCTTTTTCTTTTAATTTTAAACGCTCTAACTTTGTTTTGTGGGATAAAGTTATCTTCGTTGATTTCAGTTGGAATTTTTTTATTTGCCATTTTTAAAAGTAAATCATTAGCCCACTCTCTAATCTCTTCTAAGCTTTCTTTTGGAAAATCATTTCGGCGTTTTAATTCCATAATTGTAAGCTTTACACAGATATCTTTTAAAAGAGGAGTTGGGTTTTTAGGTATCTTTATAAAACTTGCAATATAACTTTGTGCATCATTAATAGCATCATCAATCACTTCTTTATCACAAACCCCATCAGCATTTAAATCGCTAAGCTCTGCTATGGCATGAACGCTTAATTCTTTGATTAAATCCTTTTCATCTATCATAAAAAAATGCGTTTTAGTTTCTGTGATAAGCTTTTCTTCTAAAATGTCTTGATAATTCATTTAAAAAACCTTTTTTAATGTGGTTAAAATATGGTTAAAATCGTTTAAAATCTTTTTCTAATATCTTTTTAGCTTTAAAAGCATTTTTTGCCTTTAAAGCTAAAATTGTGCGTTTTACTCTAAAACAAGCTTAATAAGTCCATTTGGTCTGGTGCAAACTGGCATGGCTCTCATTTCGCCTACAATTTCAATTCCAGCCCCACGAGGTAAAATCTCAGGCTTAGAAACAAACATTAAACTTGGTGCTTTTCCTAAAGCATCAGTATGATTTGCTCTTGTATAATAAATGCGATTAGAATTATCCTTTGGCACAACCATACCCTCAGTGCCTTTTAAAAAATCAACGCTTTTTCCATTTGTATTTTTATATTTTGCACTATAACGGCGATATTTGGTGCCATATAAAATTAAGGACTTATCTTTCTCATCCCTACTTGCAAGATGATTTTTATAAAGATCTTCGCTTAATGCCAAGTTAGAAATAGCCGCAAAAAGTTCATTTCCACAAAGCACTTCATAATCAGCACTTGTTCCAAATTCATCAATAATTGCTGAATCAATCGCATCACAAACACTGTCTAAAGTCACACTCCCATCTTTTTTAACACTAATAGCTTTCTTACTTGCACTTCCAAAATCAAAAAGCACATTTCCTTTGCCATCTAAAATCTTGCCAAATAAAGCACCATTTGCCATATATTCAAGCGTAGTGTTAAAGCTTTCTTTCATTTCTTTAACCAAAACCCCAAGAGCTCCACTTAAGCTTTTAGCCTGAGCTTCTTGCAATGCTAAAGACCTTAAAGAATTAATCTCACTCGCACTGATTCTTTTTGCTAATGCAAAGCGTGGTAAAGGTATATTTAAAATATAAGCGTCTTTAGTATTTTCTAAAGAATGTTCCCCATTATCTGAAATGCTATTTAAAACAATTCCAGCACCTTTTATAATTTCAACCCTTACAGTGCTCTCTAAACTTGGGATTTTATCCTTAAAAAAAGTATCACTTACAAAGCGAGGTGAAGCTTTGGTTTGATTAATAACTTCAGTTATTTTTGTACTTGAAAAAAGTTCCAAAAGTTGCTCTAAATCCATTTTTACTCCTTAGTATTAATAATTAAATTTTGCATAAAAGCCTTTTTAACCGCACTTACATGAACGCCTTTTAAATTGATTTCTCCTGCTAATAAAACCCCATAAACTCCAGAACTAAGAGCGTGATCTTTAAGCATTGCTAATTTAACATTTTCTTTTGCACTAATATCTTCATTTGGACATTTTTTAAAGCTTTCTCCAAAATCTTCGCTGATTAAAAGCGTTCCAAGAGCTAAGCTTTCATTAGTTTCAAGATCTATTTTCGCATTAATTGAAAACAAATCTTTATTGATAAAACTTTCAAGGCTTTTTGGCATAGCAATTAAAGGATCATTGCTTAAGCTTTTTGGTGTGACCTTTGATGGCATTTCTTCTCCTTCTTCATTTATAAATTCCTTAGCGGTTTCATTTTCACTCACAGCTTCTTCATTAGCTAGGTTCTCATCTTCTAAAGACAAAGCTTTAGGTAAGTCTCCAGTTTCCAAGTCTTCATTTTCTAGGTTTTGGGTTTCTTTTTTAGCTTTAGCCATTTTTAATCCCCTAACATCATTTTCACAACATCAAACTCATTAGTTTTTGCTGTGTTTTTATTTGCAAAAACATTATTTTTTGGAACTTGCACTTGATCATTCTCGGTATCTAAAAAGCTTTTAAAGCCTTCTAAATCCTTACAAGCATACATTAGCGCCCATTCTTTTTGGGAATTAGCAATTTTTCCGCTATTTAAAGCATTATCAACTAAAGAGCTTGCTAAGTTTTTAACGCTTTCTTCGTTTTGTTTTTTTAAAGCTTCATTTTGTAAAGCGAGTGAGCTATTTTCATTTTTTAAAGCTATAATCTGAGATTCTAGCTCTTTGATTTTTTCATCCATTTTCTCTCCTTTGTTTTGATGAATATTATTTTTGTTAGCAATAAGTTCGCCTAGCTCATCAATAAATGGCGTATTAGTTAGTGCGACTGAGTGAAGCTTAGCTCTTACTAGTTCTCCACTTTTATTGTCTTTTGAATTAAATTCAAACACAGGGGATAAATAGCGGTATTGCTTATTTGTTATATATTTTTTAGCCTCTTCGTTAAACTCAGCCTTAGCCATTAAGGCATCATTTTCCAAATAAAGCTCTTTAATCCAACCTGCAGCAGGTGCTTTTTCATTTTTTAAGCTTTGATGCTCATAGTCAATAACCAAATCAATCTTTTTTTGATTAAAATTATCAATCATTGAGTTTAAATCTTTATCATCAACCTTAAACCTGCCATTATTATGCCCTTTCCACTCACCCTTAATTGCCACTTTTATGGGCTTATCATTGCTAACTTCGACTAAATTTTCTTTATTGATAAAAAGCATTTTAAATCCTTAAAAAATCATCTTTTGATAAAAAGCTACTTTGCAAAGTTCTTGCATAAATGCTTAAATAGCCATGATCGCTTATTCCTTCGTAAACCTTTTTAAGATCTTTAAGCTCTATTCTAAAACCATTGCTAGGTTCTGCATTTAAAAGCACTTTATCAACAGCTTCTATTGCATCAAATAATTTATGCTTAGCATCAATTCTGTGTTTAGGAGCTTTTGATTTTGTATGGGTTAAAATATAAAGTTTCCAAGTTCCCACTTTATTTTCTAAATCTTTATAACTTTCTCCTTCAAAATCAAGCAAAAGCGAAGCATCTAAATTATTAATACAACTTGCTATATTTTGGGTGTCTTCAAACTCGCCTAAATACATTTTTGCTTTAAAATCTTTTAATAGTTCTAAAAGCTCATTTTCAAAACTTTTAAGCATTTTCATCCTTTAAAAATTAGCGGCAATTTTAAAATGAGTTCTTTTTTTAATCAAGCAAATTATTTTTTCAAAGAGTTTTAGCACAAAATTTTTCTAGTTTTTGGGTCAGCTTTTTAACTAAACTTACGACATTTAAAGGAGTGAAAATGAAAAATAACCCTTATTTTAAAGAAAGCGAATTTAAATGTAAATGTGGCAAATGTGAATTGCCTCAAAATGTACCAAGCGATGAGCTTATAGACACTTTATGTCAAATCAGAGAACATTACAATGCTCCTATTATTATAAATAGTGGATATCGCTGCAAAGAGCATAATGCAGAGGTTGGTGGAGCCCCTAAAAGCCAACACGCTATAGGAAGTGCAGCGGACTTTGTGGTTAAAGGAGTTAAAACAGAAGAAGTTCATCAATATGTTTTAAACACCTATGGCGAAAGAGGTTTAGGGATTGCTATAAAACATAATTTTAATGATCCTTATGCTGGGTTTGTACATTTAGACACTAGAGGCAAAAAAGCAAGATGGACTTATGCTTAAGGAAAATATATGTTTAGTTTTATTTTATCAAGGTTTTTAAGTCCTTCAAAAATAGCTTTTTTTGTTCTAATTGCTCTTTGTGGTTTTTTATATTTAAAAAACAATGCTTTAGCTTTAGAAAATGAAAATCTAAAACTTAAAGCTTTGCATTTTAGCAATGAAATCAATGTTTTTAAAGATAAATTAGCCCAGCAAAATAAAGCTATTGATAAATTAAAACTTGATTTAAAGCCCAAAGAGACTTTAAAAGAAGTTTTAAAAGTGGATAAGGTTTTTATTAAAGATAAAAGCTGTGAGAGTGAACTTAAAGCTTATAAAGAATTATTTAATATTTTAGGAGCAAAAAAGTGAATGATAAAATGAGAATTTTCCTATTAATTATACCTTTTGTTTTTTTAAGCGCTTGTGCTTCTAAAGATATTTTGATTAAAACTGAAATCAAAGAAGTTAAAGTTCCTATTAAATGCCCTTTAAAACTTCCTTTAAAGCCTTTAGACAAAAAAGACTTAGAAAGTGCTAAAGAAATCTCTAAATATTACTTAGAAGTTGAAAATATAGCCAAGCTTTGCACAGGAGAGAAAGATGAAAGAAAATAATAAAATGATAAATCAAAAAAGCATTGCAAAAGATCTTCTTATAGCTCTTTTGTTTTCAACTTTTGCATTAGCTTTATTATATTTATTTGAAATTTTTACAAGGAACTAGCAATGAAATTAGAAGATATATTTGTATATATGGTTTTAATGATAGTAAGCTTTATAGCTGGACTTGTAGGAATTGTAACAAAAAATAAATTAAGCAAAGCTCTTAATTTAAAAGGTAAATTTACACTCTTTTTAAAAGGTATGCTAGGTTCTATGTTTGTAGCATATCTAGTTTTTGAAATTGTAAATTATCTTAATTTTGGCATAAAGCTTAGCGTTGCAGTGGGTGGTTTTGCAGCTTATATGGGGACAGATGCATTGCTTAAAATTGAGCAACTTGTAGAAAAGTTAATTAATAAAAAAATGGAAAAACTATAATGAACGAACTTGGCATCATTTGCGACATTAAAGAAGGTAAAGCTAAGGTTGCTATTGGAGATATGGTAACGGATTTTTTAAGTGTTTTTCAAAGTCTAGCTAATTCTTATGCAGTGAGCTTTTCTCCTTTAAGAATAGGAGAGCAAGTATTAGTCATACCTGTGCGTGGGGATTTAAATAGTGGAGTTATTTTGCGTGGGCTTTACCAAGAAAAACATAGAGCAAAAAATACAGATGAAAATACTTTTAATATAGATTTTGAAGATGGAACGCATTTAGAATACAACTCTAAGAGTAGCACTTTAAAACTTGATGTGGTTAAAAATATAAATATCACTTGTGTAGATAAAACCACCCATAACCAAAACAACACCTTAAATACTAAAAATCATACTACAAACGCTAATACCATAACGCTTAACGCTCCAAGTATTAATTTAAATGGTAATACTCAAATTGCAGGAGCAATTTCTACAAGTGGCGAAGGTGGGGCAAGTGGTACTTTTAGCATAAAAGGAAATTTAAACTTAATAGGCAATTTACAAGTTAGCGGAAATATAAGCGATGCTAAAGGTGATTTAACAAATCATACCCATTCTTGTACTTGTGGTGCCACAGCTTCGCCAAGATAGGAAAAACTATGAAAGAATTATTTTTGCTTTTATTTTCATTAGTCTTTTTTATGCTCTTTTGCATGGGGGCATTTTATGCTTTTTTAAACCTAAACTTTTTTATTAAAAGCATTTTTATAGGCTTTTTTATAGCTTTTATGTTTTTAGGATTTTCTCAAATACTAGAAAACATTTTTGAATTTTACAAAGGTTTAAAATGAATTACATGGTAAGCATCGAAGAAAGTATCAAAGACATTTTAATCACTCCTTTAGGCTCAAGAGTAATGAGACCAGAATATGGTTCTTTACTTTATACACTCATAGATAGAAAAATCGATGATGATTTTAAGATAAAGCTTACTAGATACACTGCAGAAGCAATTTCAAAGTGGGAAAAAAGAGTAAAGCTAAAAGGTGTGAGACTTAATGAGTGTAAAGACAATAAATTAAGCATTACCTTGCTTTTTGAAAATTATAGGGATTTAACAATGGAGCTAGGCAAATGAGTGAGCTTTTAAGTGCAAATGATAGCTATTTTAAACAAAGCTTTTTAAAAGACATTCCTTATCCACAAATCATAGAAGAGCTTGATTATGAAAAACTTTTAAAAGCCTATGAAGAACTTTTTAAAAGCTTTTTAAAAGATAATGTAGAGCTTTTAGAATCTGACCCTTTTAAAGCCATTTTAGAAGCTTTAGCTTATAGAGAAATGATAATTAGAGCAAGAATTAATGAGAGTATAAAAGCAACTTATCTTCATTATGCAAAGGGAAGTGATTTAGATAATGTAGTAGCTAATGGCTATTTGATACAAAGGCTTAAAGGGGTTAAGCCCACAGCTAAAGTAGAGTTTGAATTAAATACTTTACTTACTTATGATGTCATCATCCCAAAAGGTGCAATTTTTTCAAATGAAAAAGCAGACCTTGCCACTTTAAAAGAAGAAGTGGTGATTAAAAAAGGGCAAAGTAAAGCACAAGGTATTTTAGAACTTAATGAATTTATTCAAAGCAAAGAAAGTAAAACCGAGTTTTTACAAACCCCACTGCCTTTTGTAGCTAAGATTAAACAACTTGAATATTTTAGTGGTGGAGCCAGTGAAGAAAGCGATGAGGCTTTAAGAGAAAGAGCTATAATGAGTGTACATCGCTTTTCAACCGCAGGAAGTGAAAAAGGCTATATCTATCACGCTTTAAGCGCAAGTGCAAAAGTCGCTTCCATAAAAGCTTTAAACAATGGAGCAGGAAAAGTAAGAGTTATCATTAAAAGTGAAGATGAATTAAGCGTTGATGTGGTTAAAGAGTATTTAAGTGCGGATGAGCGAAGACCTTTAACCGATGAAGTCAGTGTTGAGTTAGCTAAAAAAAGAGAGTTTATCGTAGATGCCAAACTTTTGCTTTTAGAATTAAGCCGTGCTAATGAAATAAGTGAAAAGATTAATGCTTTGCAAAAGGACTTTGATTTAAGTGTGGATTTAGCACTGGGATTTATTTATAAATGTCTTCATCAAGACGGAGTTTATAAAAGCGAAATTTTAAGCATTAAAGAAAAAATCATAAATGAAGAAGAGCAAGAATTAAAAGACTTGCCTTTAGCAAACATAATAATAGCTGATGATGAGTTTGCAACCCTTAGCTTTTCACTTAGTTATGAAAAGGCGGTGCTATGAATACACTAATACTAAACCACCATCCAAAACAAAGCAAAGCCATTGATTTAAGTGCTAAAACAAGATTTGAAGATTTAAATTTAGCTAGTATCACAAATCTAGCTCTAAATTGCGATGAAAGATTATTGCCAATTTTAGCTAATGCTTATGATGTAAGCATAGATGGTTTAGAAACAAAAGAAGCAAGAAAGCTTATATCTAAAGCCTTACTTTTAGATAGATACAACGGCACAACTTGGGCTATAAAAGAAGCTTTAAGAGCCGTATTTCCTACTGCAGTGGTTAAAGAGTGGTTTAATTATGGTGGAAAGCCTTATTTTTTTAAAGTTAAAGTAAGCACAACTAATGTTAGCTTTGATGAAAGAACGCTTAATACTTTAGAAAGACTAATTTATGATTTTAAAAATGTTAGAAGCGTTTTAGAAGCAATTGAAATAGAGATTGAAAGTAAAAATGATAGTTTTAATGCTAGTGTAGAAATAAGTGGAGAAACTATAGAAATCTTACCTTTTCAAACCACGCAAATTGAAAACAATCAGAAACCAAGTTTAAATGCAATGGGTGTTTTTATGTGTGAAATAACAAGAACTAATATTGATTTTAAAGGAGTGTATTAATGGCAAAAAGTGAATACTATACCATACTAACAAAAATTGGCATTGCTAAATTTATTGCCGCAAGAGCAAGTGGAAATGGTATCAATTTAAAAAGCTTTAAATTAAGTTCAAAAGTTATTTTGCCCAGTGAAGAAATGCAAAGCTTAGAAGAGATTGTATATGAAGCTAATATTAGTAGCAAAAGCGTGGATGAAAGCAATCCAAACTATGTGAATTTAATGTGTCATGTGCCAAGCGATGTGGGCGGGTTTGAAGTTAATGCAGTAGGCGTTTATGATGAAGCAGGAGATTTGCTTGCAGTTGGAAATGTCCCACGCACTTATAAACCTATCTTAAAAGAAGGCAGCGCTAAAGAGCTTATGATAAAAATTGTCATGGAGCTTTCTAATGCAGAGGAAGTTATTTTAAAACTAGATCCTAGTGTGATTATGGCAAGTCGTGATTATGTGGATGCTATTAAAGTGGAACTTAATCTTAAAATTGATGCTTTAACGCAAAAATATGATGCAGAGTTTAAAAAAGTATGGGATGAGTTTGCTAAATATCTTTTAGAAAATAAATTTAATACAGAAATTGCCAAATATGTTACTTTAGCTACTAATCAAACCATTACAGGAGCTAAAGACTTTACCAAACTACCTACAAGCTCTATAAAAGCTACAAATGACAATCAATTTGTAAATTTAGCTACCTTAAAAGAAAATCAACTCAATTTAAAAGATCCAGAACTTTTAGCATTGATAGGGTTTAATACCTATCTTGATGGAACTTCTTTACTTAAATCTCATTCTATGTCTAATAATGTGATATACACAAATACAACAGGAGGAAAAACACCTATTGCAATAAAAATTCAACAAATCGATAATGTAGTCAATCAAGCTAGTATTAGTATATACATAAATAATTCTTTAATAAAAAAAATAAATGCTATACAATAC
>OJKH01000781.1_pt1 | contig 10453 bp, 10 predicted proteins | sample 1596471 | NCBI WGS metagenome assembly OJKH01 (sample SAMEA4350108, study PRJEB24818) | metagenome | biome: human; feature: gut; material: faeces | place: Denmark | collected 2013-09
CGCTGGATCAGCAGCAGGTGGTGGAAACCTGCCTGTTTACGGTCTATCCGGGTGTGCTGGTTGATATTGACTGGAAAATCACGACGAAAAATCTGGTTTATACCGTCCGGAATATCGACCGCAAAACGGACCGGATCATTATCACGGGGGAGGCTGACGGGCGGCATGATAGAGCTGGCGATTAAGGGTGCGCTGGAGCGCATCACCGGCATGAATGCGTATCCGCTTTTACTGCCGGACACGGTCCAGGAAGGGGTGACATATCAGCGTATTTCGGATGCGCCGGTAGGGGCTGGCCTGGCCAGAACTGGGCTTTTCTCTGTCCGCATACAGGTGGCGATTTATCTGATCGATAACTACAGCCGCCTGCTGATGCTGGATAAGCAGCTTTGGTCAGAATGGAAAGCCATTGTGCAAAGCCGTCTTGAGGATTGTCCGGTCAGTTACGTGACGCGCGGCAGTATCCAGCAGGACAAGATCACGCTGACCAGTGGTCGCATCCAGTACCGTCTGGTGCGCGACTTTATATTCACCACTCCGGAGTAACTCCATGCGCATTGAGATGAAATTCCCGTCGGGGAAGGATTTTGAACGTCTGATTTCCGATATGGACAAGAAAGTCAGCACCAGGTTGTTGCGTGATGCCGGGCGCCGGGCGCTGGCCATCGTGCAGGAAGATATGCAGCAAAACGCCGGCTACGACGAGTTAAGCGGCGGGCCGCACATGCGCGACACGATCAAAATCCGTAGCTTAACCAGCGCAGCAAAGAGCGAGCGCTACGGGACTCTCATCACGTTTCGAGTCGGTCCCAGCAAAGCGCATCACATGAAAGCGCTGGCGCAGGAGTTCGGCACGGTGAAACAGGTGGCTAAGCCGTTTATCCGTCCGGCGCTGGATTACAACGTCGAAAAGGTGCTGTCGATACTGGCAGCTGAAATTCGCTATGGGCTGGAAGGCCGGTAGTCAAAAAGAGAGAGAAAAAAATGGGTGAAGACGTCATTAAAAGCCCCTCGGAATATGCAAGTATTCCGGCGGGAACCCGCACGTACTGGGGTATGAAAGGCACGCTGAAGACGGCGGCAAAACTACTGCAAAGTACGATGGCCATCGGTGCCGTAGGCAAAAAGGGCACTTTCATGAAGGTGACACGCCTTATTGACCGTGATCCGAAATATATGGCCGATATGGGTGAGGGTGAGGATAAAACCCTGGTGTTTATTGCCGATCCGACGGATGCGAATCAGCAGGCGTTGCTGGAAGCGGCGGAGGCCAATAAGACCGTGGTGTTTTTCTTCGACTTCCCAAATGGGCGCTCGGCAGAAATGGAGCTGGTGCTGTCAGGATGGGCACAGCAGGCCGTTGACCAGCCTGATGGTAAAGTCCTGCAGGACGAGGTATACGGCAAGCAGAACGGCGGCGTGAAGTGGACTACCAATAGTGGTAGTGAATAAAAGGAATAACGACTGTGAATTATCAAAACCTTCTCAACCCTATTATCAAAGCCCACCCGATTACGCTGCTTGGTCAGCAGATCTTTATTCGCCGTCTGACGCAGGAGGAATTATGGGATTATGAAGCCGACCTGCAGGCGCTGGAAAAGAGCGATGACAACGCTCGCCAGACCTCTATTCGTGGCATCACACTGTTTCTCTCTGCGCTGGTAAATGAGGACGGAAGCCGCCCGGCAGCGGATGAACTCCCGGCCGCAGAGGCTTTTCTGTCAGCCCATTCGGGAGCAGATCTGCTGGAGGCGGTCATTGCTGTACAGCGTCATGCTATCGGCACACTGGAAGATGCCAAAAAAAACTAACCGAATCACCCCAGCTGCGCACCCTGTTTGCGCTGGCAGATCGCTGGGGTGAGCCGGACCCCACGAAACTGGCCGCCATGCCGGCGAACATCCTGACCTATTGGGAGGCGTACTTTGCGCTCCTTAAAGAAGAGGGAAAACCACCGCTGGCGGCTCCACAGTCATCTGCAGCACCCTCTGCCGTGGCCCGGGATGATGATTTTGAAAACTGCCTGAGGGTTCTTGGAAATGGCTGATGTAGCATCACTCGCTGTCGCGTTGCACCTCAACCGTGCGACGTTTAATTCGCAGTTCGCTGACGCGATGCGTCAGGCGGATGGCAACGCACAGCAGTTCAACAAAAAGGCACAGGCTGATGCAGCAAAAACTGAGGCTGCCTTTAAGGGGATCGGCGTAGGTGTAAAAGCCGCTGATGCTGAATTTTCCAGGCTGGATAAACGTATCGAAAAGCTGGGGTCACTAAGGCTTACCGGGCTGGATGAGATGCGTAACGTACTGGCGAATCTGTCTGCCGGTAGTGGCGTTACCGGCAGCAGTTTCACCACTGCGGCGATCTCGGCGCTGACCGAAGGTATGAGTACTGCGCTGACCAGTAGCACCCAAAGTCTGGAGCTACAGCGACAGGCTCAGATTGCCGCATCGCAGGCGGCGGTAGATGGCGCGCAGGCGTCTATCAACAATGCCCGCACGCTGCGAGAAGAGGCACTGGCGCGGCAGAAAGCAGCCGTACAAACGATTCAGGCGGCGCAGGCGGAGCGCGAGAAGGCGTTTGCGCTGGATGAGTATTATGCCAAACAGGCAGAGGTCAATAAGCAGTATGGCATCACGGCCAGCTATGAAGCAGAGCACGCGAAAAACGCCCGCACCATCAGCGAGGCCAATATAGCTGAGGCCCGCGGGAAAAAGAGCCTGGCAGAAGCCACAAAAGAGGTTCTGGCCGCAGATATCGCTGAGTCTGACGCCAAGCGTACCCTGACCACCTCAACGCGAACGCTGGCCACGGCCAGCCAGGAGCTGACGTTCCGGCAGCGCGCAGCGGCGGCGGCGGCGGGAACACTGCATGGCGCCCTGGCGCTGGTCGGTGGCCCGGTCGGGATCGGTATCATGGCGATCGCCGGCGCGGTGACGATGCTCTATTCGTCGTTTTCAAAGTCTCAGGAAACTATCAGCGGCTACAGCAATGCGTTATTCAAATCAGGGCAGCAGTCGATTATGTCGGTTCAGTATCTCCAGAGCCTGCAGTCGCAGCTGGGAGATACTGACGGTGCCGTAAAAGCTATCACCGCGTCTGTTAATGCCGGATTCGGTGGTGAAATGCTGGACCGCGTTGCCGGACTTGGCGCCCGGATGGAAGAGCTGGGGCAGAGTTCGGGGGATCTGGTCTCGATGCTCACGAATCTGCAGGGCGATCCTGTCCAGGCGATGGAGAAGCTGAACAATCAGGGAATTCAGCTAAACGCGACGTTTATCGATCAGATAGTCACGCTGCAGCGCCAGGGCAGGGAAAGTGAGGCTACGGCGCTCCTGCAAAAGCAGGCGATGGCCGAGCTGGAAAAGCAGATAAAGGATCAGGAAGATAAGGTTGACGGGCTGAAAGGGGCCTGGAAATCGCTGAAGGATTATGTCAGCAGCGCGTTTAAAACAATGGGTGACGCCCAGATGGCCACAGCCCAGGCGCAGGCGTCAGCATTGGGAATAAACCTGACACCCAGCCCGGACCCGGCGATAAAACAGCGCGAAGAGGTGGAAAGGCTGCGGAAGGAGCAAGAGAAGCTGCGGAAAGATACAGCTGATCGCCTGAAGGCCGAAAATACCGTTCAAGGACTGATGGCTGCTGGCGTGACAAAAGAGAAGCAGCGCGCCGATGCACTGGCGGTTCTCAATCGCACTCTCAAGAAAGGAACGGAAGAGTACGCGCAGGCGTTACGCGGTATAGATAAATTGTACGGGGAGAAGCAGAAGAAACCGGCGGCGTACAAAGATGACCAGGCCACCCAGCGTCTGCAGAGTCTGCGCGAGCAGGAATCGGTTCTTCGTCAGCAAAACCAGCAGACCGTTAACCTGACCGGTTCAGAGCGAAAGCTGCTGCAGTTCAACCAGGAGATCGCCGATCTCAAGGCAAAAAAAATCCTGACCGCCGGGCAGCGCAGCATTCTCAATGCTGAGCAGGAGCTGCGCGCTCAGCTGAACATCAATGTACAGCTGGAGAAGGCGAACGTGCAGCGCCAGCTGTCGCTGAAAATGCAACAGGAGAATAATGAGCTGCACCGCTCAACCATTCAGCTACAGGCCGAGATGGATGCCAACGTGGCCAGGATGACGATGAGCAGCGCCGCCTATGACCAGATGGCAAAGGAGCAGCAGGTCAGGTCGAAATTTGCAAAGCTGCGCGAGGATGCAGAGAAAAAAATCAAACCAACTGAGGAGGCGTATTTTCAACAACAAACACGCTTCCTAAATGCAGAAGAACAAAAGCAACTGAGCATCGTTCGCAATGGTGCCCGGGATAAAGCGCAGATTGAGGGTTCATGGACCGAGGGGTTACGCGCAGGGTTGCGTGAATGGGGCGCCGATGCAACCAACATTTATGCCCAGGTTCGTGACACCTCCGTCAATGCAATGGACGGCATGGCCAATTCTATCTGGCAAATGGCGTCGCGGGGTAAATCGTCCTTCAAGGAGATGGCGCTGTCTATCATTGACGATATTGGGCAGATGATAACAAAAATGCTCTTTTTTCAGTCTATCCGATCTGCAGGCTCTGCTATGTCGGGGTCCGGGATTGGCATCCTCGCGGATTTTGGCGTGTTTCTGTCTGGATTCTCCGGCGGAGGATATACCGGTGATGGCGGGAAGTATGAGGTTGCCGGACCAGTCCACCGGGGTGAGTGGGTTGTGCCACAGGAGGTGGTTAAAAGGCCAGGCATGCTCAGCTTTCTGAACCAGTTAACTTACGGTAGTGGCTACGCCAACGGTGGGCTGGCTGGCGTGCCGAGCGGGCCGCTTCCAATGACTGGTGAGAGCCAGCGAGCAGCAGGGGGAATAACGGTTAATATCCCGATACAGGTGGTCAATAGTAACGGTAATCCGGATCAGTCCGGGAAGCGGTCAGAGAGTGGTATCGCTCAGATGAAGCAACAAATCGTTCAGATAGTTTTGAGCACCCTGGATAAGGAAATGGGTAACGGTGGGATGATCGATGTGAAACTGAGGAGCATGCGCTAATGGCCGCACTGGAAACCTTCGACTGGTCGCCGCTGAATGGTCCTGCCGCGGATATTAAATATGCGACCCGGTCCGTGAAATATGGTGATGGTTATGAGCAGATCACTGGCGACGGTATTAATCCTGAATCGCAATCATGGCCACTGACATTCACCGACTACAGGGAGGAGGTCATGCCGATCCTGCAGTTTTTACGCCGTCACGGTGAAACAAGCGCATTCCTGTGGGTTAATCCGCTGGGAGAACTGGGGCTATACCGTGCGACACAGATAAAGCCTCAACTGCTTGATTTTGCGCGCATGACCGTTACTGTTACGTTTGTGACGGCATACAGAGCCGCACCGATATAATGGAGAATGATAATGCAAAAAATGGTACTGGCGCTGGCCAGCATCGCCGTTCTTTTTTCCGGTACAACGGCAGCACGTGAGCTAACAGCGTCGGAAAAAAAGATTATCGAAGAGTCTGCTAAGCAAGAGCTAAAAGATCCGGATAGCGCAAAAATTTATTGGCAACCGGATATGGGAGGTAACTCCTATTGCGCACAAATTAACGCCAAAAATGCTTATGGTGGTTATGCAGGCAAGGCGCTGTTAACAGCGGCAGTAAAAAGAAGTGGAGAGGGGAAAATCATTCAGGCAGGTGTCATCATTTATAGCGACGATATGATAGAGGTGATGATGCCAATCTGTACCGATGCTGGCTACCACTTTCCCCGTTAACCTCCCGTGCCGTCCGGCACCCATACCATCAACTTAACCCCGCTCAGCGGGGTTTTTTATTATTGGGACTACGGTCCCGCAGCGAGGACATTATGGGCATTGCAGCCGACGATCAAAAACTGGAACCCGGGAACGTCATCACTCTGTTCGAAGTGGATGGCACCACTTTTGGTGCAGACGTACTGTATTTTCACAACCACGCTATTCCGTATACCGAAGAAGAAATTATCGCCGCTGGCAGCGATGCGGAAAAGCTGACGGGCAAACCGATTTACTGGCAGGGCGTGAAATATACGCTCTGGCCATGTGAGATCGAGGACGTTGAGTCCAACGGTGAAGGTTCGCCAGCTTCCCCCAAGCTGTCCATTGCGAACCTGGATGGCTCAATCAGTGCGTTATGCCACATGTTCCAGGATATGAAGCAGGCGAAGGTAACGGTTCACCGCACGTATGCGCACTATCTCGATGCCAGGAACTTCCCAGACGGCAACCCACAGGCTGACCCGACAGCAGAGCAGATTGATGTTTTTTACATTGACAGTAAATCCAGCGATGACGATGAACAGGTCCAGTTCAAGCTTAGCTCGCCGGTGGATGTTACCGGACAGAAGTTGCCTGCACGCCAGATGACCAACCGTTGTGCCTGGTGCATGCAGGGCCAGTACCGTGGTGCTGACTGCGGCTATACCGGCACGCGTTATTACGACAAATTCGGCAATCCGGTAGACAACCCGGCACTGGACGTCTGCCCGGGAACGGTCGCGGGCTGTAAGTTACGTTTTGGTGATGATGCCATGCTGCCGTTTGGCGGATTCCCGGCTATTGGTCTGCTGAGGATGTAGTCATGCTGAGCCAGAGACTGAAAACCGCTATTGAGGCGCACGCCGCGGATGTTTACCCGAACGAATGCTGTGGCCTGATTACACGGGTCGGGCGGCAGCGCCGATATATTCGCTGCGAAAACAGTCATGAAATGCCGACGGAGCATTTTCGGATCGCAGCCGGTGACTGGATTGCCGCAGAGGATGCCGGCGACGTGCTGGCCGTAGTGCATTCGCATCCGGATGCCGGTCCGCATGCATCCGCCGAGGACCTGCAGGGCTGTCAGAAAACAGGCCTGCCGTGGATCATTATTAGCTGGCCAGGAGGCGACTACACCATCACGACGCCGGAAGATTCCCCACCTCTTCTGAACCGTCCGTTTATCCACGGTAGCTGGGATTGCTATGGACTGGTCCGCGACTGGTATATGCAGGAGCGTGGTATCGAACTGCCTGATTTTCCCAGAGAGGACAACTGGTGGACCCGGGGGGAAAACCTGTATGTGCGGCACTATGCGGAAGCCGGGTTTTATTCTCACGCCAGCGAGCTGCAGGCAGGTGATGTGATCCTCATGCAGTACAGAGCGGACGAAATCAACCACGCCGGCATTTACCTGGGCAACGGAAAAATGTTGCACCACATGTATGGCCAGCTGAGTGGTGAGGTTCCATACGGTGGGATCTGGCGGGAGCGAACCATGCTGACGCTGAGGCATAAAAATGACGACTAATACGATAGAGAAAATGGTTCTGGTTCGCCTGTACGGCAAGCTGGGCAAGTTGTTCGGCCGGGAGCATCGCCTGTCGGTATCTTCTGTACGGGAGGCTATCCGCGCGCTGTGCATCATGGTTCCAGGACTGGAACGATGGCTGGAGACCAGCGAGGGACGTGGAGTCACGTACATGGTCTTTAACGGTGAAAAAAATCTGAGCCAGGATGACCTGTTTCTGAATGGTGTGCATGACGTAATCAAAATTGCGCCTGTGATTATTGGCAGTAAAAAAGCCGGGGTGTTCCAGACCATTTTTGGTGCCGTACTCGTTGCCGTTGGTATGGTGCTGAGTTTTACCCCTGCCGCCGCTGCCTCGCCGTTCCTCTACAAAATGGGGGCGGCGATGATGCTGGGCGGCGTTGTACAAATGCTGGCGCCCAGCGGTACCCAGGGTATGACAACGGATCGGGATACGAAAAAATCGTACTCATTTGGTGCGCCTGCTAATCAGGTCGCTGCCGGCAACGGTGTACCGATCTTGTATGGCCTGCGTGAAATAGGCGGCGTCATTATCAGTGGCGGTATTTATACCGAAGAACAGCAATAAAAAAATGCATTTTACCCTTCCCGCCACGGCGGGATTTTTTTTGCCCGGAGTTTGAGAATGGCTGAAATAAAAGGAATCGCTGGCGCTAAAAATAACGGTGGTAACAAGGATAATGGGCAGAATCGCGGGACGGAAATTGCCTCGGTCGCCTATATGAAAATCTTGCTGGCACTGTCAGAAGGTCAAATTGCCGGTCAGTTTACCGGTCAGGATATTTGCCTCGACGGTACGCCGTTGCTCGATGCCGATGGCCATGAAAATTTTCCGGGCGTGACGTGGGAGTGGCGCAGTGGTCTGGTTGACCAGGATTACATTCAGGGTTTCCCGGCGGTCGAAAACGAAATCAGCGTCAGCACGGAAATCAAGTCTGGCACCCCGTGGGTAAAGGCGATCAACAACACGCAGCTGTCGGCTGTTCGCCTGCGTATTAAATTTCCGAACGGGGTCTACAGCCTGCGTGACAGCGGTGGCAAAGATGGTTACCGCATTGAGTTCGCTATCGATGTTTCAACAGACGGCAGCACGTATACCGAATATGGCCGCGATACCGTCGATGGCATAGCTAACACGGGCTATGAGCGCAGCTACCGCATCGATTTGCCGCGGGCAAACTCCGGCTGGCAGATCCGCGTTCGCCGTCTGACTGAGAATAAGAATAATAACAAAACGGCGGACGTAAGTCGTATCGAGTCGATAACGGAAATCGTTGACGCCAAACTGCGCTATCCGAACACCGCGCTGTTGTTCGTTCAGTTCGATTCAACGCTTTTTGATGGCCGGACACCGACCGTGACGGTCAAGGCAAAGGGGCTGGTCATTCGCGTACCGTCGAACTATGACCCTGTCGAACGTACCTACAGCGGAAGCTGGGACGGGACCTTCAAGTGGGCCTGGTCGAATAACCCCGCCTGGATTTTTTACGATCTGGTGCTGAACAAACGCTATGGACTTGGAAAGCGTATTTCGTCCGACCAGGTGGATAAATGGACCCTGTATCAGATCGGCCAGTATTGCGATGCGCCGGTCTCAAATGGTGCTGGCGGAAAAGAGGCCCGTTATCTCTGCGATCTGTATATATCCCAGCGGACTGACGCCTGGACCGTATTAATGGATCTCGCGAACATTTTTCGGGGCATGATTAGCTGGTCGAATAATCTGCTGTCGGTTGATGCCGATATGCCGCGTGAGATGGACCCCGATTTTGTTTTCAACAAATCGAATATTGTCGGCTCCTTCACGTTCTCCAGCACGTCCGAGCGGACCAACTATAGCGCGGCCATCGTCACTTACAGCAACCCACAGAATAACTATCAGGACGATCAAGCCAGCGTCTATTCGCAGGAGGTTGCAGACCGCTTCGGATTTAACACTATCGAGTTGTCCCGGATTGGCTGTACACGTGAATCCGAGGCGCAGCGCCACGGCGCCTACGCCATCGAGACAAACCGCGACGACAATGGCGTTGAGTTTAAAACGGGGATGGAGGGTCGCATTCCCCGTGTTGGCAAGGTTATCGGTATCAACAATGCCCCTATGGCTGGCCGGCAGAACGGCGGTCGTGTGGCGGCAGTCTCAGGAAAAAGGATTACTCTCGACCGCGCGGTCGCGGCAAAAGCCGGGGATACGCTCATCATTAACCTGCCGGACGGAAAGTCGCAGGGGCGTAAAGTTCAGGGTGTGCAGGACCGTATTGTTACGGTAGAGCAGGAGTATAACCCGGCACCGCAGGCGGAGGCGGGTTGGATTCTGGATCAGTCAGACCTGGCCATTCAGCAATTCAGGGTTAAGCGCGTTGTGAACAATAACGATGGCACGGTCACTATTAACGGCCTGCCGTATAACCCGAACAAGTTTCCCCGGGTGGATGATGGCGCGGTGATCGAAGACCGTCCTGTGACCGTTGTTCCCCCACGGGGACAGGAGGCACCGGACGACATTACCATTTCCAGCCTCTACCGGGTGTCGCAGGGGATTGGCATCACCACCCTGGTTGCCACCTGGTCGCCGGTGAAAAATGCGATTGCGTATGAAATGCAGTGGCGTCAGAACAATGGTGACTGGATTAACCTGCCGCGCACCGGCAATACGCGGTTTGAGGTCGATGGTATCTATACCGGTCGATACGTTGTGCGTGTGCGGGCGATTAACGCGCAGGATATCGCGTCCGTATGGGGGATCTCGAAAGAAACCGAGCTGACCGGTAAGTCTGGTGCCCCACTTCCGCCGCTGGCGCTGGCAACCCGTTCGCTGGTTCATGGGGTCCAGGTTAGCTGGGAATTCCCGACCGGCTCCGGGGATACGCTGCGCACGGAACTGCAGTACAGCAAAAATCAGGACGGCAGTGCGCCGATGCTGTTATCAGACGTGGCCTATCCGGGGAAAAGCTATCAGCAGATGGGCCTCAGTATGGGCGCAGAATTCTGGTATCGGGCGCGCCTTGTGGATCGTCTTGGCAATGAAAGCCCGTGGACCGGCTGGGTCCAGGGGATGGCCAGCGATAACTTTGATGACTACTACGAAAACCTGACCGACGCGATCAAGGATACGGCTGCCT
>OJKH01000782.1_pt1 | contig 10452 bp, 13 predicted proteins | sample 1596471 | NCBI WGS metagenome assembly OJKH01 (sample SAMEA4350108, study PRJEB24818) | metagenome | biome: human; feature: gut; material: faeces | place: Denmark | collected 2013-09
TCACTTTTCACAGTGTGCTGCGCGCCCTGTTACGCCAGGATCCGGATATTGTCATGGTGGGCGAGATCCGCGATGCCGAGACCGCTGAAATCGCGCTCAAAGCCGCCCAGACCGGTCATCTGGTGCTAATTACAACTCTCTAATAACTTACTTTGATTTGTATCGCGGGTATTAAGCGGCTTCGAGGATATGGGACAGGGCAATCATTCGGATTCGTTCTTGTGTGTAACCTGCCAAACGGTACTTTTTCACCAATTCGTAGCCAACACGGTCAAGGCTCTCTAAAGCAGCTTCAGACAGCTTCACAATGATGTTATTTCGGTTGTCTCCACCTTCAGAGTGAAACGGCGCTCTAGCTGCTGAAGCGGCTACACGTACAATCTGCGGCTTTGGTTTAGGCGGCTGTCTACGTGTCTTTGAGCAATCAACACAGCGACCGGATGAAATGTATCTAACCGTTGAGCCACAATGAATACATGGCTTATCAGGTGTATTAACCGTGGTTGTATTAGACATTAGTTAGTAACCCCTCTAAATATTCTGTAATTCGGGCTTGCTGGCAACGTGTTGAACCATCGTTTGAACGTCTGACTAATTTACTCATTAGTTGAGGGTGAATCTTACCAACCAGATTATGACCAACAATTAGACGTTTTTCAGAGTCATAATAATTAATCGGTGCGTTAATCGAATCTTGCATTATCAGCCCCGCTTACCATCTGTTTAATAGCCTCTTTCAAGGCTGTATCTCTTTGCTGTTCAATTGTTGGCTTAGGCTTCACCTTGTAAGTAGTGACCGCTTTAGCTGGCTTCACAGTTGGTTTAGGCTTATTACCTGAAGCAAGCAGATTATAAGTTGATTCACTGATTTCTGTTTGACCGTTAAAAAATTTAAATTCCATTGAGTCAGTAAGATGATTATATCTGCCACGTTTGGACAGCCCTTTCATTGGAATACTCATTACTCTCTCCCTTCAGAGTCAGTTACAATCACGTTTAAATAGCTTTCAAATGATTTAATTGAATCCAGAGCTTTACGGGCTTCAATCACAATCTTGTTTCGCTGGTGGATTGCCTCAGCAGCTTTCACTTTCAAACGTTCAATCATCTTATCAATAGTTAATTCAGCTTCAGCGGTTGCCTTTTCAGTAATTCCCTGAAGGGGATTATCTTTAGCGTTCTTTGGCATACGAATAAAGGTGACCATCCCAACAGATACACGGTGAACCATGTACCCCCGCTCAGCCATTGACTGGATAACTTGCTGCTGGTTCGTTGGGTAAACCTGAACAACTTTAAAACCGTGACGCTCTGAAGGGTTAGCCAGGTATTCGGTGACTTTCTGATTAATCAGCACTGAGCGGGATTCTACAGTATCCTGATATTCAGACTCAGCTTTACTCATGCGGTCAGTGGCCTGTTGAACCTTTTGGAAATACAGCTTTTCAATGTGCTGTTTCTGTTCGAACGGTAACAGGTGGCTGATACTTGCAACGGGTGATTCAATTTTTACAGCTTGATTTAAAGTAGTCATTTAAATTTACTCTTAGTCTGGTTTGCTTAGATTTCAGAAAGCATAAAACCGCATCCAGCCAACTTAATGTTACGGGACACGGTTCAATGTTTTCAAATTAGGTTGTTCATCTTCTCAAGAGGAATTCCCGTCACTCATTCGGGATGGATGCCTAAGAAGATAAACAGAAGGAAACTGAAGAGCCAGAAATAATCGGTGATTGATGAATAGTGAATATCTCTAACTCATATAACCATTGTCACATGAAATCACTTATTGTCAACGGTTATTTATTAATTCTTTCGCAGATTGCTTTGATGAGTAATAAGCGGGTAGATTTTGTCATCATTTTTTTAATATGATACTGCTTGTTGGGGGTTAGATTTAGTAAATCACCAATCTTTCTTAATTCTACATTGATAGTGTGACAGGTTTTTCTTGTAACTTTGTAGTATGTCTTCATTCATAAATGAATCCCTTTCTAAGACAAATAAAAAAAAGGCCACTCATTAGAGCAGCCCTTTACATTGCTATCTCAAACACCTCTTGAACGACCTGTACCAGTTGATTTTGAGATTTAGCAAACCAGATAAAACAATTATCTCATGGGAATAGCATTCTGTAAAACCCAAACAGAAACGTAAATCACGACCCTTATTACTTTTTTGTTTCGTTTGAAACTCGTTTGAACTTCGCTCAAAAAGTTGAAAGCCCCTCATTACATAAATCCTAACAAAATGATTTGTAAGGGCTTATCCACATGAAGGCATTCAGTTAGCAACAAGTATGCGTTATGTTACGCGTGATATTGTTAGAAATAAATTGACACATCCTGTCAAAAACTGCTATCACAATCACGTACAAAAAGTACGTTCAAATGACAGACAAACCGAAACAATGTAGCACCCATATAAGGATTGTTATTATGAGTTTACAGGTTTTGAGAGATTCAGTTCAAAGACGCAAACCAATCTCATTTCATTACAACAAGCCAGGAAAAACACCGGGCGAGAGAATTGGAAACGTTCATGCAATCTTCATAATGAGAAAAAAAGATGGCACCGAATCCACTAAATTGCACATTGTCCAGACATCCGGCGTAACAGACAGCGAGCCTGATTTCCCTGAGTTCAGAATGTTTGATATAGAGTCTCTATCAAATATCACAATTCTCGAAGGTGAACCCCAATTCCCAATTAATGATAAATATAACCCTGAGTACGACGGCTATAAGAATGTAATTGCTAAGGTTTAAAAATGAGCCTGAATCACTCTTTCCTCATAGGCTCAGATGAATCAAGTGAGCTGATGCTAAACATTTCTGGTCTTGATGCTAACGCTAAAGAAGTGGATTCCTTATGTGCCAATTTCTTTGCACACTGTGCCAAGACCGGCACACCCAAATTCACATGTAAGCTGACAATACAAAATCTTCAAAATCTCTATAGCCATCTATCCAGCTATAGCATGGTATGTGATAGCACTTCATCAAAGACTGGAAGATTCATTGAGGTCAGAGATAATTATAATGAGATAATCAGCATTCTTGAACACGCTGATAATAACTCATTAGTTATGGCCTTGCAGCACCTTGTAAGCAGTAAGTTAACCAACAATGACATCAATACAATATTAGGGAGAAAGGAATCTCTCGAGACCTATGAAAAAATGCTCACTGAGCCTGATAGTTATAAGGAGGCAGACTGGCAACGTTTTTTTGAAACCAATGAATGGATTTTTGGTTATGGCTTAAAGTATAAATTCCTAAAAATTCTTCAAAGAGAGGCTCACATATCAAGAACTGATTTAAACGGCGGAAATGATGTAATTGCTGATTTTCTTATATCTGACTCAAGATTCACCAAGATTGTGGAATTAAAAACACCAACAACAAAACTTTTCACTAAGCGACAAGGGCGCTCTGATACATGGTTCTTATCCAGTGAATTAACCGACGCTGTTAGTCAGATATTGGCGCAAAAGGCAAATTGGGAGATTGAATCTCAGTCTAGAAATTACACTACAGATGGTGAACTTATACATGAAGATACATTTGATACAGAATGCATTTTAATTATAGGTTCATTATCTTCAATTGAGGGTAATGAGCGAGAAAAACTAATTAAAAGAAAAACCCTCGAACTTTATAGGAGAAACTTAAAAAATATAGATATCTTGTTTTATGATGAGTTGCTTGAGAGGTCGCGCTACATTGTCAGGAGTGCTGAAGTAATAGAAGATAAGCTTCTCTCAGCATTGTAGATGTACTTGTAAGAAAGAAGGATAGCATTATAATAAATAAAAATATTTTTCGTGGTGTTTCGAGCAATGCCATGAGTATGATATTTTCTCAGCATACCGAAACACTTTCTTTCAAATAACATTAATGTGTTTCACATATGACTTTAGAATCATACTTTCCAGAGTCTTTCTGATGGTTTCTCCAGCATTAACCGCTTTCAATTTCACCAGTTGATTATCTGTCTTTTTAATTCGCACTGCTTTTGTCTTATTCATTTAAATTACTCCTTTTAGAATCAGGGTGATAACTTGTGGAATGCTTACTTCAAAGTGTTTAGCCAGTGCCTTTAATTGCTGATAAGCTGGTTCACCGATATGTGTTAGTGTATGGTTCATTGTTATGCTGCCTTTTGAATGTGTAAATCAAGGATATCTTCTAATTCTCTATCAGAATCGAATTCATCGCTTTCATAGTCGCAATTAAACATTACCTGAATTTCGCCTTTATCATGGCAATGCTCAATCATTGTGATTGCTAACTGTAATGCCTGTGTAATATCATTGCACCAGCTTTTACTAAAACCTGTTTCATCCTCTACAGCGGCTGCTGTAATAACGCATAATCGCTTCATTAAATTGAAACAGAAAGATGGGGATAGTTTATCTGGACAACTATTAACGCAACCTGTGAATACATCCTCAAATTTTGAAGGAAGGTTACTTACTGAGTCTTTATCAATAAAATATTGCTGAAGTGTACTCTCCATAGCCTTACGGGGTTTTCCTCTTCTGCGGTAAGGTTTATTGCTTGCGGGTAATGGGTTATTGAAGCTGGTGTAACCTAATTCGATGAGGGTGTTTTTAAGAGATTCGCGGTATTTGGGAGTATCTATTAAATCGTGGTCATCCGAGAAGAAGCCTTTACCTGTGATTGGCTTTCCAGCCGGAGTCTTGACTCCATTGAATACTTTAGCTTTGTACATTACATAGTGGATACCTCAATTCGTTATCTAATAAAACATAGTAACCTAAATTTAACATTTAGTCAACATTATTAACAATTTGCAACGGGCGCTTTTAGATTTCAGCCAATGAAAAACCCCTTATAAATCAATAATATTGAAGTCCGGTATATATAACTGGAAGGATATTATTCAGGCGCTTGGAAAAGGTTACTTTTCAGAGGCTGTGTATGCAGGGCTGGTATAGGGTGTTTGCGGTAGGTTCTCCCGCCCAAAGGGGGAACCGTTGAACCGCGTTAAAAGGGGGTTGTACAGATTGATTGAAAAGGAATTTTAAGAGGGCTAACGCCCTGAATCACCATGATTTATTTACATCAACCGATTGTAATTGATTGTTTTTTATGCTACCCTAAAACCTCTTAACAGATTCTTTTTGTTCTTTGTTTTTCATCTTCTTGTCTCTGAGTATCTTTTAAGAGTTCTTTAAAGAAGCCCTTCTAACCTCACCTTGCTTCGCTCATCGGTGATTCTGGTTACACCTTTCAGCCTTGACAGTAAATCACATCGGGATCCGTGAAAGAGGCTTTGAAGCTGGTGGATGAATTTTCACAAATATTATTTTTCTAAAAAATTTCCAGACCTATTTTTATTTCAGCTTTACCAGAAACTTTCAGCATATCTAGAGCAACTTTGAAGATTTTGGATAGTCTGAATCTCTCTGCTTAGTAGCGCCCTTTTCAAAGATTCCATACCAATGGCAAAAAATGAACATATCTGAGCCTGTACAGCGTTCTAAGCGATTATTTAATGATGGCAACCCTAACCTATAGCTTAATTTAAAGGCCGCTTAGAATGCGTTATAGGGATCCTGATAAACGTCAGATATAAAAAAGCCCCAACGAAGGGGCATTGTGAATCACTATCTAATTGTTACTTGTTCAGTCGATAGAAAGTTGCCTTACTAATCTTTAACTCATCCTGTACCTGCTTTGGTGACATTCCCTGTGAAAGAAGTTCCCGAACCTGTTCTGACGTTGCTTTAATCGGTCTTCCACAGTGAACACCTTCAGATTGAGCACGTTTAATCCCTGCTGTTCTGCGCTCTGCTATCAAGTCTTTCTCTAAAGAAGCCAATCCAGCCATCATAGTGAGCATAGCCTTACCCACTGGTGTAGACAGGTCGAACCCTTCACGCAAGCTGATAACCTTTACGCCCTTAGCTTGAAGAGTCTCAACTGTTGAGAGTACATCAATAGTGTTACGGCCTAAGCGGTCAATCCCGATGACAATCAGTGTGTCACCTTCACGGACATAGTTCAGCAGGTCACCGAATCCTTTACGCTCTGTAGCCTTAATGCCACCTGATACAGCCTCATCAGAGAACCACTTGCCAACCTGATAACCAGCCTCATTGATTTGTTTCTTCTGGTTCTCAATAGTCTGGTCAGAAGTTGATACACGGACATAGGCGATTACAGATGACATTATGGTGATTCCCTGAAAGTTGTCTCAAAACCTAGTCTCAAAATAATACCTGTATCAAAACTTAAAATCAACCTTTTGAGACAAACTAATCACACCTTTAGAGACCCTTTTCAGCAGTATCAAAACCACTTCCTTTTGAGACAACCCAAACCATTGAAACAGGTTATATAAATACTGATTCTTATCTCTTTAAGGAACTAAAACAGTTAATAGGCTGTAGCTATTGAAACTGCTGGTGTTGATAGGGATTATAACGCTATTCGAAGAGACTGTTTTTTACTGTTAATTTAGCCATCTAAACGGCTATTGTTAAGCATTCACAAGTCATTGAAGGGGTCACTATGGAAATTTCAGAAATCGAAAAGGAAATCTGGCTAACCATAGCGCCTTATTAACTGTCTCAATGACGACCTTTTCAGTAAGATAATAAGGACTATGCAGCAAAGGAGATTCAAGGGAAATGAAAGAAACCATTTATAACCTATTCTGCTTTTGTCCTGATGGAGTTCACATCACACATTGCGGAATCGTTGCTCATGAACGAGATGGTGACGATAATCAAAAGCTGGAATTTTTAAGTAAGCAGTTAGACACTGATTTAGCTTCTTGTAGGTCATTCCATGACATTCACCCTTCAGTACTCGATGATGACAAAAAACTGACACTTACAAGGTACAACACAAACTTGAGAGTGGGTAATAGCTACGCCCCCTTTGAGTTGGCTCTTGAGGCTGTTAAAGCCCCTGCTAACCCCTTACTGATTGTTACACCAGTTGTTCAGGGTAAGTTACAATATCATATTAAGCATCCGGTAGATGAACAATTAAGGAATGAACACACCCCTAACTATCATATTGAGGGGGTTCTTGACATTCCAGACTACCTTAATAAGTATTTAACGGGAGGTAAATTCCATCTCAAAAAGCTGATTAATGATGACCACATGGAGCCTGTGAAGCTTCTCTTTAATCAAAAACATTATATATCGAGCTTTAAGCTACTTGTTTCATTAATTGATACCATTGCGTACCTTGAATATGGTGACGTGAAAAGGAACTTCCAACAATGGCTCGATACCTATTCAGAAATCAGCAAGTTAGACATTACATCTGATGAAGTCTATCAATTGAGAAACTCTTTATTGCACATGACCAACCTCAACTCCAGAGATGTTCTAAAGAAAAAGCATCGACGCCTGAGCATTGCCATTTGCAAAAAAGGTCATCCGACTCAGTATCATGATGAAATTGTATATTTCAACTTTACAGACTTTTTATTCATCTTTGATGAAGCTGTTGATAGATGGGTTGGTAGCTACAAAGATAGTAAAAAGCAGTTAACTTTGATTGAAAGATATGATGAAGTATTGAGAGATAACTTTTAAACAGTGAAAAGAGGGGGCGCAGCCCCTATTATTTCAATAAAACCTGTAGCGTGTTATTAATCAGCGGGCTCTTTAAACACGGGTAGAGCTATCAGGCAGGGATATACATCACCCTAAAGTAAAACTGGCTCACTACTTTCAAAGTATTTATTCCTTTGTGTGACCATTTATTCTCCAAGTTAATTTATCAAACAAACCTTATTCATTACCTTTGCTTTCATCCAGATTCTTTAGTTCCTTGTCTAACATCAAATCATACCTCCGACTAAGAAAAGAAGGCGCGATAAGGTTCTTTTCTTTTATATCATTTAAGAATGAAACAAACCCCTCCCTTGATTCAAGGTTTTCATAAGTAAAATACAGTTCAGCGATTGCATTCACTCTTTCACTCGCGGACTGATATTGCTCCAATTTTAAATTAACCTTATCTTCTATTGTTTTTAGCTCATAATTAATTTCATCTAGTTTCTTTTGCGATTCAGCGTAAGCGTTTTTTAGCCCCTCAATCGCATTATCAATCTTAGCCTTTCTAGCATTTAAAATAGACAAGCGAGTCTGACCTCTAGCTTCAACCAAATTCTTTTTTGCATTTTCTTTCTGTCTTGACAGGCTTTCAGCATTTTCAGCCTCAATTTTTTTATCGGCAAGGTCAATATCATCCTGGTACTTTTCCAGCGCACTTAGTTTATCACTTTCTTTTTTCTTTTTAGAAATCCAGTTGTGGCATAGAGATAAACCCCATTGCGCAAATGGCATAAACACAAAAAGCATCACCCCTATTAAAAGAGGAGTCCAAAAGTAATTCACCCATAAATCAGGCTGAATGAGTACTGCATGTATTCTAGTCTCGATATCTTCCTTACTCATAAAGACAAATAAGATATTAGTCCAGTTACAGGATACCCAAGAGAAAAAAACATACCCCCATAATGGACTTGAAATTCTGTCTCTAAATGACTGAGCTATCTGACTTACTGGCTCTTTAACAATTTCGTTCATAATATCCTTCTAAATATCCTATAAATACAATCATTGTATCTTACTATTGAATTCTAATTCTTTCACCCACTCTGGAGCCTCTTCTAAGGCTATGTGACGGGGCTTAGTTGTGAACCCTTCAAAATCGAATTCATCACCATCAATCAGCGGTAAAATCTCTATCCACTGAGCACCATCAACCACCCTATCAAGTGGGAAGTTAAGCAGCCTCAAGCCGTTGTGTAAGAAGACATCACACTTTTTTCCAGCCGTGTTAAGTCGGATTTCTTTAATTATCCGTTTGATGATGATTTGAGCCTCTATACGGTCTTTCTTCACGGTTAAATCAAGGTGGCTGATTGTTTCAAGCTGGCTTGATTGCTCTCGCTGGTGAACCTCTGAAACGGACTTTTCAGCATCCTTAATTTGACTATTGAGGGCTTTCAAATCCTTTGCCATTGATTCGGTATCATCTGCCAGCATAGCCAGCTTAATGAGCCTCTCACGCTGTTTCTGAAGCTGTTCTAATTCACTTTGAAGAGAGCCTATAGCAGAGCCATTACCACGATTGAGGGAAAGACGGTTAGTGTTATACAGAAGCCCCTGAACAAGGGCTTTATCAGCCAATCGACGGTTGATACTTTTTGCATCACATCGCCCTTCATACCTCATTGAGCACCTGTAAACCCCATGCCATTTTTCAGTAGCACAGTTAACAACGGTCACAAAACCGCATTCACCACAACGCATGACACCTTTAAAAAGGTTAGTGAGTAATGGCTTTTCCGATGATGGTCTGCGGCCTGCACCTTGCTTTAACTGCTGCACAGCATAGAACTGTTCTTCGCTAATTACAGCGGGGTAATAGTTGGGTATCTCCTTCACCCCTTGTGTAACTGTACAATTAGACGGCACTTTGAAACCAATCACTGAGCGGTTATCCAAGAGTGCTTTAACAGTGGTATGAGACCATGCACCTTTAACCGGATTGCGCTGGTTTAGAGTATAGAAACCTTCTTCATTCATCTGTCTGGCGATTCGTACAAAAGGCAATCCCTCTAAGCGAAGCTGAAAGACACGCTGAACCGCTTTCACGTTATCGGGTATCAGTTCAAAGTGAGACATATCACCAGACACTCTGAGCCACGCTACACAGCGCCGTGTCATTATCTTACCCTTAGCCGCGTCTTCTCGTTTTGCATCCCATGCAGACCTTAACCGCTTCGATTTAGTGGCGGATTCTTCATTAGCACGCTGCATGATAAGCACAGCTTTAATCAAGCTGAGAGGGTCATTAAGACTTTCCTTCTTGTACCATGAGTTATCAGCCAATGTGACCACATCCACGCCAGCTAACAAAATCTTTCGCAGACGCTCCCTTGCAGTGTCAATGTCTTGACGGCTTACCCTATCCAGTGATTCAACTAACAACACTGAACCCGCCTGAATAACCCCTGATTCAACAGCGGCTAGGAATTCACCAAATGCACCTGATTTAGCATTAGCGCCAGAGTAACCACTTATTCCGAGGTCTTGAAACCTGAGCGACTCATCTAATTGATAGTCTGGATTATTCTTGAGCCATTCATATATGTACTTGTTCTGGCGTTTGGTTGAGTCTCCAGACGCCTGAATTTTTGAGGAAAATCGAATGTATGAGATTGCTTTTGGCATGAGCTAGTAAGTTACCATGTTAGACTAAACAGGAGTTTATCATAAGAGATGTGTAGTCCTATCCACCCTGCACACCAATTCCACCAGTGAAACCCTGACCCGCCTGCAGCAAATGGGCATCGCCCGCTGGATGATTTCCTCTGCGCTCTCGCTGGTCATCGCCCAGCGTCTGGTCCGCAAGCTGTGTCCCCACTGTCGGCGTAATGCCGGCAGCG
>OJKH01000789.1_pt1 | contig 10389 bp, 10 predicted proteins | sample 1596471 | NCBI WGS metagenome assembly OJKH01 (sample SAMEA4350108, study PRJEB24818) | metagenome | biome: human; feature: gut; material: faeces | place: Denmark | collected 2013-09
ATTCAGAGTTATTCGATAAGAAACCAAAAGATTTAGTCAATGCCGCAGCTCTGACAGAACAAATGATGCAATATGCAAACCGCTATCGTCCTACTCACGAGAACATCCGAGCGGCTTTAGATCAAAGCATGTATTTATTCTCGACAGAATTCCGTTATCAAGATGCATTAGATGAAATTGGAACGGCATTGGAAGCTGTTGAGCCAGGGGCGTTCAAACGAATCGAAGATTTTTATTTTAAAAATATCAATAACCCTAATTTAACAGCAATTTAATTAAACAATCACTAAACAGAGGTTTGTCGACAGACAAGCCTCTGTTTTTTATGGCGTGGTGGTGACTTGAAGTGATACTTTAGAAAGTATATAATGGGAAAGAATTTTAAAAAAGAAGGGTGACAAATGATTTATTTTGATAATAGTGCAACTACACCGATTTACCCCCAGGCTTTAGATACATATGTAAAAACCAGTCAGCGGATTATTGGCAATCCGTCTAGTCTGCATGACTTAGGCAACCAAGCGAATCGGCTCTTACAACAAGCACGGAAGCAGATTGCGGAGCTAATCAATGTTTCAGCAAATGAAATCTATTTTACAAGTGGCGGAACTGAAGGAGATAACTGGGTTTTAAAAGGAACGGCAATCGAAAAACGAGAATTTGGTAATCATATTATTATTTCTGCAGTGGAACATCCAGCAGTTACAGAAACAGCGGAACAATTAGTCGAACTAGGTTTTGAACTTTCTTATGCGCCAGTGGATAAAGAAGGTCGTGTGAAAGTCGAGGAATTACAGAAATTAATTAGAAAAGAAACGATTTTGGTTTCTGTTATGGCAGTCAACAATGAAGTGGGAACGATTCAACCAATTAAAGAAATCAGCGAGGTTTTAGCGGAGTTTCCTAAAATTCATTTTCATGTAGACGCCGTTCAAGCAATTGGGAAAGTTAATTACTCAGAGTGGTTAACGGATCGGGTGGATTTTGCAACATTTTCTGCACATAAATTTCATGGACCACGAGGCATTGGTTTTATGTATTGGAAACAAGGAAAACGTTTAGCGCCGCTTTTAACAGGAGGCGGACAAGAAAACAACCAACGCAGTGGGACAGAAAACGTACCAGCAATTGTGGCAATGGCCAAAGCGTTGCGTTTGCATTTAGAGAACGAACAACAACGGCCGCAACATGTGGCGACATTACGGAGTTATTTATTAAAGGCGCTAGAAGAATTTCAAAATGTGACTGTTTTTTCACAAGATAATGAACATTTTGCGCCACACATTTTATGTTTTGCTTTGAAAGGGATTCGCGGCGAAGTGCTAGTCCATGCATTGGAAGAAAAACAGATTTATATTTCGACTACGAGTGCTTGTTCTAGCCGAAAAAAAATGGCTAGTAGCACCTTGTATGCCATGCATGTGCCAGGGGAATTAGCGACTTCCGCTGTGCGCATTAGTTTAGATGAAAGCAATACAATGGCAGAAATTGAACAATTTATGATTGTTTTCAACCAACTTTATCAAAAATTTTCTCGTGTAAATTAATAAAAAATAAGTTGGAGCCTAGAAATAGGCTCCAACTTATTTTTGCTCTCTTTATCGATTGAAGCGGTAGCCACTTCCCCAGAGTGTTTCAATTGGAGAGTCAGAAAGATTGGCTTTTTTTAATTTTTCCCGAATCCGTTTAATGTGAACAACGACAGTCGAAACCTCAGTATCTAAGGCATCAAACCCCCAGACACTTTCAAAAAGTTCTTCTTTATTCCACACACGGTTAGGATGTTCCATCAAGAAAACCAGCAATTTGTATTCTTTACTAGTAAAAATAACTTCATTTTCTAAAACAAACACTTTGTGGGCGGCAGTGTCGACGGCGATTTCATTGATTTTTAGTAATTGTGGTGGTTGTTCTGCGTTGCTTAACAATTGATAACGGTTCATATGGGCTTTTGCTCGAGCGACTAATTCATTGGGACTAAACGGCTTGATTATATAATCATCCGCACCTAAGCCAAGCCCACGAATTTTATCAATATCTTCTTTTTTAGCCGAAACAATCATGATCGGCGTTTGCTTTTTTTTCCGAATTGCACGACAGATTTCAAAACCATCCATAGTTGGCAGCATCACATCTAAAATAATTAAATCAAAGGGCTCATTTAAAGCTGCTTCCAATCCTTTTTTTCCATCATGTTCAATTGTGACAGTCATATCGTTAATTTCTAAATAATCTTTTTGCAAATCAGCAATGCTTGGATCATCTTCAATAATTAATACATGTGGTTTCATTTTTCATCCTCCAACAACGGCAGCGTAATTATCACGTTGGTGCCGTCTCCTTTTTTACTTGTGACAGTGATTGTTCCCTGATGATAGTCAATAATTTGTTTGACAATACTTAATCCCAAGCCGCTTCCTTTAACTGTTGGGGTTCGAGATTTGTCTACACGATAGAAGCGTTCGAATAAATAAGGTAATTCTTTTTTATCGATACCAATGCCGTTATCTGTAATGGTTAAAACTAAGTCTGTTTGATTATGCGTTAAAGAAATCGTAAAGGCTAGTTGTTCTTTAGTGGGATCCGCAAATTTAATGCTATTTTGAATTAGATTGGTAATCACGCGATTCATCTGCGTGGGATCCATTTGAACGTATAAAGCTTCGGTGGGAAGGACAGAAGTAATCACGAGTTCTTGTTCCAAACGGTATTCTTCAAGAATATGTGCAATAAAACGAGTGAAATTGGTCTTTTCCATTGTAAAGACAGCACGATCTAGGTCTAATTTAGAATACAAAAATAATTCTTCAATTAAATCATTGAGGCCTAAACTTTTTTCATGAATGACCGTTAAATAGCGCTGTTTTTTTTCTTCAGTATTGGCAACGCCATCCATCAAACCTTCAACGTAACCAATAATAGAAGTAATTGGTGTTTTTAAGTCATGAGAAATATTTGCAATTAATTCTTTCCGATTAGCTTCATATTTTTCGCGTTCCGCATTGGCTTCTTCTAAATCTTGCCACATTTGTTCAAAACTAAGTTGGAGCTGTTTGACTTCCGTTGAGACGGTTTGGTGGCTAGTTGGTGTAAATGGATTTTCTTTTTGGGCATCCTTGCCCAATGTTTTAGTCGCTTTTTCTAATGCTTCTAATGGCTCGATAGTGGTTTTGGTTAAGCGCTTATTAATGAGCCAAGCTGCCGCAATTGCTACAAGGATAATTAACAAAATCATCCAGATAATCCAGCGTGTGAAGAATTCAAAAAGGCTGCTTTCGCGTTTCAAGACAATAAAGCTCCCGTTAGAACCATCTAAATAATGAAAATCGGATTTGACATAATGATATAGACGCCCTGCATTATCCAGTGTGCCAGTTGGCATAATATTATTCATTTCGTAGTTTGGAATATGTACAGACAAAGATTTTTCTACTAAATTATCCGAATAATAAGGAAACCGTGCATTCTTTCGAATAATCACACTTAATCCTTTTGCTTCAATTGTTTGAATCGTTTCCTTTAATTCTTTACTTAAAGGTGTATCTAGTAATTTCGGTGACTTTTTTAACAATTGATCTAAGGCCAAATAACTTTCTTCTTCGTTAGCGGTCAATGGTCGTTGCTTATTCATCATTCGGTAAGCTTGGGGCAAACTGGGAACAGTTCCTAACGTGATGTAAGAAGCTAAGGATAAAACAGCTAAAACAGAGGCTAAAGTAATAATGATGGCACTAATATAAGAAATAAAAAAGCGGCGTTTAATGGTCAAAAGCGTCCCTCCTAGTGGTTTTAATCTATTTCTTACTTATAGTGTATTACAAGTGAACAAAAAAAAGCTAGTATTGTTATTAACTTTTTTTCATTTGTTTATAATTTGTTCATTTTTCGGCAAGTAGGAGTTTATAAGGCTTTGCTATTCTAAATATATCAAAAAGAAAAAGGGGATTACCAACCATGAAAAAGAAAAAAGTTTTTAGTGCGCTTACCTTATTAACCTTTAGTACGTTGTTGATTGCAGGCTGTGCTGGCGGAGCCAACTCTGCAACAGATAAATCAAGTGCAGCTAGCTCAAGCACTGCAGTCTCTAGTTCAGCAGAAGCAGCTAAAGAGCAATCAAAAGGACAAGAATTAACAGAAATTTTATCCAGTACTGATTGGCAAGGCACAAAAGTTTACGACAAAAATAATAATGATTTAACAGCAGAAAATGCTAATTTTATTGGTTTAGCAAAATATGATGGTGAAACAGGTTTTTATGAATTTTTCGACAAAGAAACAGGTGAAACCCGTGGCGATGAAGGCACATTCTTTGTGACAGACGATGGCGAAAAGCGTATCTTAATTTCGGATACACAAAACTATCAAGCGGTGGTCGATTTAACGGAAGTGACGAAAGATAAATTTACCTATAAGCGAATGGGTAAAGATAAAGACGGGAAAGTAGAAGTCTTTGTAGAACATATACCTTATTCTGACGAGAAATTAACCTTTACGAATGGCCGTAAAGATTTAGAAACAGAAACTGGCAAGATTGTTACCAGTGAACCTGGGGATGACATTTTAGGGGCTACATTATGGAATGGCACGAAAGTTTTAGATGAAGACGGTAACGATGTTACTGAAGCAAATAAAATGTTTATTAGTTTAGCGAAATTTGATAATAAAACAAGTAAATATGAATTCTTTGATTTAGAAACGGGTAAAACCCGTGGAGATTTTGGTTACTTCCAAGTAATTGATAATAACAAAATCCGGGCCCACGTTTCAATTGGTGACAATAAATATGGAGCTGCGTTAGAATTAACAGAATTAAATGATAAACGTTTTACGTATACACGAATGGGTAAAGACAACAATGGCAAAGAAATTAAAGTCTTTGTAGAACATGAACCATATGAAGGAGACTTTACGCCAGACTTCACGTTCTAATTAGTCAATCACGAGTGGATGAAGCGGCCAAAAGGAAGTAAAGGATTCTTTTGACCGCTTCATTTTTAACAAAAAAATAGTTTATAGTTGTTTTTAATCGTTTATAAATTGTTCATTTTTCTGACAGTGGTAGTTTAGAATCGTTTGTTAAGATAGGTTTATCAAAGAAAAGGAGCGATGCTTTATGAAAAAGAAAGTATTAAGTTCGATTACTTTAGTAACATTAAGTACGTTACTTATAGCAGGTTATGCAAGTCCAGCATTTGCAGGTCATGCAGCCAATCCAAATAGTGCTACAGCAAATTTAGGCAAACATCAAAACAATGGCCAAACAAGAGGCGACAAGGCGACTAAGATTTTATCTGGCACGGACTGGCAAGGAACCCGTGTTTATGATGCTGCTGGTAATGATTTAACGGCAGAAAATGCTAATTTTATTGGTTTAGCAAAATATGATGGTGAAACCGGTTTTTATGAGTTTTTCGACAAAAATACTGGGGAAACCCGTGGTGACGAAGGAACATTTTTTGTGACAGGTGATGGCACAAAACGAATTTTAATTTCGCGGACACAAAATTATCAAGCCGTAGTGGATTTAACCGAAGTGAGTAAAGACAAATTTACTTACAAGCGTTTAGGGAAAGATAAACTGGGGAATGATGTTGAAGTTTACGTGGAACACATCCCTTATCATGGGAAAAAATTAGCTTTTACAAATGGACGTGAAGCATTAACCAATCAAACTGGCAAAATTGTGACAAATAAATCAGGGGATAAAATTTTAGGAACAACCTTGTGGAATGGCACAAAAGTCGTAGATAAAAACGGTAATGATGTGACAGCGGCCAATCAAAATTACATTAGTTTAGCGAAATTTGATCCAAACACAAGTAAATATGAATTTTTCAATTTACAAACAGGTGAAACCCGCGGCGACTTTGGGTACTTCCAAGTGGTGGACAATAACAAGATCCGGGCTCATGTATCTATTGGTACGAATCGCTACGGTGCAGCGCTAGAATTAACGGAACTAAACAATGATCGATTTACGTATACTCGAATGGGTAAAGATAATGCTGGTAATGATATTCAAGTGTTCGTGGAACATGAACCTTACCAAGGCACATATCATCCAGCCTTTACTTTCTAAAAGTCTCTTGTCTTCTCTCTTATTTAACAAAAGAACGTCCCCCAACGTTCTTTTGTTTTCTCTTCCTCTATAAATAAATTGTTATTAGTTATAATTAAATATTATTATTAAGATAATTATAATGATTATTATTTAATAATTTGTTCATATTATGGACAGGTGGAGTTAATAACTACTTGCTATCCTTAAATTATCAAAAGGAAAGGGAGTAGTCGTTTATGAAGAAAAAAATCGTTGGTACAATTACGTTGTTGGCTTTAAGTGCGTTATTAGTTGGTGGAGCAGGAGGGGCTTTGACGGCAGAAGCATACGTTCCTCAAAGCGTAGACAATCCCAATAATTTAGGGGATTTACCTGAGTATTTACGTTCAGTTGGTATTAGACAAGATGAAGGATTATCAGAAAAAGATTGGGCTGGAACACGCGTTTATGATCGAAACGGGAATGACTTAACAGATGAAAATCAAAACCTATTACATGCAATCAAATTTGATGCAACCACTAGTTTCTATGAATTTTTTGATAAAGAGACTGGAGAATCAACAGGAGATGAAGGAACCTTCTTTATGACCGCTGGTATTACAGATGTTTCCCGTCTTGTAATTATTTCTGAAACCAAAAATTATCAAGGTGTATACCCACTTAGAACTTTATACCAAGATACTTTTACGTATAGACAGATGGGGAAAGATAAAAACGGAAATGATATTGAAGTTTTCGTAGAAAACAAAGCAACCTCAGGACCAGTTTATGGTCGTCCGCAGCCATACCCCAATAATCGTCCCAGAACACTAGAATTCACGAATGGACGCCGTGCCATGACAGAACAAACAGGCCAGATTGATGTAAATCGACAAGGGGATGAAATTATTGGTAAAACTTCCTTTGATGGGACACCGCAACTTCTTTGGAATGGCACAAAAGTAGTGGATAAAGATGGCAATGACGTAACTTCGGCCAACCAAAACTTTATCAGCTTAGCGAAATTTGACCAAGACAGCAGCAAATATGAATTTTTCAATTTACAAACTGGTGAAACTCGTGGCGACTATGGCTACTTTAAAGTAGGAAATCAAAATAAATTCCGTGCCCATGTTTCCATTGGAACCAATCGCTATGGCGCTGTCTTAGAGTTAACAGAATTGAATGATAATCGTTTTACGTACACACGAATGGGTAAAGATAACGAAGGAAACGATATCCAAGTCTATGTGGAACATGAACCATACCAAGGAACTTTTAATCCTGAATTTACCTTTTAAGAACAAATCATACGAATGGAAACCAAAAAAAGTTTCGACTTCTTTTGGTTTCTCTCTTTTTAAAATAGAAAAACAGAGAAAGCGTTTTAATCGACAAATAAAAAAAGATTCGTTAGATTAGAACCACTGGAGAAAAATCTCATATTTCTCTCGAGGAAAGGAAGTTGAGCACAATGAACAAAAAAATTTTAATGGGGCTATTAAGTGTCGTGACCATTCCATTACTTGCTGCGTGTCAAGGAGGAGAAACACCTTCCGCAGCGTCAAAAAATAGTCAAACGGTGACTACTCAAAGTAGTGCAAAAACTGAAAGCACCAGTACAACCCGTTCGGTGGCTCAAACAACATCAAAAGAGGAAGTGAAAGAACCGATGAAGACCTATGAAGTGGGTGCGCTTTTAGAAGCAGCCAATCAACGAGATACGAAGAAGGTCAAGGAAATTTTACAAGATACTACTTATCAAGTGGATGAAGTCGACACAGAAGGCAATACACCGCTCAATATTGCTGTGCACAATAATGACATTGAGATTGCAAAAGCGTTGATTGATCGGGATGCCGATATTAATCTGCAAAATAGCATTAGTGATAGTCCCTATCTTTATGCGGGAGCGCAAGGACGTACGGAGATTTTAGCGTATATGTTAAAAAATGCGACACCAGATTTAACTAAGCATAACCGTTACGGTGGCAATGCGTTAATTCCGGCAGCTGAAAAAGGACATATTGACAATGTGAAGCTCTTGTTAGAAGATGGACGAGAAGACATAGATTTCCAAAATGACTTTGGCTATACAGCATTGATTGAGGCAGTGGGGTTACGTGAAGGGAACCAACTTTACCAAGATATTGTAAAATTGTTAATGGAAAATGGTGCGGATCAATCCATTAAAGACAATTCTGGTCGAACAGCAATGGACTATGCCAATCAAAAAGGTTATACGGAAATTAGTAAAATTTTAGCACAGTACAACTAAGTATTGTGTCCTTTCGGGAAGGAATAAATACAGGTAGGAGTGAAGGAAAGCATGAATTATTGGTTAAAAAATGTTCGAATTGAAACAGGGTATCAAAAAGAAGGTGACTGGTTATCTGGGACAGTAACCAAAGAAGTGGCAATTGAAGTAACAGATGGAGTATTTACAAAAATCATCCCCAATGAAGAATTGGTAGAAGAACCTGGGTTGACAATTATTGATGGTCACCATCAATTGATTTTACCAGGTTTGATTGAAAAACATTGTCACTTTGATAAAAGTAAACTAGGTGTTCCGTGGTATCCGGTGACGCCAGCGAAGTCAATTGTGGAACGTGTCGAAACAGAAATCCCTTATTTAGATGGTTTAGAACTTTCTTTAACAGAACGCGCCAACCATTTAATTGACTTAGAATTACCACATGGCGCGACAGCCTTCAGAACACATGTCGACGTGGAACCGATGACAGACTTACGTTATTTTGATGAAGTCCAAGCGTTGGCCCAAACGAAACCATTTGCGGTAGAAATTGTCGTCTTTCCACAGCACGGCTTACTGCGTTCAGATTCCGTTGAATTAGTTGATCAAGCATTGGCAAAAGGTGCCGATTTTATTGGTGGCGTGGATCCTTATTCACTAGATGGTGATTACAAAAAATCATTGGCTGAAACATTCCGCTTAGCAGATAAACATGGTGTCGGTGTGGATATTCATTTACATGACCGTCACGAAGCTGGGACAACAACGATTAAAGAAATTATCCGTTTAACGAAAGAATATGGCCTACAAGACAAAGTATTTATCAGCCATGCCTTCGGGTTAAATGATTTCATTGGTGAAGAACGTGACGAAGTTTATGATGCTTTAGCAGCAGAAAAAATTCATATTAATTCCAGCGTGCCAATCACACCTAACACGATTCCGCCAATTATGGAATTGTTACGTCATGGAGTCAATGTCCATCTTGGTTGTGACAATATCTACGATTGCTGGTCTCCCTATGGTGATGGTTCATTACAAGAAAAATTGGCTCGTTTAGGTGAACTTTTTAATGTGAAAGATCAAGATGCTTTAACCCAATTATTGGGCTTAGTGACAGATGGTGTCACAACTTTAGACGAACAAGGGCAAGCAAATTGGCCGCAAGTTGGTGCTGAAGCAACTTACTTACTCACTGAAGCAGAATGTGCGGCGGCTTTTGTCGCTCGTCAGACACCGGTGGAAATCAGTGTGGTAAAAGGAACCACACTTTATCAAAAATAACAAAAAGAAGCGAGATTTCTCGCTTCTTTTTTTGTTATTAAATTTATTTGGATTAGACGCTTAATTTTACAATTGAAAACGACATCCATCTTATATTTCATTGATGAAATTAGTGAGAAGAAGTATGATTTAATTTAGCTCTGATTACTTTTGATACATCGTTTTTCAACTGATCAAAATCTGATCTATAAGTAGCAATAAAAACCAATAAATCAACGCCTTCTTGCGTATCTAATTGGAAATCATAACCGTTTAATTGTAAAAATAAGTCGGTTGCCATTACAGCTGTCCGTTTATTTGCATTGTAAAAACAATGCTTTGTTGCAATGTTAATCATTAAAATAGCTGCTTTTTCTTCAATTGTTGGGTACAGGTCAACGTCAAAGACGAATTGTGCTGGTTGGTTGCTAGCCATTTCTAATGCATTACGATCTTTGATGCCAATTTGTTCTGCGGGAGAATACGTTTGGATCAAGAAAGTATTCATTTGAAATAGATCATCCGCTGATAAATAATAAATACTTTTCATTTAGTAACCAATTCTTTGTACAGCTCATTATGTTTTTGTTTTGAGTTCTCCATCATTTGTTGTAATTTTTTTTGATGTTCTGACATATTTTTTTTAACAATAATATCTTTTAATTTTTCTTCGTCTACATAAACGGTGTCTGTCGCAGTCGCACCAATGCTTTCTAGAAACTCTTTTGACAATGTCATAACAACAGAATTCCCAACTTTTCTAAGTTTTCTTTCTTTGATTTCCACTAGTAACCCACCTTTCGTATACATTGTATATACAGTATATCAT
>OJKH01000791.1_pt1 | contig 10373 bp, 10 predicted proteins | sample 1596471 | NCBI WGS metagenome assembly OJKH01 (sample SAMEA4350108, study PRJEB24818) | metagenome | biome: human; feature: gut; material: faeces | place: Denmark | collected 2013-09
CCCGCTCTGAGCAATGGCTGGAGAAGAAATACGGGAAGGATCGTGTTGTGGCGGCGGTGGTTCACCGGGACGAGGCCACCCCGCACTTGTCAGCGTTCGTGGTGCCATTGACGCAGGATGGACGGCTGTCCGCGAAAGAGTTTATTGGCGGGCGGTCAAAGATGCGTGAAGATCAGAGCACCTACGCTGAATCAGTAAAAAAACTGGGTCTTGAGCGCGGCATCGAGGGAAGCCGCGCCACGCATCAGACAGTTCAGCACTACTACGAATCGATAAACCGTGGCACCCGTAGCCAGGTATCGATCTCGCCGGAGGCGCTGGAGCCGCGTGTATTGCGGAAGGGCATTTTCACCAAAGACGTGGAAGATCAGGCAGCCATAGCCAAACGTCTAAGCCACGCAGTGAACGATGGCTTTGCAGGAACCATCGCTATGGCCTCTCAGAGCGCCCAGAATGCAAAAAGAGCGCGCGAGCTACAGAAGACTATGGATTCGCAGCAGAAACGCCTACAGAGCGTTACAGAGCCTTTTAAGGGGCTTTCCAGAGAGCAGATGACAGAAATCCTGATGATGGCTCAGCGGTTTAAGCAGCAAAACCAGGAGAAGGAGAAACAGCAGCGTGTTGAACGTGAGAAACAGCGACAGATGCGATCGCGTGGCATGGGCGGTATGGAGCGTTAGTTTTGATGCGATGCAGGATAGGGCTAACGCCGCAAAATGACGCCATTTGCGGCATTCCAAAGATCAGGTTCTGCCGCCCTGTATAACGCTGAGGCCGTTTTTCAGTGCTTTTTTGTGGTTGCTGACAGTACCTTTCCAGCCGAACTGGGGATTTAGGCGGTACGTTTTGCTCCGCCCAATCTTCGGTCCTTCCAGTATGATCCCGAAATCAATCAGGTTTTTTACCGCACGACTGACATTTGTTTTTTGCATAGTCAGCGCTTCTGCAATATCTATCTGCGCGACCTGGATGTAGTTCTCGTAATCCAGCTCTGCGAGCAAGGCCATCAGTACACGCATCTGGTCATGGTTTAGCTCATTGGCAATGGTAATTAGCGCGGCTTGATTCATAGTAAAGTGCCTCTGGAATGATGACTTTTGTTTGGGACGAATCACTGCTACAAAACCACCTAATTCCTCCCCTGTACTTTGGTCTACCTGCGTGATTCTCCGCATCTAAAAATCTCCAATTTCAGGAAAAATAGTTATCTCTCAAGATAACTAAGTTATCTCTAGAGATAACTATTGTCAAAAACTTTCCGCTTGTGGCGCGGCTTCCGAGACATCCCCTTCTGTATCTTATTACTCTCCGTACTCATACATCGGCAAAATCAGGCGTTTTTCTGCCCGTTCGGTGCGAACGAATTTCTATGTACGGGAAGTGGAAATTCCGCTTCCTCGCTCATTCGCTCACTACGTTCGGTCATGAGTCTGCGGCGAGCGGTTCCTGCTCTTTCAAAAGCGATATTCATTGCCTAGTTTCGTCAAGGGCGAGCGTAGCGAGTGCATTTCACCCTTGACGACGCACAAATAAAACAGGCTTGGCAGTGGTGGGAGGTGACGCGGAGCGACGCCTTCCACCTGCCAGACCGCCGTTGATTTTGACCTTCTGGCAGCAAGCTGCCCGAACGATTTTGCGTAGCAAAGTCTAGTGAGTACACTATCATCCTGATAGTGGCCCGCCGGAGGCATCGCAATGCGATCCCCCGACTGGCTGGATGGACGCCAGAACGAGGGGGTAAGCATGGCGAATTACGCGATAATGCGCTGCAAAAAGCTGACGGGAATGGGCAGTGTGGCCAGCGCTTTGCAGCACTGCTACAGGGAGCGTGAGACGCCGAATGCTGACGCTGAACGGACACCAGAAAACTACTGCTCTGTGTCTCAGTCGGCAGATGAGGCGATGGGAAAGCTGCGGGAGCTGTTGCCGGAAAAACGCCGTAAAGATGCGGTACTGGCTGTTGAATACGTTATGACGGCAAGCCCTGAGTGGTGGAACGAGGCCACACCGCGGCAGCAGGCGGAGTTTTTCGCCCGCTCTGAGCAATGGCTGGAGAAGAAATACGGGAAGGATCGTGTTGTGGCGGCGGTGGTTCACCGGGACGAGGCCACCCCGCACTTGTCAGCGTTCGTGGTGCCATTGACGCAGGATGGACGGCTGTCCGCGAAAGAGTTTATTGGCGGGCGGTCAAAGATGCGTGGAGATCAGAGCACCTACGCTGAATCGGTAAAAAAACTGGGTCTTGAGCGCGGCATCGAGGGAAGCCGTGCCACGCATCAGACAGTTCAGCACTACTACGAATCGATAAACCGTGGCACCCGTAGCCAGGTATCGATCTCACCGGAGGCACTGGAGCCGCGTGTACTGCGGAAGGGCATTTTCACCAAAGACGTGGAAGATCAGGCAGCCATAGCCAAACGTTTAAGCCAGGCAGTGAACGATGGCTTTGCAGGAACCGTCGCTATAGCCTCTCAGAGCGCCCAGAATGCCAAAAGAGCGCGCGATCTACAGAAGACTATGGATTCGCAGCAGAAACGCCTACAGAGCGTTACAGAGCCTTTTAAGGGGCTTTCCCGGGAGCAGATGACTCAGATTCTGACGATGGCGCAGACTTTCCAGCAACAGAATCGCGATCGTGAAAAACAGCGCCGGCTTGAACGGGAGCAGGAACGGCGGCAACGCCAGAAAACTGACAGGGGGATTAGCCGGTGAGCGAAAGACAACGACGTGAAGGTTTTCGTAAAGCAGAGGCATCGCTGAGGTTAGAGGGGATAGATCCCAGCGGTACTCCACGCTATGAGGGGATAAAAGCGCGGATTATTTCAGGTGAAATCAGCTACGAACAAGGACGGGCAGAGATACTCAAGCATTACCTCTCCCGTGCAAGCGTTAAGCTTTGCCACCCTGAATGATGCTGAGGCCATTTTTAAGGGCCTTCTTATGATTGCTAACGGTCCCCTTCCAGCCAAATTGCGGATTGAGACGATAGGTTTTACTACGACCGATCTTCGGGCCTTCTAAGATGATGCCAAAGTCGATCAAATTTTTAACTGCACGACTTACATTGGTCTTTTGCATCTTCAAGGCATCAGCAATATCCATCTGAGCTACTTGGATGTAATTTTCATAATCCAGTTCTGCTAACAGAGCCATGAGAACACGCATTTGATCGTGATTTAGTTCGTTTGCGATAGTGATCAGAGCAGCCTGATTCATGGTGAAATGCCTCTGGAATGATGATTTACTTTTTGGACGGATCACTGCAACAAACCCGCCTAAATCCTCTCCGGTTTCGAGGTCTATCTGTGTGACTCTCCGCATCTTAATTTGTCCTGATAGTTATCTTGAGAGATAACTAAGTTATCTCATGAGATAACTATTTTCAATAGAAACCCGCGAATTAAGCGGCTTGCGGGATAGTCCCTTCTGTATCTTGTTACGGGTAGGCTCGCCACGTCCCGATTTCCTATGCAGGATCTGGTGACATTACGCCTCCTCGCTTTTGTTGTTCGTTCCTCGCGCTTCGCGCTGCGGTACGCCTCAACAAAAGACTGCGGCGGGCGTCTGTTTTATTGAAAGGATAGAGCGATAAATAAAATGAAACGTATTAGAAGGAGGGGGTAAAATGTAAAAAAATATTGACAAAAGCTGATATTTTGTCTATACTTAGAGATAGCTATACCTGCGTTCTCAGGTGTAGTGGGTATTATTTGGCGGTTAACTTGAAATGGTGAAGCTTATGCTTTTTTAGACACGTTCAGCACTAACGCTTGGTTAGCTTGAAGTGGGAATACAGACTCGACACCTGTAATTCTACTTCTTACTGACGAAGTCGTCAACAAGGAGTTGGAATACACGGGACGCCACCCGATGGAAATGGGTCACGAAAAGCATAAATCCCTAAGGGTATTTATGTTTGATTTATATGACGTTTTAAAAGCAAAGATTGTTGGTTACACGGTGTGGAAAGCAGTTATCGTCCTATCGACTTTATCTGTTGGGCACGTAATGGCGATAGGTTTCGTTATCTTTATGGGCTTCTTACTCATCCGAGAGCTAAAAAGATAATGCGATGGTTGTCAGTCAATTGCTAAATCGTGGGGTCCCGCTGGCATGCCAGTGGGTTCCGATTTAGCGGTTGACTGCGCGTCGTTAGAAATATGCTTTTTATGGGTGGATGGGTTCACGCAGTGAGACCATCCACCTGTTAAGCGTAGTTGGTTTTGGGGTTTTCTGGCATAGCCAGAACGAACGATTTTGCGAAGCAAAGTCTAGTGAGTACACTATCAATCTGATAGTGGCCCGCCGGAGGCATCGCAATGCGATCCCCCGTCTGGCCGGATGGACGCCGGAACGAGGGGGGGAAGCATGGCGAACTACGCGATAATGCGCTGTAAAAAGCTGACGGGAATGGGCAGTGTGGCCAGCGCTTTGCAGCACTGCTACAGGGAGCGTGAGACGCCGAATGCTAACGCTGAACGGACACCAGAAAACTACTGCTCTGTATCCGAATCAACGGATCAGGCAATGGGGCGTGTCCGGGAGCTGCTGCCTGAAAAACGCCGTAAAGATGCTGTACTGGCCGTTGAATACGTTATGACTGCAAGCCCTGAGTGGTGGAAAGAAGCGACACCGCAGCAACAGGCGGAGTTTTTCACCCGCTCTGAGCAATGGCTGGAGAAGAAATACGGGAAGGATCGTGTTGTGGCGGCGGTGGTTCACCGGGACGAGGCCACCCCGCACTTGTCAGCGTTCGTGGTGCCATTGACGCAGGATGGACGGCTGTCCGCGAAAGAGTTTATTGGCGGGCGGTCAAAGATGCGTGAAGATCAGAGCACCTACGCTGAATCAGTAAAAAAACTGGGTCTTGAGCGCGGCATCGAGGGAAGCCGCGCCACGCATCAGACAGTTCAGCACTACTACGAATCGATAAACCGTGGCACCCGTAGCCAGGTATCGATCTCGCCGGAGGCGCTGGAGCCGCGTGTATTGCGGAAGGGCATTTTCACCAAAGACGTGGAAGATCAGGCAGCCATAGCCAAACGTCTAAGCCACGCAGTGAACGATGGCTTTGCAGGAACCATCGCTATGGCCTCTCAGAGCGCCCAGAATGCAAAAAGAGCGCGCGAGCTACAGAAGACTATGGATTCGCAGCAGAAACGCCTACAGAGCGTTACAGAGCCTTTTAAGGGGCTTTCACGCGAGCAGATGGACGAGATACTGGGAATGGCTTCCCGGTTCCGTGAGCAGAACCGGGAAGAGCAACTGAGAAAACGTGCCCGGATTCTGGAGAAGTTCAGGGAGAAAACGGAGAAAGACCGCCAGCACACGCGCAGGGAGCGGGGGCGTTAAACCTTTTTTAATATAATGGAAGATCACCCTGATCTGGTGGTGGAAGCTCTTCGCATCCAGTAACAGGAATGTCCTTAGATTCAATAATCGGAATGTATGTCATCTTCTGTTTTGCTTTTTCGACGTAATCGTTTTCTTGTTCTGAAGCTGACGCAATTACAGTTGCAGAGAAAATAGCGTATTTCCTTTGGTTTCTCCCCGCCTGCCAAAATACCCTCTCGTTAACGCAATAAGCATTGGCATTGCCGATCTTCACTGTGTCTATCCAATTATCCTCTTTAAGAAGCTTTATTGCTCTTCCAACAGTTGGTCGGCTAACACCAGTAACCTCACATAGAGTTGTATAACTGCACACAACAGCGTTTGTAGTTCTACCCATGTGCTCCACTAGGTAATACAGAATTTCGTGCGCTATGGGGCTTTTACGAGCTAACTTACGCATCTGTTGAAGGTAGCCACGAGAAAGCTGCACAAAGTTAGAATTATCATTTTCACTGTGAGACTCATTAGTCTCACGAGATGATACAACTGCGCTCATAGAGTTAAGCCCTTCGTGTCATATTTGATTGTGGTTTTATCATATCATGAGCTAGGTTGTAAAGGGTAGTCTCATCAGCTATGAGACTCATGAGTCTCATAGCTGATGAGACTACCCTTCTATGATATGATTTAAATATCAATTGGTTGCGATTTGTTCCTTTCTATATCTAAATTAGGGGTCTACATGGTGCTTCGTGTGGCGGTTAAAAAACACACAACCCTAGCCAGCTTGATGCTAGCTACATTCATTTTTAGCATTTCGTCGTATGCTGATTCTGTATTTTTTACCGAGAAATACTCAAAGATAAGCAACGGAATACAAAAAAAACTAGAAAGCTGTCAAAACATAGCTATAGATGGTTATAGCTATAGTGATTGCATATCTAGTGCTATTGATGATGAGGATAAATATCTAGGATTCCTCCGTGCTGAGATAAAGCAAAATATAAAAAATAACAACCTTATCTTAAGCGAATTTGATCGTGACATTAATTGCAATGAAAACATAAAAAATACAATACTTAATAATAATGGATCTATGTGGCCTGGTGTTGCTATGGAATATTGTGCGGTCAGTAAAGATGCTGCATTGAAAAAATGGTCGTATTTTTATGATGTCATGAAGGGTTCCGAACAGTATGAAAATAACCTAAAAGGAATTTTTAATGAATAATATTTAGCTCTAAATTCTCCGCATCTAAAATCTCCAATTTCAGGAAAAATAGTTACCTCATGAGGTAACTATTTTCAATAGAAGGCCGCATGTGGCGCGGCTTCCGAGAGATCCCCTTCTGTATCTTATTACTCTCCGTACTCATACATCGGCAAAATCAGGTGTTTTTCTGCCAGTATTGAGTGTCCGAATTTCTATGTGCGGGGAGTGGAAATTCCGCTTCCTCGAACGGACAGACTCGCGGCGATGCCGCTCCCTAATCCGTTCTTGCGGCGAGCGGTTCCTGCTCTTTCAAAAACGATATTCATTGCCTGATTTCGTCAGGGGCGAGCGAAGCGAGTGCCATTTACCCTTGACGACTCACCGGATAAAACAGGCTTGGCAGTGGTGGGGGGTGGCGCGGAGCGACGCCTTCCACCTGCCAGACCGCTGTTGAACTTGACCTTTAGGCAGCTTGCTGCCCGAACGATTTTGCAAAGCAAAGTCTAGTGAGTACACTATCATCCTGATAGTGGCCCGCCGGAGGCATCGCAATGCGATCCCCCGTCTGGCCGGATGGACGCCGGAACGAGGGGGGGGAAGCATGGCGAACTACGCGATAATGCGCTGTAAAAAGCTGACGGGAATGGGCAGTGTGGCCAGCGCGTTACAGCACTGCTACAGGGAGAGAGAAACGCCGAATGCTGATGCTGACCGGACACCAGAAAACCACTGCTCTGTGTCTCAGTCGGCAGATGAGGCGATGGGAAAGCTGCGGGAGCTGTTGCCGGAAAAACGCCGTAAAGATGCGGTACTGGCTGTTGAATACGTTATGACAGCAAGCCCTGAGTGGTGGAACGAGGCCACACCGCGGCAGCAGGCGGAGTTTTTCGCCCGTTCTGAGCAATGGCTGGAGAACAAATACGGGAAAGATCGCGTTGTGGCGGCGGTGGTTCACAGGGACGAGGCCACCCCGCACCTGTCTGCGTTCGTGGTGCCATTGACGCAGGATGGGCGGCTGTCCGCGAAAGAGTTTATTGGCGGGCGGTCAAAGATGCGTGACGATCAGAGCACCTACGCTGAATCGGTAAAAAAACTGGGTCTTGAGCGCGGCATCGAGGGAAGCCGTGCCACGCATCAGACAGTTCAGCACTACTACGAATCGATAAACCGTGGCACCCGTAGCCAGATATCGATCTCACCGGAGGCGCTGGAGCCGCGTGTACTGCGGAAGGGTATTTTCACCAAAGACGTGGAAGATCAGGCAGCCATAGCCAAACGTTTAAGCCAGGCAGTGAACGATGGCTTTGCAGGAACCATCGCTATGGCCTCTCAGAGCGCCCAGAATGCCAAAAGAGCGCGCGATCTACAGAAGACTATGGATTCGCAGCAAAAACGCCTACAGAGCGTTACAGAGCCTTTTAAAGGACTTTCCCGGGAGCAGATGACCCATATTCTGACGATGGCGCAGACGTTCCAGCAACAGAATCACGATCGTGAAAAACAGCGCCAGCTTGAACGGGAGCAGGAACGCCAGCAACGTCAGAAAACTGACAGAGGTATTAGCCGATGAGTGAAAAGCAGCGCCGTGAAGGGTTTCGAAAAGCGGAAGCATCACTAAGACTTGAGGGAATGGATCCTAGTGGAGTACCTCGTTATGAATGTTTGAAAACGAGGATTATCTCTGGCGAAACAAGTTATGAACAAGGGCGTAAAGAAATATTGGATTACTACCTTAGAATAAATCATAAGGGCGAGGAGTAATTCGCCCTCAGGTATGTCAGTACGGAATTTCTTTTTCTGGAGGGTTAACAAGAGGTTGCTTTTTGAATGTAAGCGCATTGCTTGCTCCTGTTTTTACATAAAAATAAAATGAATCATGAAAAAGTTCTATGGGATAAGACTCCACTGCCTTTTGTTTAATTCCTTTTAAAAGACCTATGTGTATTAAATATGTTATTGCTTTATTTAAATCTACATTGCGGCAAGCAAGCTTTTCGCAAATAGTTTGTTTTCTAGCTAACACATGTTCCTGGAAGTTATCTCTGGCATATAGAAGGTATAAATATAGCTGAAGCGCTACAAGCTCAAAATGGTATCTATTATGCATTGACTGGAAGGCGCTGATTGTCCTGTCTTCGCTAACGATGCCTGCCATAGGCAGCTTACACCATCCGTCATGAATGCACCCATCAACATCCACTGTATAGATTTTCTTTCTTTTTGACGCGGGCGATAGGTATTTAATTAGTTTTTTATTATCGAGCAATTTGAGACCTTCATTTACCAAAGATCGGCTGATAGAAGCTATTTCGCTTATTTCTGTAAACGTAAGTTTTACGGTTCGCACTCCATCATCCTCTTCTTTTCCAAAGAGACAAAAAGTTATATATATCTTTATGGCGGCAATGGCATGTGAAGTCTCTAAACTATTAAACTCTGTCAGTCTATTACCGATCCAGAGTGATGGCATTTTTTTCCAATATAACATTAGTGATTCCTTTATGCGGAAATGAAAGTGAAATAAATCATAATTAACACACAAATGGCCAATGCAAGACTAGTAAGTGACCCTGCCACTTTTCCCAGCCTTTCAGCAAGCTCTACAAATCGCTCTAAGTCACCCATTTTGACCTCTGCTCCTGTTTACCGATATACCGATTATCCCAGTAATCCGCGTATCTGTATCTACAGGAGCAAAAGTCTATCTAGAAAGGTATGGGAAAAAATTAATATGAATTTTTATAATTAAATCAAAAAGTTAACCTCAAAAAATGGTTATCAAATGAACTTCAATATGGTTCACGGTGAACCATATTTGAAGGTTTTCAGAGGCTCAGTCGAGATCTAGATCTGTTTGATCCGGAGGCGGGAGTTCATCGGTGCCAACAATAGGGCGGTCTTTGAGATCGACAAAAGGAATATATCGAAGATCTTGCTGTGATTTTTCTAAGAAATCAGACTCTTGCTCTGAGGAGGAGGCAATCACGGTAGCTTGGAAGATTGCGTATTTTTTTTGATTTCTACCTGCCTGCCAAAATGCTTTGGCATTAACACAATATGCTGTGGCATTACCTATTTTTACTGCCTGCATCCATCGATCTTCCTTCAGGATTTTAACCGCCCTTGCTACTGATGCTCTAGAGACCCCGGTTATCTCCATCAAAGTCGTATAGCTGCAAACAACAGCATTAGTTGTCCTGCCCATATTCTCAATCAAGTACATAAGGATTTCAGAGGCAATAGGGCTTTTCCTTGTCAGCGCACGCCATTCCTTGAGATACGCGCGGCTAACCTGGACGAAATTATAGTTATCCTGCTCATGAGACTCTGGAGTGCCAATCTGTGAATTATCCATTGCTCTATAGACCATTTCAATATCCCATTTGATACCGGTTGTATCATTAGAGATGCAACAGGTCAACTTGAGTCTCATAGCTAGTGAGACTCATAAGTCTCATGGCTGGTGAGACTCCCCCTTTTTTTAACCCAATATAATCAGCGATTTACTGAAAGCTCCTTTTCTATATCTATTAAGTCCGTGCATACGTAGCCCAATGTACGCCTAGTGGACATTCCGCTTCCTCGTTCAGGCTGTTCGTTCCTCGCTGCGCTGCGGTACGCCTCAGCCTGACCTGCGGCGAGCGGCACGTGCTCTTTCAAAGACGACTTTGTTGCCTGACATTCGTCAAGGGCGAGCGTAGCGAGTGCCATTTACCCTTGACGACTCACCGGATAAAACAGGCTTGGCAGTGGTGGGGGGTGGCGCGGAGCGACGCCTTCCACCTGCCAGACCGCTGTTGAACTTGACCTTTAGGCAGCTTGCTGC
>OJKH01000794.1_pt1 | contig 10344 bp, 5 predicted proteins | sample 1596471 | NCBI WGS metagenome assembly OJKH01 (sample SAMEA4350108, study PRJEB24818) | metagenome | biome: human; feature: gut; material: faeces | place: Denmark | collected 2013-09
CGTCTTCTTCTTTCCTCGGCTAATGCATTGTCTCACGTCGCTTCTGTTAGTTTCTTTTACTGGGCTGAACTCTCCCTATCTTTGCTGTTTTTTTTTTTTTTTTAACGTCCCGCCCCCACCCCAGACCCAACCCAAGGTGTGCGCGTGGGGCGCGTCAGGTGATAAAAAAGGACATTTGGTTGCCCTCCCGGGAACCGCCATAAAAGGCGATGTGATGGTTTTGTTGTAGTCCTGTCTGTTCAATCTCTTTCTGAAAAGCGGTGTTATTTCCTTTATCCAGAATGGAAATCCCGCGTTCCGAGGCGACACGGCGGTACTCATCGCCGGACAGCATTTTCAGATTCTTGTAGACGGTGGAAATTCCGAAGCTACCGTTGTAGGCTACCTGTGTTCTGCCGCTCATTCCTTTTTTAGTGGTGACCTCGATCACACCGGAAGCTCCTCGTGAACCGTATTGTGCGGTTTCGGAAGCGTCTTTCAGAATGGTGAAGCTCTCAATATCCGTAGGGTAAATGGAGGTAAGCATACTCAAGTCGCCAAATACTCCGTCGACGATTATCAAAGGGTCATTGCCACTGGTCAGTGAGGTAGTTCCCCGCAGGCGTACTGCATCCAAGGCTGCCGGACCATTTGACCCGCGTTGGATAGTCAAGCCCGGCACACGTCCGCGGATTGCTTCCAAAGGGTTCGTTATCTGGTCTTTATTCATCTGTGTCTCCGTAATCTTCTCTACGGAACCGGAGAGGGTTTTCAAACTTCCGGTGGCATATCCAACAGTTATCAATGAGTCTATGGGCGTGACGGGAATCTTCTGCGCCAAGGTGCTCTCGCACGGGATTACCAGAAGAAGAAGGGTGTAGAAAATGAGTCTAGCGTGTTGTACCATATTCTTAGTTTTTAAGGTAATAATACAAATATAACAAAAAAAGAGAGAATCTGGTTGAATAGATTCCCTCTTTTATTCATAAATGATATTGACAATGTCTATTTCACGATTATCTCATCCGTAAATATCCACCCTCCGAATTCGCTTCCGGCCTGTGCCTGGTAACGTACGTATCTTCCTTTGGCTTCTCCCTGCCATGAAATATCCGTAAACCGGATAGGGGTTTCTTTGCTCACTTCAAAGTGTTGTTTTTGCAACTCCGTGAAGTTAATTCCATCATCGGAAATGGAAATAACCACTGTCTCCGGCAGGAATACTTCCGCGCCGACCACTTGCATAAAAGCGGCGGTGATGGAATGGATAGGGGTTTCTTTTTCCATATCAATCGTCACATCGAGACGGTTGTCCGAGATAAATCCTTGCCATGAACCATCACCGTAAGTCCAGTCACCACGTATGCCGTCTGTCAGGGCTGTGTTGCCTTGTGCGGGATAATGGGGGCTATAGGAGGAGTTATAGGTCACTTTTTTACCGAGCGCCAAATGGCTGACTGGTTGAAGAGATTCGGGACGGCTGCCGATTTCTTTGCTCAAATCGAAAGGATGGTATCCTTTTTTCTGTAAATCGGCCACTGCTGACAGTGCGCGGGTATGGAAATCGGGCCACGACTTACGTTCCGGAGCCGACCAGGCTACTTCCGCCAATGCCAGCATACGGGGATAAATCATATATTCCACGTGTTCGGGAGTGGGGATATATTCCACCCATAGGTTACCCTGCACACCATAGACTAACTTTGCCTGCTCCGCAGTTAAGGAAGCGGGGACAGGATCGTAGGCATATACTTTCTTCAATGGCAGGTAGCCACCGATAGCTTCCGGCTGGGAGTACGGGGCGTCCTGATAGCTGTCCAGATAACAGTATGCACCCGGTGTCATGATGGCATGATGGCCGGAGGTGACGGCAGCAATACCACCCTCTTCTCCACGCCACGACATAACGGTTGCATTGGGCGCGATACCTCCTTGCAGAATCTCGTCCCATCCCAAGAGACGGCGTCCGTGATTGTTGAGGAACTTTTCGATACGGTGTATCAGATAGCTTTGCAGCTCGTCTACATTGGCCAGATGCTCGTCTTTCATTCTCTTCTGACATTTCGGACAGGTCTTCCAAGCCGATTTGCCGGCCTCATCACCTCCTACATGAATGTATTCGGAAGGGAAAAGTTCCATGACTTCCGTCAGTACATTCTCCAGAAAGGTGAAAGTTTCTTCATTACCGACACAGAAATCGGAGTTCTTGTAAGGTTCTCCCGAACAGGATAGCTGCGGGTAGGCAGCCAGCACTTCTTCCGAATTGGAAGGCATTTCAATCTCCGGAATCACCGTGATGTAATGCTGACGGGCATATTCCAGTATTTCACGAATATCGTCCTGGGTGTAATAGCCGCCGGAAGCTCCGGGTTCATCGTAACGGAGGTATTTACGTCCGCCGTTCCACCATTTCTTCCAGGTGGGGTCTGTACGCCAGGCTGCAAAATCGGTCAGTAAAGGGTATTTCTTGATTTCAAGCCGCCAGCCTGCCGCATCGGTCAGATGCAGGTGCAGACGGTTGATTTTGTAATACGCCAGTGCGTCTATCTGTTTCTTTATAAATTCTTTGGTAGAAAAGTGGCGAGACACATCCAGCATCAGTCCCCGGTAAGCAAAACGGGGAGTGTCTTCTATCTCGACAGAGGCTATGGAATAGCTGCCTGCCCCCGAAGGTTGTGCCAACTGCAACAGGGTTTGCACACCATAGAATAATCCGGCTCCCGAAGTTGCCCGGATCTCGATTCGTTGAGAGGTGACGGAGAGTGTATAGCTTTCCGGTGATGGCAATTGGGGGGTCTTGGGGGTTATCAATAAGAAAAGCATCTGTTTCCTGTCTTTCATTCTCGCTTCTTTCAGCTGAACAGGTAATGCTTTCAGGTAATTCTCCCAGAGTTCCGCTTCTCCACCTTGCAGGTTTGTATAAAGTTTAGTCTTTTCTGACAGTAAAAAAGAGCCCGTCCCCTGCTCCATTTTTAATGGGACAGGTATGAAGGACTGTGCCAGAATGGGATGTGCATGGAAGCACATCCCCAATATCCATAAGAAAAGACAAACTTTAGGGTATTCTTTTCTTATATTCATTAATCAATTTTGATTTCGTCTACAAATAAAAATGCCTTTTTACCTTTTCCTCCATGCCATGCCGGAAGTGATTTCTCCGGTGAAGCAATGACTCTCACGTATTGGGTGGTCACAGGAGCAAAGGTTAGTTTGTGCTCAACGATTCCGTCTTTGTCTGTCTCTTTCATCTCCGGATATTCTTCGGAAGCAATCTTTTTGAAGGTCTTGCCATCATCTGAAGTTTCTACGGACAGGTTTCTGGCATCAAATACCCAGTCCCCTTTTGCTACATTGGTAGAGATTGCCACGCTTGAGATTTCAGTAGGTTGCTGGAGGTCGATAGTCATATCCATGTCGTTTCCGTTGAAAGCGATCCAACGGCCTGACTTATAGCTGCTATTTCCTTTCAGACCATCTATCAAAGTGGAAGCTCCTTTGAACAGGTATTGTTCATTGATAGGCTGATTAGCTACAATCGGCTTCATGCTGGATTTGCTGAAATCAATCTTCTCTGTCACTATCTTGCTTTCGCCGTTGGGACGAATGGCTTTGGCGGACAGGGTTACATTTTCCTTGATTTTCAATACTCCTTCATAAACGGAGGAAGCGGCAGTAGGTTCTGTGCCGTCTAATGTATAGTAAACAGGGGCACCGTCGATGGTAGACAGGGTAACGTCCATTGTTCCTTCTGCCGGATTCGGGTCAAACTCGGCTTGTACGTCAAATACGTGTTTAGCGTAATTGTATCCTTCTGCATCGTACCACTTAATCAGTTGTGGAAGACGGGACAGGAAGTCGGCATAGTTTTTCTTTTCGGGGCTGGACCACTGAATTTCACACAAAGCAGCCCAACGAGGCAATACCATGTACTGTGCATGCGGGAAGGTAGCGATGTATTCTGTCCAGAGGTTGGCTTGCACTCCCTTGATGTATTTCTGTTCTTCCGGAGTAAGAGAAGCCGGCATCGGCTCGTAGCTATACACTCTTTCCATCGGCAGATAACCACCGATACCGAACGGTTCGTTTTCGATGTCTTTAGCTTGGTAGTAGTCGAAATACAGATAGGTGTTCGGTGTCATGATGACATCGTGTTTCTGCTTCGCAGCTTCGATACCACCTTTCTCACCACGCCATGACATCACGGTAGCATTCGGAGCAAGTCCGCCTTCGAGGATTTCATCCCAACCGATGATTTGACGTCCGTGGTCGTTCAGGAATTTCTCAATATGGTTGATGACAAAGCTTTGCAAACGTTCTTCTTTGCTGTGGCTCTGATCTGACTTCAATCCCAATGCTTTGATACGTGCCTGGCACTTCGGACATTTTTCCCATCTTACTTTCGGGCATTCGTCGCCCCCTACATGAATATATTGTGATGGGAAGATTTCAATCAATTCACCATAAACATCTTCCAAGAATTTCAATACTTGGTCGTTTCCGGCGCAAAGCCCATCTTCGGATATACCCCATTGTCTCCATACTTCGTACGGGCCACCGGTACATCCCAATTCGGGGTAAGCGGCAAGGGCAGCTTGCATGTGTCCCGGAAGGTCGATTTCGGGAACAACGGTGATGTAGCGTTCGGCTGCATAATCTACAATTTCTTTGGCTTGTTCCTGGGTGTAGAATCCACCGTAAGGTTTGCCGTCGTATTCGCCGGAGTTACGTCCGATGACTGTTTCTGTTCTGTTAGCACCGATTTCAGTCAGTTTCGGGTATTTTTTGATTTCCAGACGCCAACCTTGGTCTTCAGTAATATGCCAATGGAAACGATTCATATTATGCAAAGCCATCATATCAATATAAGTCTTCACTTCATCAATTGTGAAGAAATGACGACTAACATCGAAATGTGCACCACGATAACCGAAACGAGGAGCATCCTTAATTTCAACAGCAGGCAATGCTACATCAGCACCCAAAGCAATAGGCAATGATTTACGCAAAGTCTGAATACCATAGAAAACTCCGGCTTCTGTAGGGGCAGTTATCGTGACACCTTGATCGGTGACTTTCAACTGATAAGATTCAGGGTTTTCTACTTCTGAGCCTAACGCCAGCACTATAGCATTTTTACCTTCAGTTCCGGCTTCAATCGAAAAGTCTTTTCCGGTTGCAGTCTTCAGATAATCAGCCAAAAATTGCGCATTACGCTGCATCTTCTCATTTCCTTCCGGATAAAGGATTTTCACACCGCTTTTCAAAATAAAGGGGTTTACTTGCGATGTTACAATTTCTTGTGGCAATGGGATAATCTGATAATTGGCTTCTTCTTGTACCGAGCCACAAGAGCTCATCAGTCCTGCCAGTGCCACACATCCTGTTAATTTTAGGAGTTGTTTCATAAAATAAAAATTAGGTGTTAGTAGTTAATAAATTAGTTTTATTTATAGGTTTCTCGAATATGCTTGATATTAACAGGTAATTCTTCTCCCTTCTTTATCCGGGGAGAAGTGATAATTACTTTCTTACGTTCTCCGGGTAAGAGATCAAAGAAGTTGTCACTGTAACGGGCTCCTTGCAATGGAGTCTCAATAAAAATATCTTTTGCCAACATTGATGAAAAGAGAGTCAATTCACATTTACCATCCGTCTGCTTCATTTGATAGGATACTGATGTCGGAGGAAGTTGCAAATCTTTCGTCTTTCTGAAAAAATGGACGCTCTCAGCCACCTGATGTCCCGATTTATCTTTGAGTATCAATTTCAAGAAGCTACGTCGGCAGTCTTCGGGAGTCAGCCAGCCATCCAGTTTTGCACGATAAACACATTTTGAAGTATTTGCCGGAACTTCCAACAAATGTACTTGTATCTTCTTACCCAGCGTTTTTCCATCAAAATCCACGACTTTCATTTCCAATGTCATTTGCTCCATTGTATCAAGCCGGTCTGAGATCAGATAAACACTCAAACTGTCATTCTGCTGTATAGGATTGATCAAGACCGGTGCAAAAGCACGCTTTGCCTGATAATGTAATGCCTTCCAATTACCATAATAATCAATACTTGACCAGGATACTACCGGCCAACTGTCGTTCAACTGCCAATACAATGTCCCTATACAATAAGGACGATTGCGTCTGTGAGCTTCTAATCCATGCCGCATCCCCTGTCCTTGCAAGACTAATCCGACATACACAAAATCCTCGAAACTTTCGGGAATGATATAATCACGTTCCATATAAGTACGGATCAACGAATTACCAATACTACTCTTCTGATGCGCATTCATCACTTCAGACTCAATCTGATAATCTTCAGGAGCAGCAAAAGCAGCAATGGTTTTCATTTCCGGAAATGACTGGAAACCAAATTCACTCATAAAACGCGGCAAATCGGTATCTAAAGACTCAAATGGCTTCTTTCCGTACCAGACTCCCCAATTATGACTGTCTCCTGTCCCCCATGACTCCGGACGCCCCCAGTTAGCGAGATAAGGCGAACTGTGCACATAAAAACGATCCGAATCAAATTCTTTAACCGTTGAAGGCAACAGCTCACGGAACAGTTTATCATAACCATGCATTAATCCTTGATAAACCTCCGGAGTAAACTTCTTCTCAAAACCCCAATATTTCAGAGCTTCCAGTATTTCATTATTACCACACCACATCGCCAAAGAGGCATGATTCCGAAGACGGCGAATATTGTAAACAGCCTCCGCCTCTACCCGTTTCAGGAAAGTAGGATCGGATGGATAAGGAGTACACGCAAACATAAAATCCTGCCAGACAAGTATCCCGTTCTCATCGGCAAGGTCATAGAAAAGATTATTCTCATATGTCCCACCGCCCCATATACGAACCATATTCATATTGGCCTCCTTCATGTCACGGAACAAAGTCTGATAGCGTTCCGTAGTAACATTAGGCAACAGTGCATCCTGAGGAATATAATTAGCTCCTTTGGCAAACATCGGTATGCCATTGACTTCAAAATAAAAAGATTCTCCGTCCTTATCTTTTTCATTTACCACACGAATCGTTCGTAAACCAATACGATGAGATTGTTCCGCAACAATCCGATCTCCACAAGCTATCTGAGCCGAGAAATCATACAGAGTCGGAGTTCCCCAACCATTTGGCATCCATCGTACAGGGTTCGTCACTTCAGCAGGAAGAGTGATATGATTTATCCCGGGTTGCAGGGTCACCTGCTGTTTTACTTCTGTAACGGTAGTTCCATTCAACGATACATTGACCCTTACTTCAGCCGGAATTTTCTGAGGAACGATCTGGTTTACAATCAGTTCATTAGACAGACGAGCGTTTTCATCTGTCAGCAATAATTGTCTGACATGGTAGTCAGATATGGTAGCTATGTCGTAAAAACGAAGAGTAACCGGGCGCCAGACACCACTTGTCACCATTCGGATGCCCCAGTCCCAACCGTAACTATACGGAGCCTTACGGCTGAACACACTAAGATGTTTCTCGTGATGATCGTTATCCGCCGGATAATTGAAGCCATTGGAAGCATATTGTGGCAACGTTTGCCGAATAGGTGAATGGAAATAAATATATAAGTGATTCTCGCCCTTCCGCAACACAGATTTTACAGGAAGTGTATACCCCACAAACATATTATCAGCCTTCAGCAGTAATGAGCCGTTGAGATATACGTCTGCATAGGTATCAAGACCTTCAAAAATAAGTTGGATTCCATCACGATTCAATTGCTCTTCGGAGACTATAAAGGAGGTTCTATATTCCCAGTCCTCATTCTCCACCCATTGAATTTTCTTTTCATTCATCCCATAAAAAGGATTCGGCAGTAATTCATGACTGATCAGGTCCTGATGAACCGTACCAGGAACCGTAGCTGGCATCCACTTTTCAGTCCCTGATTGAGAAAATTCCCAACCGGTATCCAGTAGCATGACTTCCGAAGTGTCATTACCTTGAGCATAAACCATACTACAGCAACATAGCAATCCACATGCTATCGGCGCTATCTTTCCTGTCAAATTTAAGATCATAGTGGGGGCATTAGATATTAACGGAGTAAAGATATTGCTTTTTTGTTAAATATTTCCTATTGAAGCTACAAAATATCTCATTTCATCGAAAATTCGGCACGAAATGTCGAAGCAGGCAGTCCTTCCCGATTGATCAGATTAGCCCGCGTAAAAGGTTGCCAGCCATAACGTACATAGCGGGGATTTGGCACTTCTTTACTATACACCTTCACCTGGTCTCCTACAACCTCAGCCGTTGCCGGATAATAGATACCATCATATTCCGCTACTTCAAAGCATTGTAAAGGCTTTCCGTCTGAACTCCGCATCCCTTTTCCATAATCAAAAGATAAAAAGACTTTCCCACCGCGAACGTTTGCACCACGAAATAAAGGACCGGAAGGAATGACATTTTTCTGATACGTTTTATTCAAAGCCCCTCGCGCCAAACGCTCTCCCACAGGTTTCTTACAGATAGGATGCACATCCAGAGAATCACCATGATCGCTGGATACAGCCATTCCGATATGAGAAATTTCATTCAACATTCTACGCTGACTATCACGGAACCAAGGCCAGGAAGGGCGATTCAAACTGGATAATTGTACATAATAAAAAGGCAGGCAGGCATCATTCCAATTCTTCCGCCAACTATTCACGAGCAGTTTAAATAATTTTTCATGAGCTTCCCAATTATGTGCATTCGATTCTCCCTGATACCAGATTACTCCTCGTATCGGATACTGTTCCAAAGGCCGAATCCCCGACTCATATAAATAACAAGGCTCATACGGATGCCTCTGCTGGCTATTTGCTGACTTTTTTATATTCAAAGCAGCCCGTCCGCGCACCCATTCCTGAATAAAATCATTTTTAGTCCAGTCTTTTAAAATGGCGGGAAACTGATATTCCAAACTAGCTCTATCTACCCAGGCTTCTGTAGGTGATCCTCCAACGGCATTGCAAATCAATCCAACCGGAACATTCAGACTATCTCTTAGCATCTTACCAAAATAGTATGCAATTGCCGAGAAATCAGAAGCTGTCGCCGGAGTACAATTTTTCCATTCCGTATCCTTATAATATTGGAGATGATTCAACGAATCAAGTACGTTCGCCTCCCATTCGACGGCATTTGTGCGCCAACGTGCTTTCATATCATACAAACGAAGTTGCTGATCTACGGCACGTGGAATATCGGCTCGGGCAGTCGAAGCCTGTTTCAGCATAAACTCCATATTTGACTGACCGGAACAAAGCCAGACTTCACCCGCTAACACATTTTGATATTGAAAACCCGTCTCATCCGTTGAGATCTTTAAGGTATAAGGACCACCCGCCTTTAAAGGAGGCAGCGTTACCGACCATTTTCCATTCAGACCTGCTTTTGTTTTCATTTGCCGGTCGGCTATGCTTACAGTAACCCGGTCCCCGGCATTGGCAATTCCTTGAACCGTCAACGGAACATCCCGTTGCAATACCATATTGTCTGTATAAAGCAACGACATTTTTAGTCCGCCATAATCTCCGGTAATGGCGGAATATACGGTCTGAGCCATAATAAACGCTCCTTCGGGATCAGGGTGTACGGCGTCCGTCAATATGAAAGGGTATGGATACAACGGCTCATGAAAGTCGATCAACTGTACTCCGGTATAGCGTGCCACATTCTCAATAGCCAATTGTATTTCTCCATGCCAGTCACGTGTCCCTGACAGGAAACGAGGATGCCGATCGGCAATAGGCGTAAGTCTGGCAATCATAATCCGGACTTTAGAATTAGCCGCCCGAAAAGAATCGATCAATTCAATGTAATCTTTCACAAAGAAATCACGATAATCGGGCCAATCACGGGGATCTGTATCATTGATGCCCAAATGAATAACCACAATATCTCCGCCAAAGTCGATCGCTCTGCGATACTCATCTTGCTGCATATAAGGCCGGTGCCCTTTATTCAACAAGGTAGCACCCGATTTGCCGAAGTTTTCGACTTGATAAGACTCTCCCAACATCTTCTGTAATTGCGCCGGATACGATTGTGTAGTCCGGTCGGGCAATCCATAACCATAGGTGATACTATTCCCGATGCAGGCAACTTTAATACGATTTTCCTGTGCACTCGCTGTTGTAATAAACAAGATGGAAACAACAATTAATAATACATTTTTCATCATATAAAAGTCAATTACATTTTCTTTTCCGGAGAATAGATCAGCCCTTCTACGGCCTTATCGCCGCCAGGAGTCACAAATACTGCAGTAAACATCCATTTAACCAATCGTACTTCATTCGTTGAGAATTTGCCGACAGGCAGTTTCAGCAATACCTTATTCCAGCCTTTATGC
>OJKH01000800.1_pt1 | contig 10307 bp, 10 predicted proteins | sample 1596471 | NCBI WGS metagenome assembly OJKH01 (sample SAMEA4350108, study PRJEB24818) | metagenome | biome: human; feature: gut; material: faeces | place: Denmark | collected 2013-09
CGGTCGCCCCCACCACTGAAGTGATCCGCCTGATGCGCATTAGCACCAGCGAGGTGTATGACACTAACTATGTAAAAGCGGCCGCCACCCGCGGCGTGTCGCGACGCAAAATTCTACTGCGCCATGTGCTGCACAACGCCCTGCCGCCGGTGATCCCGCGTCTCGGCCTGCAGTTTTCCACCATGCTCACCCTGGCGATGATCACTGAGATGGTGTTCAGCTGGCCTGGACTAGGCCGCTGGCTGATCAACGCTATTCGCCAGCAGGACTACGCGGCGATCTCCGCCGGAGTGATGGTGATTGGCGCGCTGGTGATTATTGTCAACGTAATTTCCGATATTCTCGGTGCCATGGCTAACCCACTGAAACATAAGGAATGGTATGCCCTACGATAGCAGCTATGAAATAAACAATTTTGTCAATTAAAAACAATGAGTTAAATTTTTAAATTGTGCGATTTTCCTGATTTTAATACACAATTTTGTACACATTGTTTTTGACGTCATCTTCGACAGTCATCAGTTAGATGGCTGTCGGAGTTCCCTTCCTACGTTTCCTCCACACCTTCTATACTTTCAGTCTGAAGACTGGAGGTACCCATGTGCGGACGCTTTGCTCAATCACAAACCCGTGAAGAATATCTGGCATACCTGGCGGATGAAGCCGAGCGCGACATCGCATACGACCCTGAGCCGATTGGTCGTTACAACGTGGCGCCAGGGACTAAAGTTTTGCTCCTGAGCGAACGTGACGAGCAGTTGCATCTCGATCCTGTTTTCTGGGGGAAGCGCGCCGTTTAAACGTGGTTATTAAGCATAAGGCTTTCATCTAGTCACATCTGCGGCTGATAAAGATCTTGATGATATGCTGTCAACGTCTAGTTGTGCTAACTTGTGAAGCGGATCGTGATTTGATGCGGCAGAATATGGTCGGGAAAGAACCAAAGGAGATAGTTTACAAACTTTTAGCCTAGGAGATCATTTCTTGTGGCATCCGGTATAATTTTGTAGGAAACGCGAAAATTAACGGTTGATACTTAACCAAAGCGATAATGGTATGCTACCAAAAGTGAAGCTACATTTGTTGCAGAATCCATATAACAAGCAAAACGAATGAACCATGCCCCTTCTAATAACAGCAAAGTCAAGATGATTTTGCATTAACTACAAAATCCTACTTAGTACGAACAAATGCTGTAACTTCAAACCATGGTCATTATGTACTCTAAGTAATGATTGCAATTTGATGAATCTTATACATAATATGCTTGGGATGTTCATAGGAGCAGCAGTATGGGTTTCCATATATCACAATCGATTACGGATGCGGCAACCATTTTAACCATCATAAGTTTTTTCATGACATTATGGGTTATCAGAACGACTAATTTCTTGAAAAAAAAATTCAAAAACAAAGGCAGGCTTCCTGAAATTAAGACTGAAATCTCTCAAACTACCGATAAAATATTCAGCATTTTAACAAGCCGTGAACTTGATAATAACTGGATTGAGTTTAATCGAAGGTTTTCTATGGAGGTTAAGACTTGCTATCCAGTAATTGATAATTTGCTAAGTAAAGTTGAAAGCGACCAAAAAAATGCGGTTATAAACATTTTAGATTTGATTGCTCCAAAAACTTGCTTCTTCGGAAGACGAAAAGTAATAGAAATTAGCAATAAAGATAAAGCGTGGGATATATACCAAGATTTATCTTCATTAACAGTACATTTAGATCAAATAATGAAAGACATGAGGTGGGACTAATGTTTAAAGACAATGACTTAAATAAGCTTTATGTCAAATTAAGCAGGGAAACATCGGAAGATAAACTTGTATGGAAAATTGTACTTTCAAAAGCTACTTCCACGCTTACTGAGGCGAACGAGGATCGTATCGGCGCGGTTTATACTTGCGATTACAAAGGGAAAAAGCTTGTTATCTACCTGCGAAAATATAAACATTTCTTTGATGATGTGGAGTGGGCATGGACCGAAGAACCCCAACTTGCGATAGTTACTGATAATTATGAAGTTCTTTGGAAAAGCAGGTATTGCGACTCCACTTTAATAAATTTATATGAGATTGTTTCACGACAAGGTTCGGGTTTCAATGATTTAATTGATGACCTAATCCCATAAATAAACTTGCTCTATTGTAGCATTTCTCAGCGAGGGCTTTTACTAAGGCTCTCGTTTCCTTTTATTAAGCAATCACAATAGAACAGTTTCAATAACTTTACTTAATTACTAACAAGTCCTCAAATCTCGTAGTATATCGTGGAGAAAGCAGTTCACGCTTCATCTGCCATTGCTGCTGTATACCCTGCCCGGCAAAATAGAGCGTGCCCTTTCCGCCCTTTGCATTCAGGTGATCCAGTACTTCCATTAACTTCTCACTACCAGCTCGTGGCGCACTGTCGTCGAAGAGGTTAAGCTGCGCCACGCCCTGGCTGTAGAAATCCCCAAGCATCACCCCTGCTTTTTGGTAGCGATGTCCGTCTCGCCAGATTACATCGAGGCATTTCGTCGCCGCGGTGATAATGTCCCGGCTGTCCTGGGTTGGCGTTAGCAGCTTTAATGATGCACTGTTCCCGTAATACGGTTCATTCAGCGCAAAGGGGCTGGTTTTAACGAATGCTGAGATAAAGCGGCAGTACTGATGCTCACCACGGAGTTTCTCCGCTGCACGTGAGGCGTAGCTGCATATCGCCAGGCGCATCTCTTCGTAGGTGGAAATCCGCTGCCCAAAGCTGCGACTACAGACAATCTCCTGCTTTACCGGCGCGAACTCCTCAAGACCGAGACATGGCTCTCCGCGCAGCTCCCGCACAGTTCGCTCCAGAACCACATTAAAATGCTTCCGGATAAAACGGATATCGGTATCCGCCAGTTGCAGTACCGTTTTAATCCCCATGGCCTCCAGTTTTTTACTAATGCGGCGCCCGACGCCCCAGACCTCATCCACCGGAAGCAAAGCCATCAACTTCCTCTGCCTTTCCAGATTAGACAGATCCACCACTCCTCCGGTCTGCCGCTGCCACTGTTTCGCCGCGTGATTGGCCAGCTTTGCCAGGGTTTTAGTCTGGGCTATGCCGACACCGACCGTGAGGTGCGTCCTGCGCAGAACCGTCTCGCGAATTTCCCTGCCAAAGTCGGTAAGGTCGCGACAATTCCGAACTCCTGTCAGGTCGCAAAATGCCTCATCAATACTGTAAATTTCGCAGCGTGGAGAGAGTTCCTCCAGCGTTGTCATCACTCGGTTGGACATATCGGCATAAAGCTCATAGTTGCTGCTAAACGCGATAATACCGTGCCAGCGAAACATGTCCTTTTGCTTGAAATAAGGCTCGCCCATTTTGACGAAGGGCTTCGCCTCTTGCGAGCGGGCGATCACACAGCCGTCGTTGTTTGACAGAACGACCACCGGACGCCCCTTCAGGTCAGGACGGAAAACAGTTTCGCAGGATGCGTAAAATGAGTTCACATCGCAAAGTGCAAACATCTCAGCCAGCTGATTTGATGATGTACGTAACCACCCCGAACACGTCGAGAGTGTCCTCACTACCGACGACTATCGGCGAATATGCAGGGTTCATTGGGTTAAGCTGAACCCGCGGATGCAGCTGCAGCTTCTTAACGGTGAATTCCCCATCCACTGCAGCGATAACGATATCGCCATGAACTGCTGTCCTTGAGCTATCCACAACAAGAAGATCACCTTCTCCTATGCCGGCATCCTTCATGCTGTCGCCGGCGGCTTTGACAAAATACGTCGCACTGGGGTGGTTAACGAGCAACTCGTTCAGATCGATGCGTTGCTCAACGTAATCCTGTGCAGGGCTTGGAAAACCACATTGCACAAGGTCACTGTACAACGGGATCAGCATGATCTCACGTAACTCAACGGGCGTGTAAAACTGCATAATTGACTCGCTCAGATTAACACTGTTTTTATATACAGTAGTTTTAACAGGGCGACAGATCAATATAGGTTCTGGCTATCAATTTTTGTCATTGCCGTAACACATTGATGTAACGAGTAAGGTTAGTCTGAAAGTGTTTTCAGGCCTTAGCTGTTTGATGGTTTTGCGAACAATGCGAGGTTAAAATTTTTCAGCTATGGCAATGCCTTCATAGCAAATTGTTCACCTGCGATCTCTTGCATACGGTTCGCAGGTGAGCAAACTTAACCGGCTGGAAAATATTTATAAATCGTCTTCACCCCCTCCTATTACATCGGCTACCGACCCAATGTTTTAACTGCTCAGACCAGAAATATCTGGAAGCTTTAGGCATCTTCTTGGAAGATAGACGAGCGCAAAGACGCACACAGCAATGATGTTATGTAGTATTTTCCCCTTGAGTGTGCCTGCTCAAGGGGATTTTTTATCGCCGTATTGTACTGGCAAATATTTGTAAATAGTCTTCACCCCCACGCCTGTCACATCGGCCACACGCGACTGGACAGGCGGTTAGTCCGGTATGTTTCTCGCGCTACTACTGCTTACGTTAACGTCTGGTAATGATCTAGCGGCGCGACGTAAAGCGGCGTTGAAAGCAATTATAGTGACCGGCCGGCGATGGTACTTCACACGGTTAGAATGACTCTGAAATAAATAAACATCTTCTGGATAGCGTTCTCTTCTACGAGCAATCATCGCCTCCACTGGAGGGGTTGATTTAACACGTAGCTCCTTCAGGTGACCCTGTTTTCGTATCAGTATCAAGTCACCATCAATATCATCATATCGAATACTCAGCAGCCTTCCAGCGCTTAAACCCGTGTGAAAAATTAACGCCCACAAGTCAGCCCATGTATCTGAGATGGAAACAAGATTGCTGTTAATAGTTAAAAATTGCTCAAAACTTATTGCTTTCTTACCGTTCACGAACAAACCAAACTGTTTTCAAGGCTGAATGAATTGATTAAGCCAAACGTAACATATCAGGAAAAGTAGTGAAATCTTTGTCTTCAAGTCGCCGGGAGGTACTTGTAGATTGCTTTCACGTCCACGCCTGTCACATCAGCCACCTGCTGCCGGGTAGCGCCGTTCTCCAGCATTCTGCGGCACTGCTCCACCACTTCTTCAGTCATTACCCGGCGGCGACCGCCAACTCTCCCCTGTTCCCTCGCAACTGCTAACCCGGCTCGGGTACGCTCGACGATCAGCTCGCGCTCCATCTCAGCCAGGGCGCTCATGACGTGGAAGAAAAAGCGGCCTGCTGGCGTACTGGTATCAATGCTATCGGTCAGACTACGAAAGTGAATACCTCTATCCTGCAGCTCTGAGACCAGAGTGATGAGGTCACGAACACTACGCCCCAAGCGATCCAGCTTCCAGACCACAAGAGAATCACCTGGTTTTAAGCGACGAATAGCACGCCTCAGCCCTGGTCGTCTCGCGTTTTTCCCGCTCGCTGTATCTTCGAAAATCTGCTCACATTCTGCGCGAACCAGCGCGGTTTTCTGCAAATCGAGGTTTTGATCGCCGGTAGACACCCGCGCGTAGCCAATCAGCATTATGCAACCCTTTGAAAAAGCTGATTGTAAATTGCCGACATTATTCGCGTAAACCTGGGTTCAGGCGAAGGGACCTCACTGGTCGCAAAGTTAGGTAATAAACCTCTTGTCGCGATCAGTTATTACAAAAATCAGGGGCTGTCCGACCAGGATGCTGTACAGGCTGCTTTCGATGAATCCAGCAACATCACTTTTGATGCCAATGTCACTCTAAGCAGCGCGATAGAATTTGATCGCTCCGAGCCGTGCACTGTTATTTTTTCCCCGGGAATTACTGTCACGAATACCAATTTTCTGCCGAGACTAACAACGCACCCGAACCACAAAATATCAGGCACTACGTTCAGAACAAAACAATATAGCGCTGTGAATATCGATGGAACGTCGGTAAAGCACCAGACTATGGCTGTTGAAATGGCTGTCCATGACACGCTGTCCAGCGGGCCGAATTATGAGCCGTTCGTCGCTCTGATGGCTGCGATAGAATCGTTTAACTGTGAACGGCAGAAATTGTGGGGCATGAATATCCTGACAAATGCTCACAATCTGAAGGCTGGGGACGAGGTTTACGGAATTGAAGTCGACACGAATGTAGATGGTGTGCTGGATGGGGCCGGAAACTATTGCGGGGTTTACATTGCGGGCGCTGGTGATTTATCCGGGTCGTCTGGGTCTGACGGCGTTCGTGTTCAGCGATTGCGAGATGGCGTAGCCAAGTGGCAGTACGGCCAGCGCATTTTTGATTCCGTGACCGGGCTGGGAATATATGACGCAAGCAACTACTCAATATTCGCATCGGGTAACGCCCCTATTGCCCGGCGGCGCGATACGCAATCTGGTGTATGGTCGTTTATCCACTCGGTTTCTGCATCAGTTATACCCTGGGGAGTGGATGATTATGGCGATACGTATTCCCGGCGGCTGTATTTGGGTACGGGCAACGGAAAAGCAAAAAACAGGGTAAACCTCGACGGTGGTGTGAAATTCCATACCACATCCTCAGCTGTCGCGTGGGGGCCAATAAGTGCCGGCGGGTATTCTGAAAAAGATGTGACGACACTGTTTGGTATTTCTATTGCTGACTGGACGAACTACACACTGGACGTGACGCCAGTCGGATACGCCGGGTCAATGCCTGTTGTGGCTGTTCAGGTTTATATCAACAGCGCGAAAACGCAGGCGTACGTTCGAATCATCAACATCAGCGGCGTGGCTTTGTCCGAGTGTAATGTAGGACTAAATGCCAAACTATGCGGCCACTCATCAACAAACTAATACAACAGGAAAATAATTATGGCGGGAGAAATGAATCAACTGACAGAAAAAGAACAGATTGTATTGTCCTTAATGAATTTACTGGGGATGGATATGAATCTGACAGCGCAGGCAATGGAGTTTATTGGCGACAGCGTTCTCAATTATCAGCTTCTCATCAGATATTTTAGTGCCAGTGGTTTAACTGATGACGCGTCTAAATTGACTGAGGCAATAGATAAAGCCACCGCCGCAAAGGTATTGTTTTAATAACCCCGCCAGTAATGGCGGGATAGTGTTAAACAAAACGCACCGAATGAGGTGCGCCGTTAGCATGCAGTTCAGCAACAGAAATGGCCTGCTCCATAATGCCGTTTCTGTCCTCGGCCTCAATCTCAACCAGGACGTTATCTGGCTCAGATTCCGAAACCAGAAACTCCAGGGGAGTAAGCTCTCTGGAGGGGCGGTAAAAGAAATAGTTCGAACCATCCTTAAACTGCTGAGGTTCTGCGGCACTTTCATTGCTGCTGGCAGAGCAGCTCATATACATTTTCATCACGATTCCTCGATAGAGTACGCCGCAGGAGCGGAGCCGTTAGAAATCCACCACACGGGGAGCTTCAGGTAAATGGTGCCAACGTAACCGGTCACGGTCATTGTCGGAACAAAGTGGGTGGCTACAGTGCTGTCGAAAGCCAGGTCGCGTGAAGTCTGTACCCCGACATACTTATCCGTTGTCAGTGGGGTTCCTGTGGCGCCCAGCAGAGACGACACGTTGTAGGGGTCGCTCGCCAGCGAACCATTCAGCGTGTACGTTTTGGTCACGATAAACGTAGTGGAGTCAGCCTTCGATACCGGGTTGTTATAGGCCCGGAGCCGCATACCGAACGTTACAGCGCCTGCAGTAACGGCCGCCATCTTGATTGAGATACCGGCATTAACAACAGTGTGCTGCGGAGCTTTAACCATCAGGCGTTTATCGCTTAACTCCACCAGGTCAGTTGTGGCCGTAGTGGTGATTTTTACGCAACGCAATCCATCATCATCCACCGGACCGTATTCGACCTTAAAACCAGTAGCGTTGTTATTGGTATCGAACGAAATATTTGTCGCTGTGTCCTTGCTGTCTTTAATGCTGGCGCCTTCAGTTCCGGAAAATTTATACGCATTGCCCTTGAGGCCATACGCATAGTTTAACAGCTCATCTTCATAGGCAGTGCCAGGGCAACTGTAGCGCCCGGGATTGTATTTAATGGTGTCGTCGGTGTATCCCATCAGTGCAATCTGGGGTTCTGATGGCGGGCTGGGCCACTCTATCTGAGTGCCGATAAACTCAATTTTATTGTTATCTGTCGGTGCCAGAATGATTTTACGACGCGGAGCCCACTCAGTCTGGCTGCCTTTAGCGCCGACAATTTTACCGCCACTAAAAGTGATTTTATTTTTTCGAAAGCTCCAGGTATCGGTAATCGGATACTGACGAATAAGAAAATCGCCAAAACCTTCTATCCAGCAATTTTCATAGATGAAATCATTTCCCCGACCTGACGAGCGTAACTCCAGGAAATTCTGACGAGCGTAATCAAATGAGCACCCAACGTACGTTCTGCTCAGTCCTACCTGGTTGATATAAAAATGAGAACGGTAACAGTTCCCGAAGGTCCCACCCTCGAATCGCAGGTTCTCCCCGGCATTAGATTTATCCGCGTCAGGTTCGTAGAAGGTATAAACGCATGACGTTTTTTTCAGATTCCTGAAAATGTTGATATAGGTATCAAAGCCATGCAACCGCAGACCGCCGTGAAAACGCTCAATTGCCACGTTCTCGATAATAGTGTCGCGGCAGTCGAGCAGCGTTTTAGAGGAATAGGTATTACCAAATTCAATACCTGCAGCTGAACTTACAGCTGATGGGTTTGACTGGGTAAGTGCGTACCACTCATCATAAGTAGCCGGGTTTGGCCCGATTATTTCTACCAGATAGCCATTTCCTTTAATGACCTCTGCGCCCTGCCTGTCGACAAAATCAACCATGCTGGAAGCCAGTCCAGGAATTTCATTGCATATCCTGAAGGCTGGCTTAGTCAGTCCATTGAATTTATATCTGACCTGTCCAACATGCCATAGGCTCATAAAAGACGGAATAACAAACGTTTCGTCCGTGTCGAGAATTAACTGCGTTAAATCATTATTACCCAGCGGGCTGATTGTTATCATTTTTTTGCATGCATCAATACTGCCAGCAGCAATAGCTTTTGCCACTTCAGTATCAACGATTTTCTTTATGCATGCTCCGGCATTGCTTCCGTCAAGCAGCGCCCCCGCCAGCCTGAAATCAATCCCCGCAGAAATATCGAACTGATAGACCTGACCATCAGCCGTAATAAACGTTGAATAATCGTCGTCCGCTGCCGTCATCCCCGGTTTATGTGTCGCAATAGCATTCAGTACCGGGCCGCCAGTTACAGCTTGTTTCATCAGAACTGACTGACCGTTATAGCTGGTTTTAACGTTACGCAGTCCAGAGCGAGGCGATACGCTACCCAGCAGAGAAAGCCCTTCGCCTGAACCCAGGTTTGAGCGAAGAGCCGCGTCACCGATGTTCGACCATTTCCCTGTGGGGTTTGCAGCCGACCATAGACCGCCATCGTTCTCAGGAGAATCCCCGGCAATGACGTGCTCAAGCTCACCAAGGTATTTGTACCAGGAGCCATTGTAGTAGACGATCTGCTGGCGATTATCTACAGCCAGACCAACAGCCCAGTTGCCAAGCTCCTGCCAGCCGATAGCTGCAACTGCCTGCTCGCCACGACCAGTGATATAGTCGATAAAGCGGCTGAAGATCATCTCCATGCCGTGCCAGGTATTGCGCAGTACACCAAAGCGATCAGGTAATGATTCCGATTCCCGGCCATTGACTAACTTATCGAGGTTAGTTGCATTCTTAAGCAATACCTCTGGTGATGACGAGCCAAGTTTTTCGATGTTGGCCATACATTGTGCTCCAAAAATGAAAAAACCCGCCGAAGCGGGTGAATTGATTTTTTTGAAATTGCTAAGCTACGTCGCCGGGGTATGTGGCGTCATCGTACTGGTAGAACGATTCGAGGTATTCTTTTGCGGTGATCTGACAGGTGCCGTCAGACTGCGGCGCGATCTCCTCTACAATGGCGTCGTAGACGTGGCGCGTTGAGCCGCAGAACACCAGGCGGATCGGCTCGATGGTTGCCGACGACAGGTCAACCCGCATGGGATCATCAAACTCGCTCAGGTGCGGGACTGACAGCTGAAAATCGCCCACCCTGCTCGCCACCATCAGCCCGGATGCAGAGCCATCCTGATAGCGGATCAGCGCGCGGGGGTTTTCGAAAGACCAGTCCAGCGGCTCCGTGACGGTGAACGTTGTTACGCCACCAGCCGTTGTCATCGCCTCCACCAGACAGGAAATCGTGTTGTTACCCGGAATATCATCCGTGAGCACAATGCGATCGCCCGTGTTGTAGCACAGCGCGTCCAGCTCGGTAGTGGTCTGGA
>OJKH01000811.1_pt1 | contig 10217 bp, 9 predicted proteins | sample 1596471 | NCBI WGS metagenome assembly OJKH01 (sample SAMEA4350108, study PRJEB24818) | metagenome | biome: human; feature: gut; material: faeces | place: Denmark | collected 2013-09
GGCGTTAAGCATTCGCGAGGTTCCAGATGGACAAAAGCCCCAGGCGATATTTCTATCAACCTGAGGCTTACGTTCGAACCCAAACAATTCGAATGTTAGTCTCTTCTTTGCAGGGAGGCAAGACATGCTGACAAAATATGCCCTTGTGGCAATCATCGTACTGTGTTGTACAGTACTGGGATTCACGCTGATGGTAGGTGACTCGTTGTGTGAGTTGAGTATCAGAGAACGTGGTATGGAGTTTAAGGCAGTTCTCGCTTACGAATCGAAGAAGTAGCCACCACGCGGGGGTAAAACCCCGCGTACTGAATTGTGATGGTTTGGTCTCCTGCACCCTTTTTTAAAATTTATATTTTTTATGTGAATATATAGTCTCTATTTATTATTATGAATTTCAAATGAAAATCATTAATTTATTCATAATGTAAATGTTTTATTGGCTGATATATATCACAGATAATTTTTAAAATATGCGTAAATATCCTTTAAGTTTACTGAAGGATAAAAATATTGTGACTTTTTTTGATTTCTGGGGAAAAACCCGACGCGGCGAGAAAGACGGGGGCGACGACTATCACCTTCTTTGCTGGCATTCGCTGGATGTAGCCGCGATGGGCTATTTAATGGTTAAAAGAAATTGCTTCGGGCTGGCTGATTATTTTCGTCAATTAGGGATTTCTGACAAGGAACAGGCGGCTCAATTTTTCGCCTGGTTGCTGTGCTGGCACGATATTGGAAAATTTGCCCGCTCTTTTCAACAACTTTACCTGCCCCCTGAACTCAAGATTCAGGAAGGTGCCAGAAAAAATTACGAAAAAATCTCTCATTCAACGCTGGGCTACTGGTTGTGGAATCATTATTTAAGTGAATGTCAGGAGTTACTTCCTTCATCTTCGCTCTCTCCGCGCAAACTTAGGCGAGTGATAGAAATGTGGATGCCCGTGACGACAGGGCATCATGGTCAGCCCCCTGATCGTATGGATGAATTGGATAATTTTCTGCCTGAAGACAAAGCTGCAGCACGAGATTTTCTCCTTGAAATCAAACCACTGTTTCCGCTCATAGAGATCCCCGCATTCTGGGATGATGATGAGGGCATTGAACTTATAAAACACCTTTCCTGGTATATCTCTGCAACCGTCGTGCTCGCAGACTGGACGGGTTCGTCAACGCGATTTTTTCCACGCGTCGCACACCCAATGGATATTAAAGGTTACTGGCAGAAAACTTTAATTCAGGCTCAAAACGCCTTAACCGTCTTTCCTCTAAAAGCAAAAGTCGCGCCTTTCAACGGAATTAATACGCTGTTTCCTTTTATTGAGAATCCGACACCGTTACAGCAAAAGGTGCTGGATCTGGATATCAGCCAGCAAGGACCGCAGTTATTTATTCTGGAAGATGTGACTGGCGCAGGTAAAACAGAAGCGGCGCTTATCCTGGCGCACAGGTTGATAGCTGCGGGGAAAGCTCAGGGGCTGTTTTTTGGTCTGCCAACAATGGCAACGGCCAATGCCATGTACGATCGGCTGGTCAAAACCTGGCTTGCTTTCTATTCGCCAGAATCCCGCCCCAGCCTGGTGCTGGCACATAGTGCCCGCACATTAATGGACCGCTTTAATGAATCACTCTGGTCTGGTGATTTAGTCGGGTCAGAAGAACCGGATGAACAAACGTTCAGTCAGGGATGTGCGGCCTGGTTTGCCGACAGTAACAAGAAGGCGTTGCTGGCTGAAATTGGCGTCGGCACGCTGGATCAGGCGATGATGGCGGTGATGCCGTTCAAACATAATAATCTGCGGCTTCTGGGGCTGAGTAACAAAATCCTGCTGGCTGATGAGATCCACGCCTGTGACGCTTACATGTCGTGCATTCTTGAAGGGTTGATCGAGCGGCAGGCGCGTGGCGGAAACAGCGTTATTTTGCTTTCTGCCACGTTATCTCAACAGCAGCGCGACAAACTCGTCGCTGCCTTTGCGCGGGGTACAGAGGGCCAGCAAGAAGCTCCGTTCCTGGAAAAGGATGATTACCCCTGGCTGACGCATGTCACGAAATCCGATGTGAACTCACACCGGGTAGCGACGCGCAAAGACGTTGAGCGTAGCGTCAGCGTGGGTTGGCTTCATAGTGAACAAGAGAGTATTGCGCGTATCGAGTCGGCGGTAAGTCAGGGAAAATGCATCGCCTGGATCCGGAATTCTGTCGATGACGCTATTAAGGTTCATCGTCAGCTGCTTGCCCGCGGCGTCATTCCCACTTCCAGCCTTTCACTCTTTCATAGCCGCTTTGCTTTTAGCGATCGCCAGCGAATCGAAACGAAAACGCTGGCGCGCTTTGGTAAAGAAGGTAGCTCACAGCGTGCCGGAAAAGCCCTTATTAGCACTCAGGTACTGGAGCAGAGCGTTGATTGCGACCTGGACGAAATGATTTCCGACCTTGCCCCCATTGATTTGCTGATCCAGCGAGCGGGGCGATTACAGCGGCATATCCGCGATATTAATGGTCAGTTAAAGCGTGATGGAAAAGACGAGCGTTCCCCTCCTGAATTGCTGATTCTGGCCCCCGTCTGGGACGATTCACCTGATGAAGAATGGTTTGGCAGTGCCATGCGGAACAGTGCATATATCTATCCCGATCATGGACGAATCTGGCTGACGCAGCGTGTACTGCGTCAGCAAGGCGCTATTCAAATGCCACACTCAGCCCGGCTTCTTATTGAATCAGTCTACGGTGAGGACGTGGTGATGCCGGAAGGGTTTGCTCGCTCCGAGCAGGAGCAAGTGGGCAAATATTACTGCGATCGTGCAATGGCTAAAAAGTTTGTACTCAACTTCAGGCCCGGCTATGCCGCCAATATCAACGATTACCTCCCTGAAAAACTGTCGACACGTCTGGCTGAGGAATCTGTTTCCCTGTGGCTGGCTACCTGTATTGACGGTGTGGTGAAGCCTTATACCACTGGCGCTCACGCATGGGAAATGAGTGTTGTCAGAGTGCGTCGAAGCTGGTGGAAAAAACATCGCGATGAGTTTTCTTTACTGGAAGGGGAAGCGTTCAGGCAGTGGTGCATTGAACAGCGGCAAGATCCAGAGATGGCAAACGTGATTTTAGTCACCGATAACGAAAGTTGTGGGTATTCGGCTACGGAGGGATTGATTGGCAAGGTTGGTTGAGATGCCTGCGATAGAGCTCTCTGAATAGTTGATACACCTAAAAAGATGGAATGATGGATAACCGATCAGGGATGGTCTTTTTTACGAGAGGATGCGTATGAACTCGTTTTCACTTCTGACAACCCCGTGGTTGCCCGTTCGTTTTAAAGACGGAACGACAGGCAAACTGGCGCCAGTCGATCTGGCGGATGAAAATGTTGTCGATATCGCTGCGCCGCGGGCAGATCTCCAGGGGGCGGCATGGCAGTTTTTGCTGGGGTTACTACAAAGCAGTTTCGCGCCAAAAGATTATCGTCGTTGGGATGATATCTGGGAAGACGGGCTGGAAGCTGAAAAGCTACGGGAAGCATTGCTGTCATTAGAACACGCTTTCCAGTTTGGCCCAGATTCACCTTCATTTATGCAGGATTTCGAGGTGCTCATGGGCGATAAAGTTCAGGTCGCTTCGCTACTGCCTGAGATTCCCGGCGCTCAAACAACGAAGTTTAATAAAGACCACTTTATTAAGCGTGGCGTGACTGAACACGTATGCTCTCATTGTTCTGCGTTAGCTCTGTTCTCCCTACAGTTAAATGCGCCGTCAGGTGGCAAAGGCTATCGCACCGGTATACGCGGCGGTGGGCCGATGACGACTCTGATTGAATTGCAGGAGTATCAGGGCAATCAACAAGCCCCCTTGTGGCGCAAACTGTGGCTCAACGTGATGCCGCAGGATGAAGCCGACTTACCGCTACCCAAAAAATTTGACGATCTGGTTTTCCCCTGGCTTGGCCCGACGCGTACCAGCGAACTGGCCGGTGCGGTGGTAACCGATGATCAGGTCAATAAACTCCAGGCGTACTGGGGAATGCCGCGGCGTATTCGTATTGATTTTAATACCACGACAGTCGGCAACTGCGATATTTGCGGTGAGCAGGACGACGCGCTTCTGAGCCTGATGACGACCAAAAATTACGGTGCGAATTATGCCATGTGGCAGCATCCATTAACGCCTTACCGTGTACCACTTAAAGAGGGTGGTGAGTTTTACTCAGTTAAACCACAACCAGGCGGTTTAATTTGGCGCGACTGGTTAGGCCTTATCGAAACGGGTAAGTCAGAAAACAATACGGAACTTCCCGCTCTGGTGGTGAAACTCTTTAATGCCAGCAGTCTCAAGCAGGCAAAAGTAGGCCTATGGGGATTTGGCTATGATTTCGACAACATGAAAGCCCGCTGTTGGTACGAACACCGTTTCCCGCTGCTGCTCAATAAAAAAGAAGGCCAGATACCGAAACTGCGGCTGGCTGCGCAAACGGCTTCACGCATTCTAAGTCTGTTACGGAGTGCATTGAAAGAAGCATGGTTCTCCGATCCAAAAGGTGCACGGGGTGATTTCAGTTTTGTGGATATCGACTTCTGGAACAAAACTCAGCATCGCTTCCTGAGGTTAGTGCGCCAAATTGAAGAAGGTCAGGATGCGGATGGATTACTCAGCAAATGGAATAAGGAGATTTGGTTATTCGCGCGTCAGGATTTTGACGAGCGTGTATTCACCAATCCTTATGAGCCCGTTGATTTAAAACGCGTCATGACCGCGCGCAAAAAATATTTTACAACATCGGCGGAGAAGCAAAGTGCTAAAGCCGCCAGGGAGAAAAAGCAGGAGGCTGCTGAATGAGTATTGTAAAAGACGGGCACAAAGCCACGCTGCGTAAATGGCACGAAGAGTTGCAGGCTAAACGCGGCAATCGTGCCAGTCTGCGGCGTAGCACAACGGTTAATGATGTTTGCTTGTCAGAAGGGTTTCGTTCTCTGCTGATGCAGACCCACACTTTGTGGAAAATTGAAGCACAAGAGTGGCGTTTTACCGCACTGGCACTGGTCGCCGCCGTTGCCGCCAATGTTAAAGCCATTGATGAACGGCAGCCTTTTGCCGCACAGCTGGCGGCGGTAATGTCAGAGGGGCGTTTTACTTGCCTGTCGGCAGTAAAAACGCCGGATGATTTACTGCGTCAGTTACGTCGCGCGGTCAAATTATTAAACGGTTCCGTCAATCTTATCTCTTTGGCAGACGATATTTTCCGCTGGTGCCAGGAGAGCGACGACCTGCTCAATCATCACCGCCGCCAGCAGAGGCCAACCGAATTTATCCGTATTCGCTGGGCGCTGGAATATTACCAGGCCGGTGACGCCGATAACGAACAAAATTAATAAAGGACTATCTCATGACGACATTTATTCAGCTTCATTTGTTAACCGCTTACCCTGCTGCCAACCTTAACCGTGATGACACCGGTGCGCCAAAAACCGTGGTGTTGGGTGGAGCAACGCGTCTGCGCGTTTCCTCGCAAAGTCTGAAACGTGCGTGGCGCACTTCTGCACTTTTTGAACAGGCGCTGGCGGGCCATATTGGTATTCGCAGTGGGCGTATCGCGCGTGAGGCGGCAACTATCCTGATTGAGAAAGGAATCGAAGATAAAAAAGCCATCGAATGGGCGGCAAAAATTGCAGATTATCTTGGGAAAGCTAAAAACGACAAAAAACCAAAAGATCCGCTCACTAACGCCGAAACTGAACAATTAGTCCATATCAGCCCGGCAGAATTTGACGCCGTAAAAGCGCTGGCCCATCAACTGGCAGAAGAAAAGCGCGCGCCAAAAGAGGAAGATCTCAGTCTGTTACGCAAAGACCGTATGGCGGTAGATATCGCCATGTTTGGTCGTATGCTGGCGAATAAACCTGAGTTTAATGTTGAAGCCGCCTGCCAGGTCGCGCATGCGTTTGGTGTCAGTGAAACGATTGTCGAAGATGATTTTTTCACCGCCGTTGATGATTTGCGCCAGGCCTCTGAAGATGCCGGTGCCGGGCATCTCGGAGAAACCGGATTCGGTTCAGCACTTTTCTACACCTATATCTGCATTGATAAAGATCTGCTGGTAGAAAACCTCGGCGGTGACGAAGCGTTAGCTAATCAGACCATACGCGCTTTTACGGAAGCCGCGCTTAAAGTTTCCCCAACCGGTAAACAAAATAGCTTTGCCAGCCGTGCCTATGCTTCCTGGGCGCTGGCGGAAAAAGGCACCGATCAACCGCGTTCTCTGGCTGCGGCCTTCTATGAACCCATTAATGGCACCCGGCAGTTAGACGTGGCGGTGCAGCGTATTACAACGCTTCGCGAAAATATGAATACGGTCTACGAACAGAAGACCGAATGCGCAAGTTTTGACGTGATGAACAAACAGGGAAGCATGAAGGACGTGCTGGACTTTATCTGCGCGTAAGGGGCGGCTTATGAGCCAATATCTGATTTTTCAGCTTCATGGGCCAATGGCATCCTGGGGCGTCGATGCCCCCGGCGAAGTGCGTCATACCCATGAACTGCCTTCGCGCTCAGCATTGCTGGGTCTGCTGGCTGCCGGGGTAGGGATTCGGCGTGATGATACCGAACGCTTAAACGCGTTTAATCGCCACTATTCACTGGTGGTTTGCGCCAGCCGTAACCCGCGCTGGGCACGGGATTATCACACGATCCAGATGCCAAAAGAGGTGCGTAAAGCGCGTTATTTCAGCCGTCGCGAAGAGTTGAGCGACCCTGATCTTCTGAGCGCGATTATCTCCCGGCGCGACTACTACACCGACGCCTGGTGGATGGTGGCGGTGGCAACAACAGCCGATGCGCCTTACAGCCTCGAACAGTTGCAGGGCGGTTTACGCCATCCAGTTTTTCCTCTTTATCTGGGGCGAAAAAGTCATCCGCTGGCATTACCACTTGCGCCGTTACTGCTCGAAGGCAACGCGTCTGATGTTTTACGTAACGCATACCAACAGTATCAGGATCATTTCCACGACCTGAAAGTCTCACTCCCGAAACTTCAGGATGAATGCTGGTGGGAAGGGGAGCACGACGGCCTGGTCGTGAGCAAAATATTACGCCGCCGGGATGTTCCTTTAAATCGCCAGCAGTGGCTGTTTGGGGAACGCACCGTCAATCAGGGGCCGTGGCTCAGCAAGGAGGAACCATGTACCTCTCAAGAATAACCTTACATACCGCTCAGCTTTTGCCTGCGCAGTTGCTGCATCTGGTGGATCGCGGTGAATATGTGATGCATCAGTGGCTGTGGGATCTCTTCCCTGGCGGCAAAGAAAGGCAATTTCTTTATCGTCGGGAGGAACTTCAGGGTGCGTTTCGCTTTTTTGTCCTCTCGCAGGAACGCCCGGCGGAAAGTGAAACTTTCACTATCGAATGCCGGTCATTTGCTCCGGAGCTGCGTACCGGACAATCCCTTTGTTTCAACCTGCGGGCGAATCCCACAATTTGTAAAGCGGGCAAGCGCCACGATCTGCTGATGGAGGCGAAACGGCAGGTGAGGGGACAGGCGGAAGGGCGTGATGTCTGGTTGCATCAACAACAGGCGGCGCTGGACTGGCTGGCAGCGCAGGGGGAGAGAAGCGGTTTTACACTGCTGGATACCTCGGTTGATGCCTACCGACAACAGCAACTGCGGCGGGAAAACTCCCGGCAACTGATCCAGTTCAGTAGCGTGGATTATACGGGGATGCTTACGGTCACCGATCCCGGGTTATTTCTGCAACGTCTCAGTCAGGGGTATGGCAAAAGCCGCGCGTTCGGCTGTGGTCTGATGCTGATCAAACCCGGAGCAGAGGCGTGACGTTTGTACCACTGAGTCCGATCCCGTTAAAAGATCGCACCTCTATGATCTTCCTCCAGTACGGTCAAATCGACGTACTGGACGGCGCTTTCGTGCTGATCGACAAAACCGGGATCCGCACGCACATTCCGGTGGGATCGGTCGCCTGCATTATGCTCGAACCGGGAACGAGAGTTTCCCACGCGGCGGTGCATCTGGCCGCCACGGTGGGAACACTGCTGGTCTGGGTCGGTGAAGCGGGCGTTCGCGTTTACTCTTCCGGACAACCCGGAGGGGCGCGGGCAGATAAATTACTCTACCAGGCAAAGCTGGCTTTAACGGAAGATCTACGCCTGAAGGTGGTGCGCAAAATGTATGAATTACGTTTTCGTGAGCCACCGCCAGCTCGCCGTTCAGTGGATCAGCTACGGGGAATTGAGGGATCCCGCGTTCGCCAGACCTATGCATTACTGGCGAAACAATATGGTGTGAAATGGAATGGTCGCAAATACGATCCTAAAGACTGGGAAAAAGGCGATGTTGTGAATCGCTGCATCAGTGCTGCCACATCATGTCTGTACGGTATTTCTGAAGCGGCAGTATTAGCCGCGGGATATGCGCCCACTATTGGATTTATTCATAGTGGCAAACCGCTTTCATTTGTTTATGACATAGCCGATATCATTAAATTTGATTCGGTTGTGCCAAAGGCATTTGAAATAGCAGCGAGGCAACCCGCAGAACCTGATAAAGAAGTCAGATTAGCCTGTCGCGATATTTTCCGTAGCACTAAGTTAACGGGCAAATTAATACCGTTAATTGAGGAAGTCCTTGCTGCAGGTGAAATTGAACCACCACAACCCGCGCCGGATATGTTACCGCCTGCCATCCCTGAACCTGAAACGCTGGGTGATAGTGGTCACCGGGGGCGCGGCGGATGAGCATGGTCGTGGTTGTTACAGAAAATGTCCCTCCGCGCTTACGTGGACGGCTCGCAATCTGGCTACTGGAAGTGCGTGCCGGTGTGTATGTTGGTGATACATCAAAACGTATTCGGGAGATGATCTGGCAACAAATTACCCAACTGGCTGGTTGCGGAAATGTGGTGATGGCCTGGGCGACCAATACCGAATCGGGTTTTGAATTTCAGACCTGGGGAGAAAACAGACGTATTCCGGTGGATTTGGATGGGTTACGTTTGGTTTCTTTTCTTCCTGTTGATAATCAATAGGTTATGTGTTCTTTAAAAATAAGGAAATGTTTGAATTTAGTTGGTAGATTGTTGATGTGGAATAAATTTGTTTAAAAACAGATATGTATGCTTAGTGTGTTCCCCGCGCCAGCGGGGATAAACCGCGACAAAATTCTCAAAACTCGATCAGGAAAATGTGTTCCCCGCGCCAGCGGGGATAAACCGCCACCGTTTTCGCCCACCAGGGCGCACAACCCGTGTTCCCCGCGCCAGCGGGGATAAACCGGAAAAAGAGAAGGTAGAGAAAGCGGAATCTGGGTGTTCCCCGCGCCAGCGGGGATAAACCGCAGGTCTATCGGGCGATCAATAAAATCGGTCAGTGTTCCCCGCGCCAGCGGGGATAAACCGGCGCACCGTTGCGTCGAAAAGGCGCTGGAGATGTGTTCCCCGCGCCAGCGGGGATAAACCGTACGCTTACACAACGGGCGAATATTTTAACGGGTGTTCCCCGCGCCAGCGGGGATAAACCGGAACCCAATAGTGAAATACAGCATCATTTTTTGTGTTCCCCGCGCCAGCGGGGATAAACCGACCTGGAGGCGAAAAAGGCGCTTCGACGTAAAGTGTTCCCCGCGCCAGCGGGGATAAACCGGAGGCCTATATCTCTAACCGCATCGGGCTGCGCGTGTTCCCCGCGCCAGCGGGGATAAACCGGGGCAAATATAAATTCCAGCGTGCTTCATGAAGTGTTCCCCGCGCCAGCGGGGATAAACCGGGGCAAATATAAATTCCAGCGTGCTTCATGAAGTGTTCCCCGCGCCAGCGGGGATAAACCGCTGCGTAGCGACCTTTGCTCTCAATTTCGTTGGTGTTCCCCGCGCCAGCGGGGATAAACCGGGCGCACTGGATGCGATGATGGATATCACTTGGAGTTCCCCCGCCCCTGCGGTAGAACTCCCAGCTCCCATTTTCCAACCCATCAAGACGCCTTCGCCAACTCTTTCACCAGAGGTAGCATTATCCGCATAACGTCACGGCAGCGACGTTCTATTCTTCCAGGAAGTGCCTTATCAATATGCTGTTGATTATCAAACCTGACGTCATGCCAGCTATTTCCCGCAGGGAATGCGGCTGTTTTTGCGCGTTGCTGATAACCATCCTTATTCCCAAGATTCCAGTTAGTCGCTTCCACCGAAAGTACAGCAATGCCCGCTTTGTCGAATA
>OJKH01000812.1_pt1 | contig 10214 bp, 12 predicted proteins | sample 1596471 | NCBI WGS metagenome assembly OJKH01 (sample SAMEA4350108, study PRJEB24818) | metagenome | biome: human; feature: gut; material: faeces | place: Denmark | collected 2013-09
GCGCTTTACGCTGGATTGCAATCGCCAGTTACTTTATAATCCCTCGCCACGGCCCCTTAGCTCAGTGGTTAGAGCAGGCGACTCATAATCGCTTGGTCGTTGGTTCAAACCCAACAGGGGCCACCAATTTATCAATAAGTTACGTTGAAGAAAATTTCATCATCATTTTGCAGGATACCTATAGGATACCGTGCAGAAGTATTGATGAGTAAAGTTTGGCGTAAGCCCCCGAAACAGTTGGGTCGTAGCAGCCGTTCACCTGCGAACAAGAAAGTGCTACGGGTCTGAACCTTTGCCCCCAACTCTCTAAGAGACCGGCAAAACCTTGAAGGAGGTATCAATGGATACTTTTGAAAAGGGCTCAGACCTGCTGTCAAAGCGAATCATTGCTGTAACTGGATTGATTTTGGCACTTGGTAGTATTGGTCTTAGCCCTATTGCTGTCGTGCCTATCTGTTTAGTTATGGTCTTCTTGCTTCGCAAGTAACGGCGTAACAAGCCCGGCCCGGCGTAAGCCGGGCCACCCTTCATTATCTTCTTTCTTATTGAGGTCGCTAAATATGTCATCGAAATATGAAGAGTTAGAAAAAGCGCTTAATGAATTATCAACTGATGGACTAAATCTCTACTTATCGATGGCAGATGAATGTGGGAGCCTCAGCCCAGAACTTCAAAAAAAACTAAAAGAAGATAATATCAAACTCAATCCATTTAAAAACAATTATCAAAAGTGGTATACATCAGCTGCACGTGTAATCGAACAAATAATACCTGAGAGACTTGCTGAATTTAACAAGTTATATTGCGATCCAAAACGAAAAGAAGTTGATTTTATAAACTACTCTATTTACGATTATATTCTTGGACTTACTACCTCAAGAGGTGGAAAAGCAATTTGCGGCCCAAGCAATGCTATTATAAAAATGGAAACACAATATAATATACTTAATTCAGCAAAATTAAAATTCAAATCCAAGCTGTTTGATATCAAGGAAGTATTACAGGCTGATGTCTTCGATAATGAAATAGAAGCAGCAAAAGAACTAAATAAAAAGGGCTTCACAAGGGCCGCAGGTGCGGTTGCTGGGGTAGTCTTAGAAAAGCATTTATCGAACATTTGCAATTTTAGGCAAATTAAAAGTAGAAAAGCTCGTCCTTCCATCGCAGATTTAAGCCAAGCTTTAAAAGAAAAAGATGTCATAGACACTCCTAACTGGAGATTCATACAGCACCTAGCAGATATTCGTAATTTATGTGACCACAGTAAAGAGAGAGAACCGTCAAAAGATGAAGTTTCTGATTTGATCTCAGGTGTCGAGAAAGTAATGAAAACAATCTTTTGAATTTTAATATCCAGGCCCCTCCACTGGGGCCTTTGCCAAATTAAATTTCCATATCAAATTGTAGCAGAACATTTTTTGATTTAATCTCGCCCTTTAATTTAAGACATTTAGAGCCCTTTAAATTCAGCAAGCCGTCGTTTATGGATATTACTCATATCAAATATAAATTCTTCATGCTCAGTCTGAAAGGTGCCAAACGCCATTAACGCTGAAACAGCTGGATCTATTTTGTTAGAGGATTTCTTCTTATTGGGTTTGATATTAGCATTAGCATCAGACTCCATCACCACGTTACCAATCGCCCAGGCAAGAACGGGATCGCCGCGATGGCGAACCACCCTGCGATTAACGAACACCTCAAAAGATTTCGCCACCGGACTGAACTTGAGATAGGTTTGCGGGAACGGCTCCACATCAAGCCCCGCCCCCTGTAGCTGGGTGCGCAGATGCGTGGCGTTCCAGGTATCGAAGCCCACCAGCCTGATATTGAAGATTTCAGCATCGCGCAGGATATCGTCACGAATGCGGTCATAGTCGATACAGTCGCCGGGTGTGGTGCGTATCCAGCCCGCTTTCACCCACTGGCGGTAGATAGCGCGGTTTTTGTTGGCGACGTCAAGCAACTGCGTTTCCGGCAGATAATGGCGGGTCAGCAGGCGGATCTCCCTGTCGAACGGGAAAGCGTAGCTCACGCTGGTGATATCGCTGGTTGAGGACAGGTCAAATCCTGCGTAGCACTCCATCCCTGCAAGATCCTCTTCGGTATAGTCGAGCGCACAGGCGTCCCATGCACCGGCACCCATCCACGGAGTGGAGCCCTGACACCAGATATTGAAACGTTTGGTCAGCATTTCCACCCACTGCGACGGTATGCCCCGCGCTTTCTGGATGGTGGACTCCAGTTTCGCCGCGTCAACGGACACATGCAGGTTAGGGTTAGCCTTGATCCACATTTCAGGCTGCTCAACCTCGCTTTCGTCGTCCAGCTCGTAGATCAGGACAAACAGCGAATCGTTACTCTCCTCCCCGGCCAGAATCTGGCAGCAGTAGTCATAATGCTGTTTGCAGGCGGAGACAACGTTACTTCCGGCGGTCGTGATGGCGAACAAAATCGCCTCCGGTCGTGCGCCCATCCCCAGCTCAAGCGCGGAATAAACGCCGTTATCGGGGTGAAGGTGGTATTCATCGACAATCGCCAGGCTGGGGTTAGTCCCCTCAATGGTGGCCGCTTTTGCCGCCAGCGGCTTCAACAGGCTGTTGCTCTTTGGATAAATGACCTTGTGCGCCTGAATATTGACGCGCTTTTTTAGCGGTTTTGACAGCAGGCACATCTGGCGGGCATCGTCGAACACGATTCGGGCCTGATCCCGGCTCACCGCCGCCGTGTAGATATCCTGCTGGCCCTTCTCCATTACCAGAAACCAGTTAGCCAGCATGGCGGCTACGGTAGATTTGGCATTCTTGCGCGGCACTTCAATAAAGGCGCTGCTGTACTTCCGGCGGCCTGATTCCCTGACTTTAAATCCCAGCAGGTTAGCAAAGGCAAATTGTTGCCACGGCTCCAGTTCAATAGGCTGGCCGCGTAGCAGTCCTTTGACGTGAGGACAGAGCCGGGAGAACGCAATAAACCGCTCTACGGTCGCCGTATCGAACTCATAACGGGGGTCACTCAGGTCTGAAAAGTACCTTTCCACGGCCTGTTTTACGCGCTTACAGGCCGGAATTTCGCCCGTTTTGATCGCGTTTGCGTACTCATCCCAGACGGTCAAGCTCGTCTTCCTCTTCCGTTTCTACAGGGTTACGGCGGCGGCTTACCGGATCAAAGCCCAGCAGCGACGACATTTTAATCATGATTTTTTCAGCATCGGCCTTTGCACTCAGCGCCGGATTCCGGCTCTCGCCGCCCTGGCTGTTAATAATGCTGAACCCACGGCTGGCAAGGTCTTCCACGGCTTTGCGGTACAACGAATAGTTGACGCAAAAAAGCTCAAGGTTATTCCAGTCGGCGGGAGTCAGATCCCCGCGCTCCGCCAGTTGCTTCGCCTTTGCTTTCCACTGCTGCGCGGCTAGCTCATCAAGGTAAGCTGGCGGTTTTGGTGGTCTTGCCATAAAAATTTCTCGTTTCCATCGCGTTTTATTTTCAAAAAAATTACCGAGCGTAAAAATTTGAGGGGGCGGGTGGTTCCTCGCTGAGAGGGGTTTGTCCTGAAAACCTCCCCCACCCCGTCCATTCGGCCTGTCAGCGGTTGCGAAAGCATTCCATAAGCTCCCGGTCACGCTGGCTCATGCGCTTTGCTGCGGGCTTCTTATGCGCTCTCTGTCTGGCTGGTTGCCATGACTCACGCTGCTTTATCAGCCCACTAATCAGCCGCTGCTGTTCCTGCTCAGTCATTGTTTGCCTCATAGATCCAGTCGGTGCGATGACGTGCTGCTTCTTCCTGCTCACGGAACTTACCGGCTTTACGCTGCTGCTTCGTCACCGGGTCTGTTGTGGTTGTCTTCCGTCCATGACAGGCAGCGCATAACGACTGGTGATTACTGGCGGGCCAGAACAGCACATCGGCCTCACCCTCGATAGGGATGATGTGATCGACGATAGTTGCCGATGTATAGACGTCAGCCTTAAGACAATGGACACACAGCGGATTAGCTTTCAAAAAATGACGACGGTATTCGCCCCAGCGGTTGGAGTAACCACGCTCTGTTCGCGTACCTCTTCGGCTGTCGCTTTGTCGGCGGGCATCCCGCTTATGCTCGTCACACTTGCCAGACTTCACCCGTTTATTACATCCCGGCTCAGTGCATCGGCGTAGTGGTTGCCACGGCATCAGTACACCCCCACATCACGATAGACAGACCACAACGCAGAGACAGCCATCGGTATCTCTTTGGCGTCAGTATCACCAATCATCGTGCGGTACTCGTACAACTGAGATACGTACATCAGACATCCAATCTTGATAGCTGGCGTAAACTCCAGCCCGTTATCAAACCGCTTGCCTATATGCTTCTGGCAAACCTCCAGCGCCGCATCGATGTACGCCTGTATCAGCGTGTCTTCATAATCATCATCAATACGGCAATGCAGCTTTGCTTCTTCCAGACCAATTAACTCATTCATTGAAAATGCCTCCCTTGCACAGCAGCTCAAGCCGGGTGTGATCCACATCAGGAATAACGGCCACAATGCCGTAAACCTGCCCCCGGACATTTGGCGAGCGGTACAAAATGCGGTTTGCGGTGGTGATATCGTCGCGGTAGCGCGTCCAGATTCGTACAGTGGCTTCGGAGTAGAGCGCCCCGGAAGACATACGCTCACGCCCACTTATAGCGCGGATTTCAGCCCAGACGGTGGCAAGGTCAGACCACACATAGATAACCTGCCCCATCTGATCACGGTGAGATTCTGACTTCTGAAAAGTGACGCGGCGTTTCATCTTTCCGGCTCTCATTCGTCACCGTCCTTGTTGTCCTTACTGACCTTCACTTCCTGCTTCCATGCCTGACTGTATTCGTCGCCACCTTCACGCGGTGGCATCCCTTCGCGTTCGCGGGCTTCGTTCGGGTTCATGATCCCGTTCTTGATACCGCGCTCATAAGTTGCGTAACGTTCGGTTGGAGTGGCTCGAAGGAGATCGGCAGAGTCGAACTCCACCTGATAACGGATTCCGGGTACAGGCGATGCCACCAGCAACGCGGATTTAATCTGCTGCTCAAAGTTCGCCAGCCACGGGCGCATTGTCATGGTAAGAAAGGCGCGGCTCGCCTCACTAAAATTGCTGTAGGTGCTGTTGCTGTATTCCTGCAGGAAGATGGGAGAAACGTTAAACATGCGGGCAATATCTTCAATGGTGAAGCGACGGGAGGCCAGCCACTCAGCATCCTGATTGCTCATGCCAAGCTGCTTATAGTCCATGCCACCTTCAAGGATCGGCGTTTTCCCGGCGTTTCTGGCACCTTTGTAGCGTTCCAGTGCGTCCAGGGCTTGTTTGCCCTTTAAGCTGTCGAGCCATTCAGCAGTAGTGACCACGCCAGCCGCCATCATGCCATCTTTCATAATGCTGGCACCGTGGCGCTGCTGAGCGAGGCCCAGCCCCAACGCCTCACGGCAGACGGTGATCGGCGAACGCCCCAGAAAGCCATCGTCGGTGGAGTAACGCAGGTGCAGCATCTCTTCCTGCAAGTAGGTGCGCACAGCCCCCGTAAACGGTTCAGTAACGGTGTATTTGTACTTATGCTGGCCGATACGTTCGGGAACAACCGCCCCCGGCGCATACGGATGCAGGGATTGCGGCTGGCCGTCACGGCCCCACTGGATCACCGCATAGGCGTTACCATTCAGCAGGCAGTGGCGCATCATCGTGCGTTTAAACTGGTAAGGCGTCTGGCAGTCGTTAGGCTGTTCGTTCAGGAGAAAATCCACCGGGTGATTGCTCAGCCACTCCCGCGCCTCTCGTCCTTTATCATTTCGTACCCGATAGAGGTAACAGGGCATTGTCGCCACAGCTTCACTGATAACGGAAACAGCATTCATCACCGCCGGCAGAGATTCCGCAGTACCCGCAGACACGTACTCGCCTGATCCGGTATTTGGAATCCCTGCCATCGCCAGAAACTCATCAATGGTCATGCTGCGCTGCTCGGAGGGTTCAGACTTACGGCCAAACGGCCAGATATTCCACATATCAAGGCCCGCTAACTCAGCCCAGCGGCGACGGTTATCGCCAGCGCGACGCAGTTCAGGATGTTGGGAGAAAAGCGAACGGTGCGCGATTTCCACGCCAGATTCAGGATAAGCAGGCATAGACGTAACTGTAATTTCCCGCAGTTCAGCGGCGGTCACAGTGCGCAGGTATGGAGACTGGCCGATATCCCACGCCTCTTTCAGCGCACGGAAACCAAAACTCATGCCGGAAATATCTCCACGTTCCACCAGCTCCAGCACATCATTCCCAAGCTGGGTATTCGGTGGAGTAAGTTCGAAGCGCAGCCCGGTATCGTCCTCAGACAGCACCAGCGTGCCAGATTTAGTGCGCCCCAGCAGTTGGGTATAGTTATGCTCATACAGCGCACGCACATCACTACCGGATGCCAGGCTATCTTTAAACGCCCCCGGCGCGAACTGCTCACGAAATTCATCCCAGATAACTTCTGACAGGCTGTTCCAGCGCACCGCATAGCCCACCAGCTTTTTGTTGCTGGCGCTTAGTTCAGAGGTTCGGATTTCAAAATCAATTGTTTTCATTATTGGATTCCACAGAGGGCAGAAAGGGGCCGAAGCCCCTCACACGTCGAATCAGGAACCAGCAAGCTCCAGAATCTTGATGGCATTGGAGTCCACCACACCACCGCCCAGGTATTTATCGGTGTGCACCTTGTAGAAACCAGGTTCGGTGATGTTGTCGGGGCGGGTACGCACGCCAGTAGTGTGATCCACGATGAAGTAACCGCGCTTAAAGTCGCCGACCGCCAGGAACGCTTCACCCGCAGCCGCATCAGGCATCGTTTCCAGATACTGAACCGGACGGCCAAGGAGGGTATCAGGGGAATCAGCAACCAGACGATCGCGCCAGATATAATCACCGTTGCCGTTTTTCAGCTTTTGCAACGTAGCGGCGGTGTTGGAGTTCATCACCCATACGGCATTTTTGCGGTATTTGGCTTTCAGCTTGTACAGCAGGTCGATCAGACCATCAGAGGAAACGGCAGCAGCCTCCATCTTCTCCAGCGTGCCGAACGGACGGGTTTTATCGCTGATGGCCGCACGCGGATAGGACAGGAACCCTTTGGATTTTTTATCACCGTCGCCGTTTACAAAGTCGGTTTCTTCGGTAGCAGTGAAGGTGTCGGTGATTTCGGAAGACAGCCAACCCAGAATATCAACTTCGGAGAAGTCGAGAATTTCCTGAGTGGTTTTCGGGTAGGCGTAGATCGGGTTGAGTTTTATATCAACGCGCTCCACCTTCGGCGTACTGGTCTCGGTTCGTGCTTCACCTTCAGTACCGCGATTTACCGTCGCGCCGCCCACAGATACCAGCTTCTGATATTCGTTGGTTTTGGTCGTCTTCACCGTTGCGATGGAGCGCATCACGCTGTCATCCTGCAACTGGCGCATGATCTCTTTGTCCAGCTCAGGGATAACGGTATAACCGCCGTCAGCCTGCACCAGCGTGGTGAGTGAGCGGGTATCGCCGGTCATGATGTAGTGGCGTAGCTCATCGTTGCTCACGCCTTTACCTTCAACAGAAGTACCCGGAAGATTGCGCTGATCGTCGGCGACTGCTTCAAGACAGGTGATTTCAACTTCAAGCGCATCAGCATGGTCGCGGAGTTCGTCGAACTTTTTGCCCTCTTCTTCGTTAAGGCTGCGCTTTTCGGTGTCGGCTTTGTCCAGCATGGAACGCATCTGGGTTTTGAGAGCGGCTTTCTGCTGGCGTAATTCGAGTAATTTCTTCATGGAGTGGTTTCCGTCACAATTAATGTTAAGACGTGAAACCAACACTTAAAGGGATGGCCGTTTAACCTTTTTCGGACTCTCTCCGGCTGTCTCGCACAGCTTGGTTAAACGGCCTGTGACGGCTCACGTCTGAGTGCCACCCTTCAAGATATACATAAAAATTTTAATTAATACCCCTACTTGAGCAAGAGGTAATATGAGGTAGAATCAGGTATATGATTTTTACAATTACTTTCAATTCATACAGGTGCCTGAATGCAAGTATATAAAGAAATTCTTGAATCCTTACAAAAGATGACTAATGTACGTTTAAATATTGCAATCCTTCTAACTTGCTTATTTTTAATTTTCATTTCACCTAATGATCATTTCATACTTGATCCTGTGTCAAAACTCATACCCCAAAGCCTTATTTTAATAACGTCAATTCGCCTAGTATTTTCCATTATAAATATGATTCACTCCATCATTTCTGAAAAAATAGAAAAACAAAACAGGGAGAAGCAAGAGATTATTGAAAAACAAAAAAAAGAGCAAGAGAAACAAATTTTAAAAGAGACTATGCGAGACACCTTTAATACACTGGACGTATACCAACTCCATATTATAAAGGAACTAATAGGCAAAAATAACAGCTCACACCCAAAAGATGCTTCACTTTTTTCTTTATGCAATCAAAATATCACACAAGTTGTTTCTACTGGTGAGACATCACAAAGCGTAGCACTGACTAGCATCGCCAAAGATATTATTAAAACCGATTTTAACGATGATATATCTCACCTTGAAATAAGTGCTGCAACTAGAGCATTTAATTCAATGACGCATAAGGAAATAGATTGCTTTAAATTGTTATTAGAAAAAGAAATGATAAAAACATCTCTTTTTGATCGCTATAACAAAAGGTATTACTTACCGAGTCATGATGTATTCAAAGAATACAGCAAATCCATTCTTTTTATGCAACCTCAAAAAGATTATGAGTATATTTTAAATCCAACCTTAAAAGATGTATTAAGCAGTTATTAAAAGCTAGCCGCAAGCATGCGGCTATTCTTATTCATAACTTTCATACCATCATTTACTCAGAGGAAAGTTTCATGTTATCTCTATAGATCTGTAAATAATCGATCATTGCATCTAATTGTTCTCTGTTCGTGGCTAAAATTTCCTCTGACAGCGTACTGCGAACAAAATCATGATGATCGATCCAAAAGAAAGCACCATCGGCTAGGGACTGCTTATACTCTGCCGTAGACATGTCGCTTATGTCCCTTAGTCCATACTGCTCATAATGTTCTTTGATGTCCTGAAAAGTAATAGGCATACCACCCTCTTATAAAAATATAAAATATGTGTTTAAGTGTTCACCCCTTCACCTTTATGGATTTTCTTATTAAATTCATACGGTTATATGGTGAACACTCTTCATTCAGGTGTTCACAAGTGTTCACCCGACCCTTCACCCTTTAGAACAAAAAACAAACGAAAGGTGAACAGGTGAATACCTGGTGAATACTTTATAAATAAGTGTTCACCCCTTAACACTATGTATTAAATAGACTTTTCGACAAGGTGAATACTGGTGAACACTTAATCTATAACTTTACTCTACCCCGCTATTTTCAGAGGTGCCTGAACAGGATGGCATCCAGTCGTCTGAATCGCCGTGTAGCGTAACGTTTGACCTAATACCGTGCTTAGTCTTTCTCTTCTGATACGCCTTGCCATACTCAGCCATTGCACCTGGCATATCGGTTCCGAATCGCATCAGCGATACGGGCTTGTTGAGACCATTGGCACGCATGTATGCAAGGTAGGCGTGATACAGATACTTCCGTGGGCTAAAGGGCACTATCTCAGCATTGCCGATAAACATCCCATCGCAAGCCACCGACGCCAGCAGGTAGCCGCAGAAGTCCACCAGCGAATCACCTTCACGTTTAATTGCCAGAGCCTCTTCGGATTTCTGCTGTTCATACAATAGCCGTCTTGCTTCGTCCTGATCTGCAAAACGTGTAAGCAGATGGCGGATAACTACAGCCAGCTCCCCCTCTATTTTCTCTGCGAGCATCGAGTCTCGTTCGTTTTCCGGTACAACCTCCGAGAAGTTGAATATCACGCGCCGCCGCGAGATGCCCCCGCTACGATCGCTGAATGTCATAGCATTATTGTTGACCGCCAGCACCACCGCCGGAATACGGGTTGAATATGGCGCTTTATGCTTAGGATCGATAGACACCTTGTCACCACCAGTGATGGCTTTAATACCAGCACCATCGCCAGCGTACCGGGTCATATCCGGCATGATGATCAGCGAGTAACCCACCACCAGCGCCCTATCTCTTGCATCCTCCAACGCCTTCATACTGGCTGAAACCGTATTAGCCTTGCCAGCCAGCATGGTGCAGATT
>OJKH01000814.1_pt1 | contig 10206 bp, 7 predicted proteins | sample 1596471 | NCBI WGS metagenome assembly OJKH01 (sample SAMEA4350108, study PRJEB24818) | metagenome | biome: human; feature: gut; material: faeces | place: Denmark | collected 2013-09
AAATATTAGTTAATTTATATAATGTTTTTGAAAGGACGTAAGGGGTGCGTATGGATGCAAGGAAATGAACAATTACTAGAGGTTTCAGGATTAGAAACAGCATTTAGAATCAAAGATGATTATTATAATGCCGTCGATGATGTTTCATTTGAATTGAAGAAAAATGAGATTCTGGCAATCGTCGGAGAATCTGGTTGTGGAAAAAGTACCTTAGCAACAACGATTATGGGCTTACATGATCCCAATCATACCAAAATTACTGGGGAAATTTTATACAACAATTTAAACTTAACTACGTTTAATGAAACATTGTACAACAAAGTCAGAGGAAACGATATTGGGATGATTTTCCAAGATCCGTTGTCTGCACTGAATCCGCTCATGCGAATTGAAGACCAAATTAAAGAAAGTCTAACGTATCATACCAAAATGACCGCACAACAAAAACAAGCACGGGCCATTGAACTGTTAGATCAAGTGGGGATTCCCAACCCAGAGCGTGTCGGGAAACAGTATCCTCATGAATTGTCTGGCGGCATGCGCCAACGGGTGATTATTGCCATTGCAATCGCGTGTAAACCACCGATTTTAATTGCAGATGAACCCACAACGGCCTTAGACGTTACCATTCAGGCACAAATTCTCGATTTGTTAAAAGATTTACAAGAAGAAACAGGGAGCGGCATTATTTTAATTACCCATGACTTAGGTGTAGTTGCGGAAATGGCTGATCGTGTAGCGGTTATGTATGCGGGTCAGTTTGTAGAAGTAGCCACTGCTGAAGAATTGTTTAGTCATCCGAAACATCCATATACACGTTCCTTACTTCAGTCCATTCCCCAAGAGAATTCAGATGAAGAAGAACTTCATGTGATTGAAGGGATTGTTCCTTCGTTAACCAAATTACCTAGAAAAGGTTGTCGGTTTGCCCCACGAATTCCTTGGATTGATGCATCGGAACATGAAGAAAATCCAACATTACATGAAGTTGCACCGAATCATTTTGTTCGTTGTACATGTTATAAACATTTTCATTTTAGAGACGGGGAAGGGGAAGCGTAATGACAGAAATTATTCAAATTAAAGATTTAAAAGTTCATTATCCAATTCGCAGCGGCTTCTTCAATCGAATCACTGATCATGTTTTGGCGGTTGATGGTGTGGATTTCATGATTGAACAAGGTAAAACATATGGGTTAGTTGGTGAGTCGGGTTCTGGAAAATCAACGACAGGAAAAGCAATTATTGGTTTAGAAAAAATTACAAATGGTGAAATTATTTATCAAGGACAAGATGTAACCAAGCCGCGAAGTCGAAAAGCGATTGGATACAACAAAGATGTCCAAATGATTTTCCAAGATTCGATGTCAAGTTTAAACCCTAAAAAACGAGTACTAGATATTATCGCCGAACCAATTCGAAATTTTGAACGGTTAAGTGACCAAGAAGAAAAGAAAAAAGTCAAAAGTTTGTTGGACATTGTGGGGATGCCAGAAGATGCGTTGTACAAATATCCTCATGAATTTTCTGGTGGGCAACGCCAACGTTTAGGCGTCGCCCGAGCGGTGGCTACCAGCCCCAAATTAATTATTGCAGATGAACCTGTTTCAGCACTGGACTTATCTGTGCAAGCACAGGTATTGAATTTTATGAAGAACATTCAACAGGAATATGGGTTAAGTTACTTATTTATTTCCCATGATTTGGGCGTAGTTAAACATATGTGTGACAACATTGCCATTATGTACAAAGGCCGTTTTGTAGAAATCGGTACACGCCAAGATATTTACACTAATCCACAACACATTTATACCAAACGCTTACTTTCAGCAATTCCTAAAATTGACGTAGCGAACCGAGAAGCTCACAAAGAAGAACGAAGAAGAGTTGAGCAAGAGTATCGGGAAAATCATAAAGACTATTATGATGAAAATGGGCGGGTTTATAACTTACATGCGATTAGTCCAACCCACCAAGTAGCGTTAAAAAATGGAGGTGCTGAATAATGTGGAAAACAATTTTACGCCGTTTGTTATTGATGATTCCGCAAGTGATTATTTTAAGTGTCTTGATTTTCCTGTTGGCTAAAATGATGCCAGGTGATCCGTTTACAGGATTGATTAATCCGAACCAAGACCCGAAAGTGATTGAAGCCATGCGCGAAGCTGCCGGATTAAATGATCCTTGGTACGAACAATATTTCCGTTGGATTGGCAATGCCTTACATGGAGATTTTGGGCATAGTTTTATCTTTAAATTACCTGTGTCCACACTCATTGCTGGTCGGGTGGGGAATACGATTGCATTGGCCGCTGTGTCAGTTATAATCACGTATTTAATCGCCATTCCTTTCGGTTTAATTGCTGGCCGTTACCAAAATTCATGGTTTGACAAAATGGTGGTTATCTACAACTTCTTCAGTTTTGCTGTGCCATTATTCATCTTTGCCTTGATTATGCTCTTTATTTTTGGGTATCGCTTAGACTGGTTCCCAACGAGTGGAACCGTGACTGTTGGTTTGGCTGAGGGAACGTGGCCGTATTATTTAGATAAACTGAAGCATTTAATTTTACCAGGGGTCACTCAAGCGTTGCTAGGGACAGCGGTCACTATTCAATATTTGCGCAGTGAAGTGATTGATGTTAAAAACATGGACTTTGTTCGTACTGCTCGTTCAAAAGGAGTGCCAACGAATAAAATTTTTAATCGACACATTTTTAGAAATGCAGCATTACCAATTGCCTCTCAATTAGGTTATGAAATTACTGCTTTGATTGCCGGATCAGTCGTTATTGAAAAGATTTTTGCTTTCCCAGGAATTGGAAAATTATTTATTGATAGTATCATTCAACGTGACTATTCCGTTATTACCGCTCTCGTGTTGATTTTGGGATTGGCAACCCTTATCGGAACCTTAATTTCTGATATTGTAATGAGTATTGTTGATCCAAGAATTCGAATTCAGTAGAAAAAACACGAAGAAAGGGTGATAAAAATGGAATTGACAGAAGAAAAAAGAGAAGAAGTCTTACAAGAAAGTATTCCACCAATGGGCTTTCGGATGATTGCGCGAGAATTCGTCAAAGAAAAAATGGCGATGTTTTCTTTAATCCTTTTGGTCATTATCTTATTAGCCGTTTTTATCGGTTCGTTAGTGTTAGACCAAAGTGCCGTTATGCATGTAAGTATTTTAGATAAATATGCGGAACCAGGTACCGTTACAATGAATGGCACCAAGTTCATTTTAGGTGCCGATGAAGGTGGTCGTGATGTTTTAGGACAATTGATTATCGGGGCTAGGAACTCGATTTTAATCGGTTTTGCCATTACGATTATTACGTCTATTATCGGGGTCGGTTTAGGGATTATTTCCGGTTATTATGGAGGCATGATTGATAATATTTTGATGCGTATCGTGGATTTTATTATGATTTTGCCAATTATGTTAATTATTATTGTGTTCGTTTCCGTGATTCCTAAATATAGTATCTGGTCCTTTATTTGGATTATGTGTGCGTTTTATTGGGTTGGAAAAGCGCGGTTGTTCCGCAGTAAAACGTTATCTGAAGGGCGCCGAGATTACGTTAGTGCCTCTAAGACAATGGGAACAAGCGATTTTAAAATTATGTTTCGAGAAATTATGCCGAATTTAAGTTCATTAATTATTACGAACTTAACGATTAATTTCGCGGCCAATATTGGGATCGAAACAACGTTAACTTTCTTAGGCTTCGGGTTACCACAAAGTGTCCCAAGTTTAGGAACCTTAATTGGCTACGCCAGCAGTGGGGATGTATTAGTCAATAAACAATGGGTTTGGTTACCTGCATCAATTCTAATTTTAGTCTTGATGTTAAGTATAAACTATGTTGGACAAGCATTTAAGCGCTCAGCAGATGCACGACAACGATTAGGCTAATTAGCCAAAAAATGAGGGAGGAAAAGAGATGAACAAGAAACGGATTTTAGGTGCAATCACGTTAGCTTCTGTGTTAGTATTCGGGTTAGCTGCATGTGGTGGCGGCAATAAAGGCGGGGGCAATAAAGCAACGGAAACAGAAGACATTTCAAAAATGCCAATCGCTGTTAAAAATGATAAAAAAGCAATTGATGGCGGGACATTAGATGTCGCTGTAGTTATGGATACACAATTCCAAGGACTTTTCCAGCAAGAATTTTATCAAGACAACTATGATGCACAATACATGCTTCCAACGGTACAGCCATTATTTAACAATGATGCAGACTTTAAGATTGTCGATGGGGGTCCTGCGGATCTGAAATTAGATGAAGATGCCAATACAGCAACCATTAAATTACGTGACAATTTGAAATGGTCTGACGGTAAAGATGTGACAGCCGATGACGTGATTTTCTCTTATGAAGTCATTGGTCATAAAGATTATACAGGGATTCGTTATGATGATAACTTTACGAATATTGTTGGCATGGAAGACTACCATGCTGGTAAATCACCAACCATTTCTGGCATAGAAAAAGTCAATGATAAAGAAGTTAAAATCACTTATAAAGAAGTTCACCCAGGAATGCAACAATTAGGTGGCGGTGTTTGGGGTTCAGTTTTACCAAAACATGCCTTTGAAGGAATTGCTGTTAAAGACATGGAATCAAGCGATGCAGTTCGTAAAAACCCTGTAACTATTGGACCATACTACATGAGTAATATTGTGACAGGTGAATCTGTTGAATACCTACCAAATGAGCATTACTACGGTGGCAAACCTAAATTAGATAAATTAGTGTTCAAATCTGTTCCTTCTGCGAGCATTGTAGAAGCGATGAAAGCGAAACAATACGATATTGCATTATCAATGCCAACAGATACGTATCCAACATACAAAGATACTGAAGGGTATCAAATCTTAGGACGTCCCGAACAAGCCTACACGTATATTGGCTTTAAAATGGGTACGTTTGACAAAGAAACCAATACAGTGAAATACAATCCAAAAGCTAAAATGGCAGATAAAAGCTTACGTCAAGCCATGGGCTATGCAATTGACAATGATGCAGTCGGCCAAAAATTCTACAACGGCTTACGAACAGGGGCAACAACGTTAATCCCACCAGTCTTCAAGAGCTTGCATGATAGCGAAGCGAAAGGCTATACGCTTGATTTAGACAAAGCGAAAAAATTATTAGACGATGCTGGTTATAAAGACGTAGACGGCGATGGCATTCGCGAAGACAAAGAAGGCAAACCACTAGAAATCAAGTTTGCTTCAATGTCAGGCGGCGAAACTGCACAACCACTTGCTGATTACTATGTCCAACAATGGAAAGAAATTGGCTTAAACGTAACGTATACAACAGGACGCTTAATTGATTTCCAAGCATTCTATGATAAATTGAAAAATGATGACCCAGAAGTAGATATCTATCAAGGCGCGTGGGGCACAGGTTCAGATCCTTCACCAACCGGCTTATATGGTCCAAACTCAGCCTTTAACTATACACGTTTTGAGTCAGAAGAAAATACTAAATTACTTGATGCGATTGATTCAAAAGCATCATTTGATGAAGAAAAACGTAAAAAAGCCTTCTACGATTGGCAAGAGTATGCCATTGATGAAGCGTTTGTAATCCCAACGCTTTACAGAAATGAAGTCTTGCCTGTCAACGACCGTGTAGTTGACTTTACGTGGGCAGTTGATACGAAAGATAATCCATGGGCAACGGTGGGTGTCACTGCGGAAAAACGTTAAACAACGTTCCGCTGATTTAATAGAGATAGAACGAGGTCGGGACAGAAGTGTTTAACTCCGAGAAATAAGAAGGAGTTGCTTCTGTTCCCGCCGTTTATCAGTTTTTGAGCGTGGAGCAAAAATCCAAAGTGATTTTTGTCCCACGCTCTTTCTATCTCTTACGTAAACAAACGCTTTTATCTCAGTCATAGCTCTATTTATTTATTTTTTTCTAAAAAATAATGAGAACACAGTGAATAACAGGCTTTTTCTGAATAGAACCATTTAAAAAAAGTGAAAAAAAAAGTATAATGAAACAAGGTGTAAATAAATGTAAAGGAATGTGGAGAATGGACAATCAGTTAACAACAGAGTTAAAAGAACGTTACGGCATTGTTTTCCATGATGTCAATCTATTAGAGCAAGCTTTTACTCATTCATCCTATGTGAATGAGCATCGCTATTTAAAATTATCCGATAATGAACGTCTTGAATTTTTAGGAGATGCAGTTTTAGAATTAATTGTTTCACAATATTTGTATTTAAAATTCCCAGAACTTCCAGAAGGAAAATTAACGAAGATGCGCGCAGCCATCGTTCGGGAAGATAGTTTAGCCAAATTTGCGAAAGAATGTCACTTCGACAACTACATTTTATTAGGTAAAGGAGAAGAAGCATCGGGCGGACGAACACGTGCATCATTATTATGTGACTTATTTGAAGCCTTTTTAGGTGCCCTCTACTTAGACCAAAAAGTTGGCGCAGCCAAGAAATTTATTGAAGACGTTATTTTTCCGAAAATTGATGCCGGTGCTTTTTCACATGAGATGGATCACAAAACACAATTACAAGAAGTTTTACAACGCAAAGGCGATGTTTCAATTGAATATCGCTTAATTAAAGAAGAAGGCCCTGCTCATGACCGCACCTTTTTCACTGAAGTTTACATGAATGGTGAACTCATTGGGTTAGGCCAAGGAAAATCGAAGAAGTTAGCTGAACAGGATGCCGCTGAGCGGGCACTGAAAAGTATTCCTCAGTAAGGCTGGAAGGAGCAATATTCGTGTATTTAAAACGAATTGAAATTACAGGATTTAAATCATTTGCAGATAAAACCATTATTGAATTTGAAGATGATGTGACAGCAGTGGTTGGTCCGAATGGAAGTGGGAAAAGTAATATCACGGAAGCCGTTCGTTGGGTATTAGGTGAACAATCTGCGAAAAACCTTCGCGGTGGCAAAATGAACGACATTATCTTTGCCGGTTCGGAAGGTCGTAAGCCGCTAAATATTGCGGAAGTTACCGTGACGTTAGACAACAGCGACCATTATTTAGCATTGGATTATAGTGAGATTAGTGTCACCCGTCGTTTAAAACGAACGGGCGAAAGTGACTTTTTTATTAATAAACAAGCGTGCCGTTTAAAAGATATTCAAGATTTATTTATGGATTCAGGGTTAGGCAAAGAATCTTTTTCAATTATTTCGCAAGGGAAAGTTGAAGCGATTTTTAATAGTAAACCTGAAGACCGTCGAGGGATTTTTGAAGAAGCAGCGGGCGTTTTAAAATACAAACAACGAAAGAAAAAGGCTGAACAAAAGCTTTTCGAAACCGAGGACAACTTAAGCCGTGTCCAAGATATCATTTACGAGTTGGAAGACCAATTAGTTCCTCTAGCCGCCCAAGCAGATGCGGCTAAAAAGTATTTAGCTTTGAAAGAAGAACTTACCGAAATTGATGTCAATTTAACTGTGACCGAAATTCAAGAAGCAAAAGCTATTTGGGAAACGAAAACGCAAGAATTAACAGCCATTGAAGAAAAGTTAGCTGGCGCAAGTAAACAAGTCCACGACCTAGAAGGCAAATTGGTACGTTTACGAAGCAAGCGCAATCGTTTAGATGAACAAATTGAAACGGAACAACAACAATTATTACAAGTGACAGAAGCGTTGAAACAAGCAGAAGGACAAAAAAATGTTTTAATTGAACGTTCTAAACACACCTCCCAAACGGCAAGCGAATACGAAGAGACATTGGCAGAAACGGCCGAAAAAATTGTTCGTTATCGAGAAGAATTGCAGACGCTGGAAACAGCAATCGCAGAAAAAACGGCACAACGTCAGACGTTAAAAGAAGCATTGGCTTTGGCAACGAAAGATGTGGAAAAATATAGTAAGTCTTCTAAAGAATTAATGGAAGAATTGCGCAGTCAGTATGTGGAAGTTATGCAAGAACAAGCCAATACAGCCAATGACTTAAAATATTTAGAACGACAATATCAACAAGAAACAGCTAAAAATCAACAATCGCTAGCAAAACACGAAGCGCTAGAAGAACAGATGGTTGAAGCTCTCGCAATGAAAGAGACGCTAGAAAAAGAGCAAAAAGTCGCAAAACAAGGCTTACAAGAACAACTGGAAGAATACACCGCGTTGAAAGCAACGCTTGAAGCCAAACGTGAACGGTTAGCACAGCGTCAAAATGATATGTACCAAGCGATGAATCAAGTGCAACAAGCGAAGGCACGCCAAAAAAGTTTGCAAGAAATTCAAGAAAATTACGCTGGCTTCTATCAAGGCGTGAAAGCTGTATTGCGTCACAAAAACCAATTAACTGGGATTGTTGGCGCAGTGGCTGAGTTAATTGAAGTGCCTAAAGAATATACGTTGGCGATTGAAACGGCCCTAGGTGGTGCGGCGCAACATATTGTTGTGGAAAATGAGAAAGATGGTCGAGCAGGCATCACCTTCTTAAAACAACAACACAGTGGCCGAGCAACCTTTTTACCATTGACCACCATTAAGCCACGCTCTGTATCGGCGATGGTTCAGAATCGTTTGGCTGGTGCACCGGGCTTCGTGGGGATTGCCAGTGAATTAGTTCGTTATCCAGAACAAGTACAAACCGTTATTCAAAATCTCTTAGGCGTCACGATTTTAGCGGCAGATTTAACGAGTGCCAACCAGTTAGCAAAATTAGTCAATTACCAATATCGCGTTGTCTCATTGGAAGGCGATGTGATGAATCCTGGCGGTTCGATGACTGGGGGAGCCAATAAACGTGGCAACCAAGGAAGCCTATTTTCACAAGCGCAAGAACTTCAAACAATTACTGAACAAATGACTCAATTAGAAACACAACTAAGAAGTGTAGAACAAGAAGTCCAAGCGCTCTCGCAAGAAGTGAAAACAGCCACGGAACGTGCAGAAATGTTGCGCTCTGCTGGTGAACAAAATCGCTTAAAACAACAAGAAATTGACAATAAATTAGCCAATCAAACAGAAACGATTACTCGTTTAACAAAAGAAAAACGCTTGTTTGAATATGAATCACGGGAATTGCATCAATTCTTAACTGAATATCAAACGAAAAAAGCTACATTGACAGAGCAACAAGCAAGCTTAACGGCAACGAAAGAACGTTTAGATGCTGAAATGAAACAAGTGGAACAAGAAGCTAGCCAAATGGAAACCTTTAAAGCCCAAGCGCAAGAACGCTTGACGACAGTTCAAGCAGAACAAGCAGTAGCGGCGGAACAATGTGCCCATTTTGCTCGTCAAAAGCAAGACAAACAAGAACAATTGGACGAATTGTTGATTCGAGAAACGGCCATCCGTCAACAGCTACAACAATTAAGTAGCCATTCTAGCGATCACCAGTTAACCGAAGAAGGCTTAGCGGCACAAGTCGCGCAATTAGCGGAGAAACAAACAGCGTTGCAAACGTCTTTACAAACGGCACGCAGTCAACGACAAGCGTTGCAAGAAGAAGTAGACGAGTTAGATACAAAATTAGCGGAAGAAAACAAACGCCAACAACAGTATTTAGCAGATAAAACACAAATCGAAGTCCTAAAAAATCGTGCAGAAATGCAATTAGATAGCTCGTTAAGTTACTTACAGGAAGAATACAGCTTAACCTTTGAAGCTGCCTATGAAGCGTATTTCCCAATCGATGATTTAGCGCAAGCGCAGCAAACAGTGAAACGCCTAAAACAAGAAATTGAGCGGTTAGGACCTGTTAACTTAAGTGCCATCGAGCAATTTGAACAAGTCGATGAACGCCATCAATTTCTAGTCAGTCAACGTGATGATTTATTAAATGCGAAAGAACAATTATTTGAAACCATGGATGAAATGGACCAAGAAGTGAAAGAACGGTTTAAAGAAGTCTTTGAAGCAATTCGTGGCCAGTTCAAAGTGGTATTTCCTAATATGTTTGGTGGCGGACGGGCAGAGCTGGTGCTAACCAACCCAGAGGATCTCTTGAATACAGGGATTGAGATTGAGGCGCAACCACCAGGGAAAAAATTACAACATTTAAGCTTGTTGTCTGGAGGCGAACGGGCATTAACGGCGATTGCATTACTCTTTTCAATTATTCGTGTTCGACCAGTTCCGTTCTGTATTTTAGATGAAGTAGAAACAGCTTTAGATGAAGCCAACGTTGCTCGTTTTGGTCATTATTTAAGCGAATTTGAAGATGGCACACAGTTTATC
>OJKH01000823.1_pt1 | contig 10100 bp, 7 predicted proteins | sample 1596471 | NCBI WGS metagenome assembly OJKH01 (sample SAMEA4350108, study PRJEB24818) | metagenome | biome: human; feature: gut; material: faeces | place: Denmark | collected 2013-09
ATAGTATCCCAAGCAACATTCTCAACAATGTCATATTGCGGTACACCGGCCTCATTCAACGACACAAGCACTTTACCTGTCGGCAAAATATTACGGGAAATATATCCTAAATCAAGTCCGGTCTCTTTAAGCACTGTAAACGTTTCATCGCCGAGTTCGTCCTCACCTATTGCCGTAACGGGATATGATTCTGCTCCCAACTCCTTTGCAAAAAAACAGAAATTGATAGGCGCTCCGCCAAGTCTCTTACCTTCCGGGAAGCAATCCCAAACAACTTCTCCTATACCTATTATTTTCATGGTTTTATAGTTTAATAATTATTTTCATGGATGTTGCACTATGCTCGTCTATAAATTTATATGCCTCGTCATACTGCTCGAACGGGAAATGATTCGAAATAAGCGGTTCGAGACGGATAGCTCCCGAACTTACCTGATCGATAGCCGTAAGATAATCTTCATGGCGATACATCATCGTTCCGTTCACCTTCAGTTCGTGCTCTCCCAAATAGAACATATTAAGCGACGGATCCTTGCCAAATACCGCCACTACAACGATGGTACTCCCTTTTTCAATACACTCCATAAGCGAACGAATACTCGACTCAACTCCGGCAACCTCAAACGCAGCTTGAAAATCTTCATCCCCGAAAAGCCTCTTCGCTCCTTCTTTGAGCGGCGTCTTAGCTACATTGAGCGTATCTATTATGCCACATTTACGAGCGATTTCAAGTCTGAAATCACTCACATCGGTAATAAGAACCCGTTTGGCTCCTCTTGCCTTAGCGAACTGCGCCACGAGGTTACCGATTGTTCCGGCACCCGATACAACCACATTCTTACCTTTCAAGTCCCCGCCACGCATGGTTGCATGCGCAGCTACTGCCACCGGTTCTATCATAGCCCCATAATCAAGTGACATACCTTCAGGCAACACCGCAACCCTGTCATCATCAACCACAAAAAAGTCTTGCGCAGCTCCATTTGCCTGAAAACCCTCCTCTCTTCGCTCTTCACAAATATTATACTCTCCCCGCTGACAAGGTTTGCCCTTCCCACTCGCGAGTTGCCGACGTGCGGTGACAACGTCACCCGCCTTGCAGATCGTAACCGCCGCCCCCGTAGCGACTACCACTGCCGAATATTCATGCCCCTGAACTACCGGATAGAAAGTTGCCGGATGACATCCGTGATAAGAATGTATCTCACTTCCACAAATACCAATTCTCTTAATATTCAGAAGTACCTGATGTTCTTTCAGGTCCGACGCCTTAGGCGCCTCAACCTCACGAAATTCAATATGTTTTGGTTCTACTAATACCGCTTGTCTCATTTTATACCATATTTACTTAAAATTTCTATTACCGGAGTCTCTATCGACTTCGCCCAAAGTGCATATCCATAACTACTTGGATGAGTTCCGTCGACCGATGTCTCATGCGCATCGGAAGCATCAGGCGTAATCAGATAAACGTCTTTATATTTCGGGTTCGTGCGGATTTTTGCAAACAACTCCTCTACGGTTGCCGCCTTAGCCCGTTCTTTCGCATCAAGAACTGTATCAAATGAACGTCGTTCACGATAGATAGTACGCTGAAATATTAACGGAGTAGCCGGATGTGCCGCTATAAGCCGATCGATAAACGGCATCAGGCGCTCTCTTATCAGTTCTGCGTCAGGATTTGAAAAAGTATCGAATATAAAGGCATCAGCCTTGACTTCCGCAAGAACGTCGAGCATGTAAGGTTGCATCAGGCAACGTCCGCTTGTTGCGAGCGACACGACTTGAAGACCTGTATTACGCATAAATTGCATGGGATAACTCATACCGGATCGATCCGTGCTCACTCCCTGCGTAAACGAAGAGCCATATACCGCTATCCTGTGACGAAAATCGGACTTCAACGGTTCGATAACAGCATCGTCATCTATCCCTATCTTACAAGAAATGACCTCCGAATACATCGGCATATACATCATACATTCGTGCATCGTACCATCCATATTCTCAATGAGCGTGAATGTCTCGGTTTTCTCGCCCTTATACGCTTTCAATGAACCGCTTGCCGCATACTGCCATTGACCGTTTGCATTTTTGATATAAAGATCATATCCTTTATAAGAGATCGGCATGGTTGAATGGCTCGAATATACATATCCCCACTTTGTCGTAATCTGTATATTACGCGTGTTCGTTTTAAACAACACAGCCATACCGGCAGAACAACGGAGTTGTCGATTCTCCGTCCTGTTAAAACCTTTATAAACCAATGTATCGACTCTATGATACGGATTGGGAGTCGATTCAAACGGCTTACCTATCAGGTTAAGCGTTGACGCCTCCGTCTGTTTTTGTGCCGAAACCGACAATACGCACGAAAGCGACAGAACAACCGTTATGAAAAACTTCTTCATTGCCTTGGATTTTTTAGTTGTTTACTGTAATAAGACCTTCAACCCTTCTGCTACCTGCATAGCATAAAACTGCTCATACTTTTCCATAAACACAGGGTATTTGTCCAGTCCCAATGACACAAAAGGTGATATCTTCAAGAACTCGGCCGGCGATCCTCCCGAAATCAACTTCCTGTCCGCCGGGGTGATGTGAGGTTCGGAGATAGCTATATTTTCACCGGACTCGGTGCGCGCACCTATCAGGTATTTGCAATAAACAGCTATCAGGAAAGCCTCTATCGAAATATCCTTCCCATCCTGCAACATCTGTTTGAGTATGGGTACCACATAAACCGCAAACTTAGCAATGCCATCACCGCAAAGCCGTGATACCTGATCGCTGATCGCCTTGTTTGAAAATCGTTCGATAAGCTGGTCTTTATACGCTTCAAGATCAACGCCCTCGGGAACCGGAACATAAGGAGTAACATCCCTGTTCATAAACAGCTTTATCATTGCACGATACCTCTCGTCTGCCATTACAGCATCGACCTTCCTGAATCCTTCCATATAGGCAGGATAAGAAAGAAGAGTATGTGACGCATTGAGAAGACTTAATTTCATGATTTCATACGGGGTCACATCATGGGTGAATGTAACTCCCACCTTCTCCCATGCAGGACGGCCTGCAATGAAATTATCTTCAATCACCCATTGTATAAAGTCTTCACAACACACATCTGTAACCTTACCCGGTTTTGTTACGGGAGTGATTCGATCCACCATCGAATTCGGGAACGTCACTTTCTTTTTCGCCCACGCTGCCACCTCGGGATATTTCGCTTCGAAGTATGACATAAACGCACATTTGGCGGCATTGCCGTTCATCTGCATGTTGTCACACGAAAGAATCGTAATCGGCAAATCTTTCTCCATCCGACGTTTAAGTCCTTCGGCTACATACCAGAACACACTGCGCGATTGGTTAAAATCAACCTTATATCCCCCTTCGGTAATGGTGAGAGAGATGATTTTTATCTCCTCCGATGCTATTTTAGCGATGATAGGCTCACTATCTATTTCCCCCCATGCCAGTTCTACAAGCGAACCAATCAGCATACTATCCTGTTCGCCGGAAGGGCTGCATGTCGTCAACTGATATATGCCGTCGTCTTTCTTGAGGGCGTTGAACAATACCCCGTCCGTAGGCATAATCATGGCTCCGAATACCCCCCAGCATCTTTGTGAAGGATCTTCAAGTAATAGATTTGTGTAAGCTTCGAGATGTGCACGATGGAAGTTTCCAACGCCGAAATGTACTATTCCGGCCTTTATTTCAGCACGATTATAATTAAAAGTCTTCATACGATAATTTCAATGTTTCGGCAAGTGATTTTTCCACCTTGTCGCAATGTTCTATATAGAATTTATAAACCTCATTCCATTTGTAATAAGATGCTTCAACCGCTTCCAACGGCAACCGGAGGTCTTTTTCATTCAGCATAAACTTAACTAAAACGTCCGGATTGCCTTCTGATTGGTAAAAGATCATCTGAAGGTTCGCCCCCATCGGAATATCCCAGTACTTCCAACTCTGCAACGCTTCTTTGGAATTACTAGCCTCCCGCGCCCACGTCCCGGCTTGCAGATTAGTCAAGATGGCCATCAGACCTCCATCGTGGCCGAAGTTTAGATTGATGCCATGACGCTTACGAACCAGATCTTCGGCAGATTCGTCTAACAAATGGCGTAACGTGCGGGATGCAAGTCCCCAACTACGCCCGTGAGATACCGGTTCAGGACCTTTCTGCGCAAAATACTTATAGTTCTCGATTTCCGCCCAAGCCAATATTTCCTCTTCTGTAAAGATATCCCATATAGGCACTTGGCGGTCGAGGCATTGCATCAGTGATGCCATTAACCAGAAACGATGGATCAGGTCGTACTTGTCATACTCACTTTCTACTTGTGTTACGTCTATAAACAGTCTTGTAAAAAAAGCATCCACATCCAACTTTTCATCTATATATGAACGATATTTTTTATACCAACTGTTTTCTTTACCGAGTATATACTTATCAAGCGGACTCCTGTCGGGACATACGTTACCGTATGGATTCAGTGTGGCAAGGAACGAACGGGAGTTGTCTATCTCCGCCCATTCAAGCCCGGGACGCAGCGACAAAATGCCCGAATTTACAGATTGCATGGTGGCCGCCACCCGAAGCACATTCGTTGCGTTAGTCTTCAAATAGGGATGGCCTTCAAATACTTCCGGATAATTTTGTACCATCCTCCGGCCTATCTCCCTTGTCTGACGATAACCGATTTGCGTCAGATCGCCTTCTTTGTAAAACACATTCTTCTTGAACGGTTCAAGACGTTCGTACAAGGCTTTCCCAAAATCGGTAAGGTTGTTTGTGGCATGAGCTTTCTCCAATACGCCGTATATGGCAGGATAAGTCACCTCATCGTCTATCTGACGCGCTCCGTGACGAAAATAGCCGTTTATATAGAAAGGCGTATATCCTTTGGGCGCCGGCGTAACCGGATGTGAAAGATCGGTCACATAATACACGCCGCCCGCACGTTCCGGGTCCCTGCGTATCTCGTCGAGAGGATTTTCGGCCACCGGCTTTTCTTTCGGAAGAGAGAGTTTGAATATGCAAGGAAGATCAGACGTCTTTTTCGCATTCGTATTGGTATTGACATACATAACCCCGTCTTTGACCACAATATCTTCCGGTTCGTAAATAACCTGTTCCTGCACATTGTATCGGGCAGTAATCGTCCGCCTATCCGTATCGTACACCCGGATGCAGGAAGGACGGCTGTCATCCTGTTTCCCAACTCCGAAGCAGAAATAGATTTTACCATCATGCATACAGCCCGCTTGTGTGAACCATACCTCATAGGGGAACACCACCTGATCGAGAATGTCATTTTCGTCGAGGCGCACCTTTGCCCCCTCACTCAACGATGGTATACGGAATTTGGTGGCGACATACTGGTTTTCCCATGCATGCTTTGTCACCTTCGCCACAGTACGTTTACGCGCCGAAAATATCCATATAAATCCCCGTTCCCGATCGACCAGCCAGCTTGGTGCGCCAAAGATGGGGACATACCCTTTCTCCGCCCACTTCGAGCCATCGAGTTCAATTGTCTGTGCGATTTCGCTGCTAAAACGTTTTCCACGACGGGTGATGCTCTCCACAAAGCACAACCATTCCAACTCGCTTCCTACCTTCCCGTTTGTGATATACAAGAGAGGAAACGATGCTCCGCGTTTTGTCTCGACGCCAAAGCATACATTATTTACATGGTTGTCCGGATGGGAGGACGCCAACTCAAAGCCTGCCACAGGTTTCGGATCGGCACTTTTGAAATCATAGATATTCACGTGCCCTCCATCCTCGCACGAGAATATGTAATCATCCCATATTTCAAGTCCTTGCTGTGCCCGCCCCCGTCCTTCCTTTGCCAGGAAGACAGAGCACTCTACCTCTTTCTCCGGCTCTACATACAACTGGGCGATAAGGGGAATAGAGATCAGTAAGCACACGACAGACAAATATATCTTTTTCATAAGTATGCTCTATAAATTTAAAGTATGATTATGTTCTACGTTAATCGAACAGCTCTACGCCTAACGACTCAAGCCGTTTCTGCAACTCTCCTACATCGAGAGCCCGCGGAGTACAGTGCTGCGACGCACTCATGGCAGCAGCAATACCAACTGCCTCTCCCATCGCCATGCAAATACTCATGACACGATATGAAGCGTGAGCTCTGTGAGTACCCGATATACACCGTCCCGCCACCAGAAGCCCTTCCAAGCCCAACGGGAGAAAACAACGATACGGCAAATCGTATGGTTTGCAATATTGGATGGTCGGTTCCGCCTGTCCGGCTCCGTCAGGATTATGTATATCGACAATGAACAATGCTTTATGTACCACCACATCGGCAAAACGGCAGCCTTCCGCCATTTCATCGGCATCAATCACATAGTCGCCCATCACCCTGCGGCTTTCGCGCACTCCGGTTGTTGTACCACTTCCGATCACTCTACAGTTTTCGTAACCCGGCAAATTTTCTTTCAAGAATTGAGTCAGGAGGCGTATCTGTTGCCTAAGTTCAAGATCGGCGGTGAAAATAGAGCTTACCGAAGTTATATCCACCCTATTGACTTGTGTCGTATTTACCTGACGGCAACCCGGTCTGACCGATGGATGCAAACGCACGGCAGCAAGCATCCGGGGAAGTTTGCCCTCATCGGCTTTCTTCTTACACCAATCAAGAAAACACTCGCCATTCAATTGAACATTGTCTACATCTCCAATGCAGATAATTCCTTTCGATTCATCTACGCCATCAATGGTGTATTCAAGGGTTACAGGCTGCATGAGTCCGTCAGCACGTCCTTTTTCTATTTTTGCACCGGCAAGAAAAGATACTATGGCATCACCGGTACAGTCAATCGTAACCGCGGCTTCAAAACAGAGCGTCCCCTCGTTACTTGCACACTTAATACCTTTTACCACCTTTCCGTCACGAATAACATCCGACACGCAACATTGCAAAAAGACATCGATGTTCTTTTCCCTGGCGACAAACTCTGCCAATGTAAGTTTTGCCTCTTCGAAATCGTGAGCATTTCCATGCTCACCAATCCAGTCATTGTCTTTGACGCCAAGAATAGCACAAACCTCATCGCGCATCGTGTTCTTGCTTACACTACCGAGAATAGGGCCGACATACCCGGCGGTCAGGTTACCTCCGATGACTCCATATCTTTCGATAAGAGCAACACGTGCTCCTTGCCGGGCGGCGGCTACAGCCGCACATATCCCGGCAGGACCTGCACCTGCTACTATTACATCATAATATTTTGTATTCATTATCTGCTTGTATATGGACCGGAAATAGTCTTAACAGTCATTGCCCCGTCAGAATCTGTGATTGTCACAACTCTATATTTGTTTCCCCCGTCGGTCACACGAACTACAATATGTCCATCATATCCCTTTACTCTCGCAGCCTCTTCCGCCGTAACCCGGTCGTCTACTCCGCTGGGGCGATCGCCCTGCCAGAAGTTAGTGATAAACATGTCACACGCAGGGAGCGTTGTCTCCATCGAATTCAGTATATCGGTACGGGGATGACAATCTACCCACGAATTGACAACAATCGTTTGTGGATTGAGTGCTTTCAGAGCATCCACCTGATTGGTGTTGGTTACACCGTGATGGTTAGCTTTCAATAGTTCCACCTGACCCACTGCTTTTGCACAGGGCAGTTCGGCATCTTTCCATGCATGACTCGAACGTCCGTTATACTGAAGGTCACCACCGGCAAAGAAATCAAAGTTGCCATACGAAACTTTCATCACACAACTGGTTATATTCTCCGGCGGACAATTGTCACTGGAGGTAATGTTCTTGCTGTTTTCGTATGAAATCTCCGAGAGTTCAGGGAATGTCTTCTTTGTGGTAGTACCCGAACCTGTCCAGATCTCTCCATTCACTGCCACGTTTTGCACCTTTGCAGTAGGGTACTTTGCAGGATTATACTTCTGAACGATCTGATCATTCGCCCCTGCTTTGAATATCGCAGCATCGAACTTTTGATTGGCGACATGCCATTTCACTGCATTGATATAATTGCTGCAACTTGGAGCATTGTCTGCCATTGTCGCCATATTGAACGGATAGTTATAATCGGGATAGCCACGATCGAGAAGCGTACCAATCTTGAAATTATCGAAAATCTCGGCAAAACCTATCAACGAATAAGTGTCGGAGTTGGAAGATTTCGGCAAGGAAGAAGTATAACCGCCGAAGTGGTCATTATGGAAGTGGGTAAGTACGGCATAATCAATCGTACTGTTACCTGTCCATACCATACACTTACGAATGTAATCAGTTATAATCTGTGAACCACGGGTAGAAGTCAGAGTCGGATCCCAACGGCTACGGATACCGGTATTGGTCGTATTACTATTAGAGTTGGTCGTAACACTCGAACTTGCGGCATCAATAAGCATTTGCGTACCATCCGGGAATATTACAAACATGCTTTCACCGGTAGTCGTATTGATGAAATGAATATCCATCACACCCTCCTGCCAGGCAGGAATCGTTTTACCTACCTCTATTTCAGTGGCAGCATCTTCCCCACCTCCATCCGGACGAATCAAAAATGAGTGAGACTCATTGGAACTGCATCCTACAATCGCAAGGATGAACAGACTAAATATAAATATTAACCTTTGCATGCTATATGAAGATTTAAAAACATCTCTCCGCCTTCAATGCTGACGGCAAGACGAATATAATTACCAAAATTTGAATTTACCTTTATAATATGTTGGCCAAGTCCTTTGAAGATTACAGGATCACTACCGTCGTCAGCCCAATGTATACCGTCTTGCGATAGTTGCACACGACCTTCAAATACGGGATCTCCTTCTATTTTCTCAACCATAACAAAGAATATAGCCTCATCTGCCCAACCAGCCTCGTAAGGATGAGTGAAGAAAGTACCTTTAAAGAACTTCTTTACCTCAAGATGGGAATCATTAAACATTTTCATATATTACATTCCTCCTTTTATTCTTGTGAAACAACAACAGAATCTATATAAAAGAATACACGACGATTGGTATCAGTACCCACCCAGAAAAGAGGATTGATAAGATTGTCGATGCGTCCATATCCGTCAACGGTATCAGCTGCAATGCCACGCATATCCCAAATTTTGTCCTGACATTGGAACTCTACATATTCACGAAGCTCTGTGTCAAGTTTCAGACGCATGTATTGCCAATTGAGTTTACAGTCGGTCTCATTGTAAATGAGTTTCTGATGACCATCTTTCAAATCCTTGAATCCATCGTGGTCGCCATTAGGATAACGGCGGCCGAACCACCAGGGATCGACTCCCCTCTTACACCAGTCTCCGTCAAGTCCATAAGCCCAATCGCGGTCGGTTATGTCTTCATTGGAATGTTCATACTGCCACTTCTGCATTAATTTGCCATCTACTGCATTGAGATAACGAATTCCTACATGGTAACGTTTTCCACCCTCCTGTACATCGAATCCCATACCAAAATCGCGGATGGAACTCTCATGTAAACCCGGTTGCGGACGGTCACCGCCATCCACCACATCCTGTTCCGCCGTGTATGTAAACCAACATTCTATCTGCAAATATTTGCAGCCCGGACGAGAGAACGAAAGCCGCTTAATGGCATGTCCCAGACAACCTTCCGCCGGAATCTCCGTATAAGGAGCGGCAACAGGTCTTGTCGAAAGTTTAAGAGAGTAAGTGCCGGACATAGCTCCGTGAGTGCCCGGATACCTGAAAGTAGCGGAACTAAGCATGACCGGTGGCCACTGGTCTTTATTGACCAATGTCTTGGGAACATCAAAATCGGGATATTCCGTAAAGTTAGGCATCAATGTCATCCAGCCGTTAAAGCCGGTGTTGAATACATCATAGCTCAACACCCTTTTCAATGGTTGATAGCGACTGCGCAATAAAATTTCTCCAATGCTCATAATATCATTTATTTAATAAAGTTAGTACCCTGGATTTTGAACAAGTTTGCCATTCATTATCAATACATCATCACTTGGCAATGGCCATAAATAAATCTTCTCATCATACTTACGTTCACCATGCTGGACGATATAGGTT
>OJKH01000835.1_pt1 | contig 9937 bp, 11 predicted proteins | sample 1596471 | NCBI WGS metagenome assembly OJKH01 (sample SAMEA4350108, study PRJEB24818) | metagenome | biome: human; feature: gut; material: faeces | place: Denmark | collected 2013-09
TGTCCGATGAAATCATTGTGTTCCAGGACGGTAAGATAGTTGAGTCAGGTTCAGTTGATGAGCTGATGAATACAGGACATTATATTTCAGCGCTGATGAGAAAGTATGCCTCGGAAAAAGTATAAAAAAGAGGCTTGATTCAATTTTGAAATAATTCTGGCCGCTACTGCGGCCTTTTAAGTTGTTTATTGGAAGTCCATTATCGGTATGACACTATCTCAAACGTCGCCAGGTGGCGTGTATCATTGAATCTCAGGCGCTTGACCAGCTGCGTCTGGGATTCCCTGTGCGTCTTTTAGATACAAGGGAAGGGGGTGGGATAGGCAGAACCTGTCAAAACAGTAGCCGGCTGCGCCGGGCGACGGCGCCATTTGCCCTCGGAACTCCATTCAACTTCAGCTGGCGCCTCTATGCCGCTGAAGCGGCATCCTGAACCCGGATCCACATCGATCACATCTTCTATACTTTCAGTCTGGCCACTGGAGGTAACCATGTGCGGACGTTTTTCTCAGTCAATGACGCGGGAAGAGTATCTTTCTCTCCTCGCCAATGAAGCCGATCGAAATATTGCCTACGACCCTGAACCCATCGGTCGCTATAACGTCGCCCCGGGTACCAGGGTGTTACTGCTGAGCGAACGCGACGAACAGCTGCAGCTCGATCCTGTTCACTGGGGTTACGCGCCAGGGTGGTGGGATAAACCGCCATTGATTAATGCCCGGGTAGAGACCGCAGCCAGCAGCAGGATGTTTAAACCTCTGTGGCAGCACGGTCGGGCGATCTGCTTTGCTGATGGCTGGTTTGAATGGAAACGTGAAGGAGACAAGAAGCAGCCCTATTTCATCCACCGTAAAGACGGCCAGCCAATCCTCATGGCCGCGATCGGAAGCACTCCGTTTGAGCGTGGTGATGAGGCGGAAGGGTTTCTGATTGTCACGGCCGCGGCTGATAAAGGTCTCATTGATATCCATGACCGGCGCCCACTTGTCCTGGTACCGGACGCCGCCCGGGAGTGGATGAAACAGGACGTTTCGGGTAAGGAGGCTGAAGACATTGCTGCTGATGGAGCTGTGTCTGCTGATTATTTCATATGGCATCCTGTAACGCGCGCTGTTGGTAATGTGAAGAATCAGGGACCAGAGCTCATCGAGCCTGTTGGCTGATGAGATAGCCGTGCATCGTAACTAATTGGAATCATCAATATGGACAGCTATCACGACAGGTAGATCTTAAAAGCTTCAGACCTATGCATTAAAAGCGGTGCAAGTCTAATAAGTAATTATCGTATTGAATATATAATTCATTTTTACAATGTATTATTGTTAGGCAGTAAAATTTAATTGTTGAATTTGCCTATAAATAAAGATATTAATAAAATGCCTGCATTTTCAATAAAGGAACTTATCATGAGCTGGTTTAACGACGTATTTGGATTCGAAGAATCAGACTATGCAGAGACTCAGGCTCGTTTTTTCCAGGAAGGCCCTTTTCTTCATACCAGAAGCCAGCCATCTGTTTCTTATCGTTCTGGTATTCTGACCATGCCGAGTCTGGCCGAATTAAGGAAAGCGGTCAGCAATCTTGTGACAGAACCGTATCGAAGGTGCAGATTTGACATACTTGAGGCTGATGCATATGACCTCCACCGAAAATCCGAAGTAAAGGGCGCGCTGATCCAGGTTGCCAGTCAGTTCAACTTGCTCGAAATGCCATGTGAATATACAACGCCAGAAAAGGGGATTACCGATTACCAGTTTGATCATACTCAAGGACCTGCCTGCGCTATGGCCTGTGCTGCTGCCACGGTATTTCGTAACTATCTTGTCCCGATAGGGTCACAGACTGGACAATCCATTACCAGCCAGCTTAACACGCTGGCTGATATGGAAAAGGCTATTGGCATTGATGGCATACGAATGAAAAACGGGTATGCCCTGATGTCTGCTAATACGGTGCAGGCTATTAGCCGTCATATTGCATCGCTGGATGAGCAAATGCGGGACAGGCTCAGACAGGAGTTACGCATCGGATTGCACTCAGATACTGAAGTCACTATACCAGGAGTACCTGAAGATCAGTTTGTGTCTCAGGCTCTCTGCTCTGCCTTACCTGTCGCGTATAACTCATCTCCCCGGGAAGACTGGGCTCCTTTTGCATCGCTGGTACTGGAAGCCAGTTACGAAGCAACGTTGCTGGCAGGTGTTCTGAACTACCGGCGTACAGGCAATCCGAGAGTATATGTGACAATGGTCGGAGGCGGAGCATTTGGTAATGAAACTGGCTGGATAATTTCTGCTTTCAGGCGTGCCTTATATCTGGTCAGCCATCATAATCTGGAGGTGATGTTTGTAAGCTACCGACATACTCCTGCAGCTTTATATTCATTAATCGAGGAATTTTGACCGATACAGTTTGTCATTCTAAATAAGAACAACATATAATGAATGCGACAGCATTTAATTAAGGAGTGATTTATGAATGGGTATATCGTCACAATCATTATTGCATTCTTGTTTGGCCCCATTCTTGCATTGCCGGTAATGATAGTCGGTTTGTTTAATATAATGGATTTTGCGCTGTTTTCATTCCCCCTATTTTTCTTTTGTATTATGGGTTACAAAAAAGAGAGGAAAATTAAGGATGCTTTTAAGGCAGTAATACCGGGCCTAATTGTATCTCTGATTATGACGACTTTAGTTCTTTTTGTTAAAGATCAGAGCGACTGTACGAATAAATATGATACAGGTAGTCTGTCTGCTGCTGTGTGTGAGAGGCTTAAGGGACCAGGATTTAGATAACGGAAACCTTTACGGTGGCGCAGCTCGTCACGGAACGCCTCAGCCTGCTCTATGCCCGGCAGATGGTTTTGATTCAATGCGTGATCATGTGGTCATTGGCACCGCCATTGCAGCGGCGCCGAGAGACCTCGTTTGTCCAGTGCGCCGTAAAACCCCGACCTTCAGGGCGGTGAGGATGTCAACAGTCTGTGTCGTGAGTTGAGTCCTGATCGCAGAAGTTCAGACCGCCCAGACTTTTGAGTTGTCTTAAGTCACTGAGATAGTCCTTCCCGGGTACCCCCATAGCCTCGACAAGTGAATGCCAGAGCACGATGACTCCATTGTTGCTCCAGATATCCAGGATGTCCGGCGGCGTGCTGAGATGCCTGAAATCGGTGACCACTTTTTTGGTGTGCTCAAGCAGTTCGTCATAGGAGAGGGTAAATATCTTCTCTGTGCTGGCCATACTGCGCTCCTGTCATATTTAATGATGATTTTTCGAAGGGTCATCTGCAGGTGATGAACGTCTTATTATCAATAATCTCACATCTGATATGATTTTATGGTTTACCGTTATAGCCGTCCCGGTAAGCCGACGTACCGACACCGATTATGGTTGTGCTAAAGGCCAGGGGAACGCTACTACCCCTGTGTCTGGTCATGTTACCTGCCAGGTGATTACTGCAGTTTATATACACCTGCCTGCCAGGGGCTCAATGACAGGGATGTACTCTGTGGCGCGGTCGCCTGGTGCTGAGTTTCAATGACCACTTCTCCGATCGCATCATTAGCCGGGAGAGTATAGCGAACCGGGTACTCCTTAAAGTTCACCACGACCAGATAACGCTCGTTACCCAGCGTTCGCGTATAGGCATAAACGGTATTGTCCTGTGGATTAAGGTCCTGATAGGCGCCATATACCAGAGCCGGGATATGATGGCGCAGCTGAATCATTTTTTTATAATAATTCAGCACTGAATCTTCGCGGGCTTCTTCACGTTCGGCGTTGATCTCCACATAGTTTGGGTTAATGCGAAACACCCAAAGGCGACCAGTATCAGACTGGTAGCTGAGGCGGTCCTGTGGATATTGAGGGCCGTGATAAAGGCGCCCATATTCCCGCCTTCATCGCTGACATGCCGGATAGCCTGAGGCGTGAGCGCGCCCATCGTGAGCGTCAGCCAGAAGGCGTAGACAGTTAATGAAACGGCGAAACCGTAATAGAGAGAGCGGAGGACCGCACGATGATTATCCCCCCGGTACATTCTTGTCAGAGAGGGGACGCTGCCATGAAATCCAAAAGCGATAACGCAGACCGGTACGATCGGAAGGTAATACTGGAGCGGCGTGCTGCCGGCGAAGTCGAGTAATCTGAGTGCTTTTACGCCTCCTGCGGCACCGGCGAACAGCAGGAGAAAAAGGGTGAATTTGGCGGCGATAAGGCCGGAGAGGAGAAAACCGGGCAATTTGCCGCCGGCCCACAGAATCAGCGAGGTCGTCAGCGACAGCAAAATGATCGGCAGCCAGCTGCGGCCAGCAATATCGGGAGGAAGGAGATCCCACACTATCGATGCTGCGCCTGATATGTACGCGTAGGTCAGTAAATAAAGTACGAAACAGAAAGCCACGCCGATGATTACGCTGGCAGCGGGTCCGAGCAGGGCATGGGTGAAGGTATGAAAACTGGCGCCAGGAGGAAAGCGCATCGTAATGTCGACGAGGATCAACCCTGTAATCAGCATCAATATGCCTGTTACCGACAGGACCAGAAGGCCCTTTATAAACCACACGTTGACGAAAGCAACCGGCAACGCGAACATGCCTCCACCGATAATGGTCGCCACCATAAGAGACGTTCCCCGTAGCGGGAAATTTGTTCCTTTCATATGAGCGAATGTCCGTAAGCGGCCTGACGAAGCAGGCCGGCAGTAGCTATTTATTTTGTGGCTTCAGCCAGTGATTCACTGAAGTTTTTATGGAAGTCGTCGATTTGGCCGCTCTCATGAAGCGCAGACAATGCGCAACGCAGAATGGCGTGTCCTTCCTCAACGGTTGGATACATCGCCACTGTCGTGGCGAAGCCGCGATCGTGCAGTTTTTTGCACATCGTAATGGCGAGGTCTTCGTTACCTATCAGGATCCCCCGAATCGGCATTGTTGTGCCCCGGTTAACTATCTCGGTCCCGCCGAACACTTTGTCAAAATAACGAATGACGTTCTGTAGCTTCTCCTGACGGGCTGTGACGGTGCCGTCCAGGTGGAGATCGGCTGCGGCGACGCAGGCGGCAATCCCCGGTAATGACGGAGGTCCACCAAAGGCGTAGGTTGTACCGTAGGTTTTGATAAAGTTGATGGTCTCAGCTTCCCGACAGGCGATAAATCCGCCGTGTGAGCCAAAAGCTTTGGACAGCGACCCGGCGATAATAATACGCTCGTCAAGCTGATGGTTGAGGCATGACATGACATATCCCGAACCGTAATCTCCGTAGATAGAGGTGCCGTGTGCATCGTCAATATAGGCGAAGCCGTCATACTGATGCGCCAGGCGGACGATATGTGCAACAGGGGCGACACCACCCATTGAGCCTACGCTGTCTGATACCGAGATCGGTGTCAGTCCCTGGCTGGCCGCATAGCGAAAAGCCTCTTCAATCCGGGCCTTGTCCTGGAAATCAATTCTGACGACTTCGCCAAACTGCTGTAAGAGTCCGCGGTTGATCTGCAACGTCGCGTGCGCGGTCTTCTCCATAATAAAGTACGGTTTTTTACTGAACGTAAAATGCGGCAGCGTCCCGGATGCCAGCAGCGGCAGCACCGCGATGTGGCAAGGAGTCACTGCGTTGAACGTGAGGGTATGAGCCCCGTGCATGATGTCGTTCAGACGCGCTTCCAGCTGCGGAAAGAGATCGACTTTAACCCGCGTTCTGGCGACAGAAACCTGCACACCAAAACGTTCAATGGCATCGACAACTGCTTTTTTCAGCGCCGGGTGGGTCTCCAGCCCAAGGTAAGAGCAAGAGACAAATTCCACCATTTTTCTGCCATCGTCGAGGGTAATGACCTTACCTTCTCTTTTTACTGCGACCAGTTCGTTAATATGTTCTGAAAATACCCTGGTCTAATATTTTAATGACCTGTCTATTTTCCTTTTTTGCCAGTTTTCCATTGTGTTACCTTCATTGTAGTGACTACCAGAAGAGATAAAATTGCCAGTGTTAACGTGCTCATGCCGAGGGTTCTGTCAAAACCCATACCGGTATCCGTCAGTTTTACGGCGAAATAGCTGATGGCACCGGCACTCACTGTTTGAATAAATCCGGTGACGGACGCCGCAATACCTGTTTTTTTCCCTTTGATTTGCAGGGCGATGAAGTTCGCGCTCGGGTAATAGGCGCCAAGGGTGAGGTTGAAAATCATCGATCCGGCGATGCACAATATCAGCGAGTGACTAGCGATAATAAAGGGAAAGACCGACAGTGCATTAATACAAAACAAAAACCACGGATTAATTATTCGCTCGAATTTTGCGAACTGATTACCAATAATAAAAAATAATACGGATGCAGAGAACAGCAGCGAGTAGTGTATGGTGCTTAGCCCAAGCTGCTGCATAAAGATGGCCGGCGACAGTGAGATATAGCAAAACAGCGAACTCAGGATCAGCGAAACCAGCAGCGTTCCCTGAATAAATGCAGGGGTGATAAAACCGGAAGAAGAGGATACTGTGGCCACGTCATGATACACGAGGCGACGCGGAGAGAGCAAAAGGGTGACGACGCTAAACAGGGCCATGACAAGGAATATCGTGTTCCAGCTCAGATAGCCGAGGATTGCGGCGCCAGCCAGGGGCGCAATGAGAGGAACAACTGCACTGGCGGAAGAAATATCGGAAAGCGCGCGCTTGAGTGTTAACGGGGAAAACGTCTCTTTGGCGATGGCTTTGGACAGAACCGGCCCGGCGCCGGCACCCAGAGCCTGTAATGCCCTGCCGGCTAACAACATCTCTAAGCTGTCGGACATAAAGCAGAGGAGACTTCCCGCCAGGAAGAGCAAAAAGCTGGCCGTCAGTATTCGTAATTTACCCAGCTTTTCACCGAGAAATCCTGACAGTAACTGACTGGCCGCGTATATCACCAGAAAACCACTAATGGTTAACTGTATAGCTGAATAATCAGTATTAAACGCTTTTTGTAACAAGGGCAGCGCTGGAACGATCATATCTGTCGCCAGTGCGGAAACCGATGCGGCGAGAATAAGATATAAGTATATCCTGTACATAACAAACTATTCCGTTGGTATTAGTTGAAACATGAAATTATTATTTATCAACAGGCCGCTGAGTTTTTGCGAATGAACAAGCACCGATTCCATTTAAAATAAAAAGCCAGCTCAGTAAATGACAGCGTTGCGAACCGGTAAGCAGAATATTCCGCAAAAGAGAGCAATACACTGCCAGAACCATTGCCGATTTCATTATCGATATCTCTTGAAAGCTAAATCGGTTTAGCAACGTGCCCCGACTCAGGTTGCGATGAGAGAGGTGTAGCAATTCACGCGTAGTACAGGAGTGCATTTCCCGGTTGTAACGCAGCGATAGCCGCATAAGGGAGATCAGATGATTGATAATGAGAACTATGAGGGAGATAGCAGCTATATAAATTGTTTTGCCTGGAGCAAAAATCGGCTGTGAATCAACAGAGTGGGCCTGTACCTTTAGCGAGGAAATCAGAAGTTGGTGGGGCAACGGCGACTTAACATTGCAGATATGCCGTTGAGACAACATTACCACATTTGAAGCCCAACTCGCTTCTGTCATAAGAACCGGATCCGCACCCTGAACAAGAAGCTGGCTGAAGACATCATTCCTTCGCCAAATCAGGGCCGGTGGTGTTAGTAACAGGTAAGGCATGCTAATTCCTTGCATCGCTTCGAACTGCACTAAATGGTAACGTTAAATTTTTTTAAAGTTTCAACAATTTTTTTGTAAAATTTTAAATCTTATTATAATCAGTTGGTTAATTTATATTTAGCGCTGAAAAACATATTTCATGCCCTGAATATGACGGTACGATAACGTATAACACTGAGCAGAAAATGTACTCTTCGATATCTAAAACTATTATAATGAGCAGGGCGCCGTTTCAGAATTAAAGGGAGCATGTCCGGATCCTGGAACCGGGTATGATTAAGGCTCCATTCCTTTCTTTTCTGGAATCATCTTACTTTAAAACGATTCATGATAGGATAAGTGTACCGTTTAACATCATCTTGAGATACACATGTTAACTATAGGGTGGCCGACAGCAATTGTTTTTATCATGGGCTATTACTGGCCTGTTTCCCTTTTTCTGGCAATTTCATTAATAGCTTGCTCTTTTACTTTCACAAAAAAAACAACATGGAGGATTTTAGGGGCAACACTGGCTGTGGTCATTATGATCCCAGCCTTTTTCTTATGGTGGATTTCCCTGACAGTATAATAATGTATCAGGGTTTTTAACCCGATAATGAGAAACATCATGAAAAAGGGTTTAAATGTCTTCATATTTTCTCTCTTGCACCTCAGTTGTGGTGCTAATGCACAAAACATTGACGGGGTTTGACGGTCAATGATGTAAAAATCACGTAAAGGCGATAATTTATTATTTATATTAAGATTTAATGGACGAGTTTCTCTCTTCAGAGGCACTTGGTTTTACCTCCGGAGAGGGGGATTAAAACACCAAAAGAGTGTAAATTTAGAAACCATTTTCTGAGACGTAGCGCTATCCGTTTTATATAGCGCTACGCTTTACGCTAGTTACTTCCCAAATAATCTCTCATGTATCCACCCGTTATTAGTCAGTACGAATACGTTGGTCACCTTCATACCGTTATTTGCTGAATCGACATCTTTTTTAATCTGACGGTCAGCAGAGAGGATTTCAGGAGTTTTAGCCCATTCAGGAATTTCAGTAACTTTATAAGAGAATGATACTCTGGATATTTTTTGCCCCATGGCATCAGATGGTTCAGTGAAATTACTGACTTCGGTTACTGTAGCTTTACCAAAACAGAAACCGCCAATATTTTCGCCTCGCATATTTTTTGCCGCATCCGGCTTATAATATTTTTTTCCTTCCTCTGTTAGATCATAACTATTTACCACTATATCATGAGATTTAATCCCCCACGAAGCATCAATATGTTTGCGCGATAATTCCTTTTCAGTTAGCAGACCTTTTTCCGCCATGGCATGTAATACTTCAGGCATGTTGTTAAAGGAAATTCCATCCGTTTTATACGGGAAATTTGCTTTGATATAACATACCGGATAAACAGTGTCCAGATATTGCTGAGCTGCTTCTTTGAAATTACTTTCAGACGGTTTTTTAGGGTCATTACAACCACTTAGGGTCAGCATACCGATACATAATAATGGTGTCAGATAACTCACTTTCATATAATTATATCCTTAAAATTTCCTTACCAACATTTTTCCTTCGCTTAGTGAAGGCATTATAAATCCTACAAAAATTATGTAAAATGTACAACAACGTTAAAAATACAATATTATCGCTCTCTGTCAATATGGGACTCATCAATTGACGGGGAAGGAGATCAGTATCTGCACCGAGGGAGCTTTTACTCGTGACAGTAGGACATTATTGCGCCCACTCAGCATACTCTGGCTCGTCTCTGGCGTAACAGATACCGTTACGTCAGAGCTGGTATCATACTGGCGGAGGCATGAATGAATCTGTTTGAGCACATAGGCATCGCAAAAATAACCAAAAGTAGCCTGGTTTGAGATCCGGCGGGTGTAGCAGCAGGATCGCTCCGGGATATCTGATTTCGGATGCTGGCGGTACACTGCTCTGAGGGTTCTTATGAAAAGTATAGCAGGCCAGCATATACACCCATCTTGCTCTCTAATTTATTCGGACGGAGCCTGGAGTTTAAAATATATTGTTTTTGTTAAGCCTTGACTCGGTTTATTGGTTTCATAACGCCATTGGGCCATTGCCGCAATGACTGCAGAGTCGAAGAGGTGTTGAGGTTCTGATTTTAGGATCCAAACCTTTGATATTTTCCCATCAACACCTACGTTATATCTAACGCTCACATCTCCTTCAATCCTGTTAGCCTGTGCGTAATATGGATATGCAGGGGGTAGCGAA
>OJKH01000838.1_pt1 | contig 9890 bp, 18 predicted proteins | sample 1596471 | NCBI WGS metagenome assembly OJKH01 (sample SAMEA4350108, study PRJEB24818) | metagenome | biome: human; feature: gut; material: faeces | place: Denmark | collected 2013-09
CCAGCTCGATAGGGTCATCGTAAAGCCAGTCTCCGGTCTCAGGGTGATTGGCCTCTGCCAGTCGAGCGGCCCACTCCAGACCGTCTTTGTGTCCCTGCAGGTAGTCGAGAGGCAAACACCCAGACTCGCTGTCCATTGCGGCCAGCGCCATGCGGGCCAATGCCGAAGCCTCACCGCATTGCACATGGTCAGTCTCGATAATGTTGAGTAGTGTTTCTCGTGAAAATTCGCTCATTTCCGGTCCACCTTAATTTTGCTGAGCGCCTCAAAGTGCCTGCGCATGGTTTCCTGCACTTCTGGATGCTGCCAGTTGGTATGGATTCCGCCGTCTTCGTCGATGGTGAATTTACCGGCGTTTTCTGTGAGAACCCGCTTGAGGCGTTGTTCGGAATTTTCGATTTTGAGCATCACTCACCCTCCACCTTGATGCCAGCGAGCCAATTTCTAACCAGCTGATATTCGTTATTTCGGAAAGAACCGCAGGCGTAAATGTACGGCAACCGCAGGTTATGGCCGTTCTGGCGCAGGTAGTCTTTGCATCCATGCTCGGTAAAGCAGGCAGTAACAAACTCATCGACTTCCTGCATCGCGTATCGGTCATATCCGCGAGTGTCGCGACCATCCTGATAAAGCGCTTCCAGCCGCTTGGCTCTCAGCTCGCTGACCTCTTCACCATCCCATACCCAGCAAATTCGGCTGGGCGAGTGCTCGTCGCTTCCGATAATTTCACGCTTCTGGAAAACGACGAACATGGGCTGATCGGTAATGCGGTTGTCCTGCGTCCTGATAAGCTCACCGATTGTGTAAAGCTCGGCTGGCAGCTTCACGGTGCGGGACTCCAGCTCGGCGATGCGCTGGCGCAGTGCTGCAATCTCCATCTCTGCGGCATCGGCATAATGGACGTTTTTATGCTCCAGCGGCGGCAGGTCTGGGGTTTTCACGCCAAACAGCTCCGCCAGCGCTCGATAGTTCTGCTCGCTGTGATAGCGACCTTTACAGCGGACCAGTTTTTCGGCTGCTGCGCGGATAGGTTCAAGCTCAGAAATCATCTGCTGTCTCTCGCATGACTCCTGTGCCAGACCAGCATTCCATTCCCGCAATCTTTCGATATAGCGATTCGCCTTCTCCAGCGCCTCTACCAGCGCGAGGATGTTTGCAGGGTTAGCGAGTTCCAGAAATCTCTCTTTGGCATCAGCTGTCTTCGAGTAGCGGGCAATTCCCTGCACAGATTGGTAGTGTTCTGCTGCCGCTTTCAGGCTCTGCGCCACTTCGGTGATATCAGTCATGCTGCACGCTCCGCCTTCTGCTTGTTGTATATGGCCCAGCTAAGGGCATCGAGTTTGCGCTGACCGGCTTTGTCGAAGAGGTGAATGCCGTTTTTGCAGGCATGCTCGGCCTTCACTTGCTCTTCCAGTTGAGCCAGTTGCTCATAGGTGAGCGTTGCCAGCTTCAGGCGGCTCCAGCCAAAGTTAGGGATACGGTTGCTCATTTGTCGGCCCCCTCGCTGCGGAACATCATGATTGTCAGGTCGCCTTTAGTGGCCAGACGAACGGTAGAGCCAGGCTCCAGGCTGTTAAGCTCAAAGGCGTCATAAAACTCATTCACAGCTTTCTGGCGGCGAGATTCCTTACGACGCTTGTCCCACTGCCTCAGAGCATTCTTTGTAATCCACTGGCCTGTTTTAACCATGATGTATGCCCATCCAAGAATGGCTAAACCGGTATTGAGATAAGTGGCAATGCTCATTTGTCGACCCCCTCGCGCAGTTGCTCGCAAAATTCCTTGCCGCAGTCGATAGCGCCAACAATTACGGCAACTTCATCACCCACAAAATCACCTTCATCGACACACTGCTGCAGGCGGCTAATGAACTCGCTGGCCCCATCAGCCTTAATCCCGGCTACGAAGCGATCGGTGGCGGGGGTTTCGACCTGCCACCACAGCAGATGCATCTTCGGCCCCTCAAAAGCGCCATCAGACTCATAACCACGCAATTCCTCAGATAGGCAATCATTCATAGCTTTGATTTGCACATTCTCCGCAGCCAGCTGCTTAAACGCTTTCGCCAGCTTCAGGAACTTCTGCTCTCTGATCGACAGCTCGTCTTCGCTCTCCAGGGAGGCGATGAGCTCGTTTACTGCCTGTAATGTGATAGTCATGCTGATGTTCTCCCGTAAACAGCCAGTACCCGCTTCATCGCCGGGCTTTGCCGGCACTCGTTGAAAATCTGGTTAGTGCTCTTTCTGCCTGAAATTTCTTCTTCAGTGGCCAACCGGTAGTAAACCGTCCGCCACACCCGAGCTTCAGCTACCAGCACCCCCTGCTTTGCCAGGATATTTGCAGCCTGGTTGATGCAGGTATGCGTCATTCCGGAAGCCGCTGCGACATCTGGAGAGCTGCAGGTTTTATGCATTTTCAGGTAGTTCAGAATTGCGTCTTTTCCTGTCATCAAAATCCACCCCGCTTGGTTGGTTTTTCCTCTTTATCGCGCCGGCGCTGACTGGCAGCTTCCTGATCGCAGTCATAAATCGCCCCGTGACGTTGCTCGCAATAGACAACACCAGTCTCACCATGCCGGTTAAGGCGCAGGAGGAGCTCTGTGTCACTCTGGTTTGCGTTCTCGTCGTAGGCGCCCTCCCGGTATATGGCTAGCCAGTAATCGCAGTCCTGCTCAATCTGCCCGGTGTCGCGGGAGTCGCTCGGCAAGGGGCGCTTATTGGTTCGCTTCTCAAGCTCACGGTTAAGCTGAGTCAGGAGAACCACGACGCAATCCAGCTCCTTCGCCAGGGTCTTGAGGCCTTTGGTGATCAGCCCGTAAGCCAGGTCATTTCGCTCTGCCTTATCGGCAGTCATCAGCGTCAGGTAGTCAACGAGGATCATTCCGACCTTGCCGCGTTCACGCTTGATGCGACGTGACTCAGCCACGACATGCGCCAGTGAAATACCCGGGGTGTCATCAATCAGGAGGTTATTGGTGTCAATCAGCGCTCCCATAACGCCGGTAGCTTTCTTCAGATCGCCGTTCCAGTCGCCGCGATAGCCGTAGTCATCCTTCGTCATGTCCGGGTAAAACAGGTTTGGAGAGATCTGCCCCTTCTGCGCAGTGATTTTCTCCACCATCTGCCCTTCCGGCATTTCGAGGGAGAACATCAGGGCAGGCTCATTTTCTACCGTGGCGCAGTTAACGCCCATTTGGGTATAGAGCGTGGTTTTACCCATCTTCGGGCGTGCGCCTATAACAAACAGGCTGCCGCGCACAATGCGCTTAACACCGAGAAGCTCATCCAGAGAGCGGATCCCGGTAGACAACCCGCGGGAACGACCATCCGGCTTGAGCCTTTCGTCGAATTCCGCCGACCAGTCATTCACAGCGTCATAGAACGTGCGAAGCCCTGTCCGTCGACCTGTTTTTACGTGCTCGGTTATTTCGGTAAACAATCCCTGAATAGCGTCAAATTTCTGCTCTGCCGTCATGCCGTTGCGGGCATAAAGCAACTCGATCGCCTTCGTTGTTTTCTCAATGCCGTAGCGCTCCATAGCGGTCTCACGGACACGCATCGCATATGCCACGATGTTCGCCGCGCTTGGCGTGTTCTTCGACATTTCAGCCAGGTATGCAAAGCCACCAACGGCTTCCGTCAGCCCCTTGCTATCGAGAGCATCAAACAGGGTCAGCAGATCAACCGGCTTATGGTCGCGGTACATCTGGCGCATTTCAGAGAAAATGACCTGGTGCTGACGAGAGTAGAAAGATTCCGGCTTGAGGATAGACAGAACCTTCTGAGTGCGTTCACTGCTGTCGTCGTCCAGCAGGAGTCCGCCAAGTACGCTCTGCTCTGCTTCAATGCTGTGCGGAGGTGTCATGAAATCAGAGGTCATCACAGGCTCCCTCGCGCGTTTTGGCGTAGACATCGACGTTCAGGAAATATTCCAGCGACTTCCGGCGCCAAGTTTTCCCGGTGCGCTGATCAGGGCGATTCTCAAGCATCCAGCGGCAGTTACTGGCGATGTAGCTCAGGTAAGACTCCCAGTCGGCAAGGGTAAAGCTGTGGCCATCAAGCTGACGGGTAATTTTGTTGGCTTTCTGCCAGAAAGAGCGGATCAGGTTGCGGCGCTTATCAGTAAGGACCCTGATGCCCTGCGCCTCCGGTAACACCTGGTGATAAACTTCGACAACCTGCTCACAGCTGAGAGACTGTTTTTTAGGTTCGGATTTTGGTGACGCTGATGCACTCTCTTCTACGTCAGTAGAAGAGATATTATTTAATATATTGTTTGTGGCACTTTGTTGGCATTCTGTTGGCACAACCTCGCCGGTACGCAGCGTGGTTACTGGGTTTGCGTTGGCACTTTGTTGGCATTCTGTTGGCACAAAAAATTGCTGATAATCGTCATATTTGGTGACGGTTAAGAGTGTAAATTTCTTGTTTGCCAGGGTGGTGATCATGCCCATTTTCGCGAACTTGTTCAGCAGGTACTTAACCCTGTCAGGTGCTATTCCCGTGTCTTTCGACAGGGTGAGTCGCCCAGTGATCACCTGACCGCGGGAAACCGGATACTCACCAAACTCTGTGGTTACCATCCCGTCAGCTGAATTCACCTCCATGATGAGATGGATCCACAGATGGACGGCTTCACTGTCGGTATTGTAGAACGGCAGCTCTCTTACTTTACGGTGCAGGAATACCAACCCCTGCCCTGATGGCTGAGGTTTCTCCATGGGCTTCTGAGACCCTCTAAAATCGGATATGCGGAGAACGTTACTCACGGCCTTCCTCCTTCCGTTTCAGCTCTTCCAGGATAGCGCGCATCTTTTCGGCCACCACTGGATTTACCGAGCGAACAAAACGGTCACGAGTAACATTTTTGTGTGTTTGCGCCTGGTAAAATCTGTTGCTCTTAGGCATAATTACTCCTGTGAATTGATCCAGTTAATTCGCGTAGAAAGCCGTTAGTGTTAGCGCACTGCGGCTTTCGCCTTTCTGTTCCCACTCATGCTTCAAAGTCACCTTTCTCTCCCGGCCTGTTAGAAATCAGGATGGCCAGCAGTAACGACATGTTCGGCAGCAGACTTTCCCGCCAGCGACTTACCGTCGACTTATTCACTCCGGCCACTTTGGCGATATTCGTTGTTCCCAGTTCAGCTATCTGGCTGTGTAACCAGCTTTCTATCCTGCGAGCCTCCACTTTGTTGCGTGTCGTTGAACTCTCCATTTGTGATACTTCCTCTGGTGTTGTTTGGAATGGCCGCCGGTTAGGCGGCATTGCTTTTCGGTGGCGGGAAAATAGATGGCAGATCAGGGCGAAATTCATACGCTTTGATTTCTCCACCAACCGCGGCCACAAGATCGGGGACATGAACGGGCGATATTCTTTTCTTTCCGTTCAGCCAGTCGCAGATTGTTGACTGGGCTTTCCCACAACGTTTGGCTAACTCTTTTTGACTGCCGGCGATAGAAATCGCTTTTTCTACTGCGGGGTTTTTCATAATCACCTCAGCTATTGGTTTTTGATGATTATGGTTATCGCAAAAGAGATTGTCAATCGCCTATGCGATTTTTTGCTAAGCAATCGCTGTGGCGATAGGATTAAAGGAGTTACTTTGAGGAGGTGTTATGGATTTCTCTGAGCGTCTTGCTCGAGCAATGTCATTGGCTGGGTATACGCAAGGCAGGCTTGCCAAAGCGGTTGGCATGGCGCAGTCGAGCGTGAACAAGCTGCTTAATGGCGCCAACGGCTCTCGCAAGACAGTGGAAATAGCATCTGTGTTAGGCGTGCGTCCTGAATGGCTATCCACTGGCGCAGGTGAAATGCTTGCTGATTCCATACAGATTACGCAAGTGCAGACGCCAGTAACACCGCAAAATGGCATTTATCGTGTGGATGTCCTCGATGTTAAAGCCAGTGCAGGACCAGGTGCGCTTATCACGAACGATTTCATAGAGACGATTCGTGCGATCGAATACACCTCTGAGCAGGCCAGATCTCTATTTGGCAATCGACCAGCTCATCACATAAAAGTAATCACTGTTACAGGTGATAGCATGGATACGACGATCTCACCCGGTGATGAAATTTTCGTAGACATCAGCGTTACCCATTTTGATAGTGATGGCGTTTACGTGTTTGTTTTTGGAAAAACCCTTCACGTCAAGCGCTTGCAGATGCAAAGGGACCGACTGGCCGTAATTTCAGATAACCCTATCTATGAAAAATGGTACGTAGAGCCAGGTGATGAAGACCAGTTCTACGTTATGGCCAGAGTCCTTCTCAGACAATCCATCGAATATAAACGATTCGCATAACCCGCTTCGGCGGGTTTTTTATCGCCTGCCGCCGTTAAACCATTCGTAAAAACGCCTACCTAAATTTTTTTCTTAAAATAATCACTTTAATAATCACGCGCTTATCACTTTTCCGATTATTAATATCGTTTAAGCGATTGACCCAACCAATCGCCTTGGCTATTATCAATCCATCCAAACAACAACGTTGGCGCCGGTAATAGGTAACAACGCTCCGTTAGCCGCGATAAGGAAAAGGTGAAGAGATGATCCGCGAAGAAGACAAGCCTGCATGGCGTAATTTTTGGTTAAAGGTCGTTCCGTTTTTGGTTGCTGTCCTTTTTTTTAGCTTCTCATGCTGGGGTGGAAAATGAGCAAACAAGGCATTCGTTCACTGATTTACTGCCTGCTGATCTGCGGCGTTATCTGGGCGGCAGTGGTTATCAAAATTCTGCACGTTACGGGGGTGTTCAATGGTTAGTCATCATTACGGGACACAGACCGTTAACCGCGGAGCCGTTCTTCCTGGGATGCTCGTTAAGCATCGGGAAAGCACCTGGACAGCATCAGCAAATAAACGTGGCCGCCTGTACCTGCATCGTGGGATTGAGCGGACTTACACAACCGACTTGCTGGTTGAAGTTTATCTGAACGGGTTGGGACAAGGTCTCAGCCGGTAATCGAAACGAAGAGTTTAACTGAGCTATCAGGCAGCCATTCCGGTGCCGGGATTCTTACAACCTTTTTAAGGAGTAAACCATGCAACCTTTACCGCGTTTAACTTCTGAACGTCTTGCCTCCTTGCCTGCCGGCACACGCCTGAAAATGGGTGGCCACATCGTGAAACTGGTAGGACGCGGGTCATTTACTAATGCAGCCGGCATCACCCAGAACATGGTCGATTACGTCGATTCCCGCGGCGTGCCGGGCAGTTTTGAGGAAAAGATTTTTCTCTCTACTGCAACCGAGCATCTCAACGCAGTTCAGTGCGAACACTGCTTCGCTCTGCGCCATCCGAAGGACTGCGTTGTCCGCTCCATCACGAACTATATGACTACCCGCCAGGCGCATTTCTGCGACGACAAGGGATGTGCCGAGAAATATTTCATTAAACACCCGGGGCGCCAGAAATCTGGACGGAGAACTAAATGGTAAGTCAGAACGCAATGCTGGCGCTGGCCATGGTGATTCTCGCCTATGACCTGCAGCCAGTAGACCTCGAAAGCGCCGCTAACCAGCTGGCTGAATTTGATGCAGTCAACGACGCAAACACGGAGACAAAAGAATGTTGAGAGTTATCGACACAGAGACGACCAGTCTGGAAGGAAGTGTACTGGAGATTGCCAGCGTGGATATCGTCGACGGCGTTATTTGCAACCCGATGAGCGACTTTGTTAAGCCCACTGAGGCGATAAGCTTCGAGGCTATGGCTATCCACCACATCACTGAAGATATGGTCGCTGACGCCCCTCTGATTAGCGAAGTTATCGGCCGTTACCTGGGCGCTGATGCGTATGTTGCTCACAACGCAAAATTCGATAAGTCCAAGTTACCTCAGATTGACGCCCCCTGGATCTGCACGCTGAAGTTGGCTCGCATCCAGTATCCGGAATTTGAGAGCCACGGTAACCAGTACATGCGTTATCGGCTGGGCCTTAAGCCTGAGTTGCCTGAAGGCCTTTATGCACACCGCGCGCTGTATGACTGCTATGTCACCGCCGAACTGCTGCTGTATATGGGCCGCCTGGCTAAGTGGACGATGGGAGAAATGCGCACCATCTCAAACAGCCCGTCACTGATGAAGGCGATCCGCTTCGGTAAGCACAAAGGACTGTCCTTCGAAGAGATAGCCAAAGTTGACCCTGGATATCTCCGTTGGTTGTCCAGCAACAGTGACGACGAAGACATCCTGTTCACCATCAAACACTGGTTGAAAGGAGCCTGATATGGGAACGCCTGTACTCATCCTGGGTGATAGCGGCGCCGGCAAGTCATACAGCCTGCGCAATTTCACGCCTGACGAAGTGATTTTACTGCAATGCATTCCGAAGATGCTTCCATTCCGCGCTACCGGTTGGAAGCTCAACGGGAAAGAGCTGCCGGATGGCTCTGTGCAGCGTGGAAACATCATCCGGTTTGACGCCTGGGATGCGGTGCTGGACTCCATCAACCGCATGGTGCTTTCGAAAACAAGACGCGTACTGGTTATCGACGATTTCCAGGTCGTCATGCAGCACGAAAACATGATGCGCGCATACCAGACCGGGTATCAGAAGTTTACGGAAATGGCCGATCACGTGTGGCAAATCATTATGGCCGCCACCCGGCTGCCGGACGACTTCAGGGTTTACTTCCTGGCCCATACCGAAGAGTCGGACGGGAAAATCAGGATGAAAACCACCGGCAAGATGTTGAACGAAAAGCTTACGCCCGAGGGCTATTTCTCCATCGTTCTCCGGGCCATCAAAAAAGACGGAAAGCACGTTTTTTTGATTAAGGGCGATGACAACGACACCGCCAAAGCGCCGCCGGATTTGTTCCCGGGGCTCACTGAAATGGATAACGACCTTAAAGCCGTTGACGTCGCTATCACCGAATTTATGACCGAATTATAAGGATCACTACCATGAACCAGCCAATGTCTTTTGTATGGAATACCGAAGCCGCCAGCCTGGCGAAGAAAGCAGGCGCCACTGGCGGAATTAGCGAAACTGGCGCTTATGAGGGATTCATTACCTCAGCCATTTATACCTTCGGCAAGGATGGCAGTCAGTCACAGGCGCTTGAGTTGAGCCTGGACAGTGACGGCGCCAAAGCCAACTACCTGCGCATCAACTACATCGGGAAAGATGGTCAGCAAACTTTTGGCATGGGGTTGATTTCTGCCCTTCTCTGGGCTGCACAGATTAAAAGCGCTCAGCCAGAACAGGTGCAAACCGAAAATGGTGTTGAGTGGCATTGCCCGGCACTTATAGGCAAGAAAGTAGGACTTTTCCTGCAGAAGGTCCTGTACACCAAAGGTGATGGAACCGACGGCTATAAGTTCGAAGTCCGCCACATTTTCCAGCCGGGATCGCGTCGCACTTATGCCGAATACAGCGAAAACGAAGCGGCAACCGCTATCGCCGCCCTGGAAAAGTCGATGAAAGATAAAGACGATCGCGTCCAGGGTAATCCTCAGTTTTCCGGTGGCGGTCGCCAGCAGGCTGGCGCTAACCCTTATGCGCAAAACCCTAACGCAGTACCTCATTCCCGGCTGCAGCAAGCTGCCAATCAGCACGCTCAGAACATCCAGAATCCGCCGGACTTCGACGACGACATTCCCTTTTGACGGGGTCGAGCATGAAGCACGCTCAGGACGATATCAGGGTTGGCGCGGTGCGCCTTCCCTTTCTGAAAGAAGTGAATGGCTGGCTTATGCCATGGGGTGAAGTGGTAAGAAACCCGTTAAAGGCTCAGCGGCTGGCTGAAGAGCTGGACACGAAAAGAGGTGCGCAATGACTGATTACGGCGGATCGAAAACTCCAAAAAATGAACGTGACTACTGGCAAACGCCGATTGAAATTTTCAACGCGCTCGACCGCGAGTTTGGCTTCTGGCTGGATG